>Ga0209019_1001374_pt1 | contig 12164 bp, 13 predicted proteins | sample METZYME_3_300m_FD_187549 | JGI IMG/M metagenome (GOLD analysis project Ga0209019, IMG submission 187549) | Marine microbial communities from oxygen minimum zone in mesopelagic equatorial Pacific - METZYME_3_300m (SPAdes) (version 2) | ecosystem: Environmental > Aquatic > Marine > Oceanic... | reverse complement strand
CCGGTTATTGAGTCTGGTGCGAGCTATATTAGTTAGTCGTGATAGTACTTACTAATGTATGGGTCCGCCGGTTCTGTCCCCAGGTATTGTCCGGACAATATTTGATTCCCATTAGAGTCGATTCGGGCCCGTATTGACCGAGACCACTAGGAAACCATTCTGGGTCGCCTTTATTATTGAGAAACGCGCCGAACGACGGCTAAAGGATTTCTTTGAATGTTTTGATGGCATCTATATGCTCTGACGGCGTGTTAAAAGGTCCTCGGGTTGTACCAATAGAAACAGCATCTGCGCCTAGTCGTTCCCACTCAATCACAGCGGTTTTCCATTCTTCGGGCGAACCCATGAGGTCTATTCGACCTTCGATCTTCAAATCATCCGGGTTTCGGCCTGCTTTTTGGGCATAGCCTTTGACGGTGTCTATGAGTTTCTTCGCGGTCTCACCGGCTTCACAGAGTGGGAAATACCCATCTGCAAGCCGGCCTACTCTCTCCAATGCGACATTCGGGCCGGTCGGTTGCCCTGGAGCCCCGGCTCCCATCCAGATTGGTATAGGACGTTGGATAGGCAATGGGTTGATTCCCGCCGCAACGATGTCATGCCATTTGCCATGATAATCGATGGGATTATCTGTCCAGAGTAACCGGAGAACCTCTATCTGTTCTTCAATTCTCCTGCCACGAGTGGTGAAGTCCTCCCCCAAGGCTACGAACTCAACGGGATTCCAACCGACGCCCACTCCCATCCGTAATCTTCCGTCACTGAGTACATCCACTTCTGCAGCTTGTTTGGCTACCAAAACGGTCTGGCGTTGCGGAAGGATTATGATTCCGGTCACGAGTCCTATGGTTTTCGTGAATCCGGCTATGTAGGCCATCAATGTGAACGGCTCTCTGATCACGCTCTCGTGGGTGTAATAGAACTGTGGAACCTCTGGATGTTTTTCGGGATTAGCTCCAACTACGTGGTCGAGTATACGAAGATGGTCGTAACCCAGGTCTTCCGCCACTTGGACAAATTCCCTAACTGCTCCAGAGTCGTGTCCGATGTTAGTCGTTGGGAAAGATACGCCTAAATCCATGGTATTACCTCTTGGTCCATCTCGGATGATATCGAATCATGCACCTCTTTAAGGGTGAGTCTGTAGCCAAGCGAGCCGTCGCCTATAATCGTTAACCTTGAGCCTTCCGGTTTCATCCTGAGGCGGGTAGCCAAGGTCTCCAGTTTCCGAACTTAGGACCCAACAATATCGAGCCCTAACCGTTCGTTTCCTCTCGGAGGCAAAGAACCTCCAGCATGAAGCCTTCTGGATCTAGCCAAAAAGTAGCGTAATAATATGGTCGGTACTCCGGAAACAAGCGAGGAGGATGTATTATCTCAGAGCCTAACGCTTCGGCTTTCGCATGAATCTTATGCACTTCGTCCCGAGAGTCAACCATGAAGGCTAAGTGTTGCAGTCCTGGCTGGTGTCGTGAGTATGTCGCTTCTTCCAAAGAAGGATAGAAGAAGAAGGAAGATCCATGTTCATCGCTAATAGGTCGATAAGCAAACTGATCGGCAGCCGAGATATGTAGTTCGTAACCCAAAAAAGGCATGAACTCATCGTAATAAGATTTGGCTCGTACAAGGTCTCGCACATTGACACCGATGTGTCTGAGCATAATGCGCTTCTCCCAAAGAAAGTTGATAAAAGGCTCTTCTTACTAACACCGCTATGATACCAGCACGGCACCTTCTGGCTGGAAGATGAATTCCGTTCTGTAGCCATAGCTACCAACGCATAATCTTCCCGATGTTCGTTCAGTGGTAAGTAGCTTCGGAATGCCGGCTGGAGCCGGACCTTAGAACGAGGTTCCAGGGCACCTGGGCAGGTTGCCTGGGCGGAGCGATGGAGGAAGGACCGTATCTAGGTCTAATACAGATAGCCGGGTTCGGCGATATGGAGATCATCGCACGCCACGTCCTCAGCCCTGAGGAACTCCAGACGATAGCGCATTGCCCCGGAAGCGACTTTACGCTCTCTCATTTGCCGGAAGATCTGGCCGCCGTGGTGGCCGAAGCCCTGAGCATCCAGTTCAGGGCCATCAGGTGAGTCGTGTTGAATATCCCAGCTGAGAATTCCGTGTCAAAATTGCAGACGTCTTAGCGCCAGCCGAGGCCCGAGGTCATGCCCCGCAGGTAATTGATCTGGCCTACATGTTCCGTGGAGTCTCCGATTACCCCGGCCAGAACCCTCCACCCAGGCCGAGGTTCGCCGGGTAGGCCTTTTACCGGCTCCTCCAATTGCTCCGCTGTGAGCTTCAATATTCGGTCGACAATCGTACGGTGGGCGGCATCGGCATAGGACAGCACTAGGTCCCGGTCCGCCCGGAAACCGGCCACCTGTTCCGGCGTATCTCCTAATCCGGTCCGTTCCTCTGGAATGCCGAAACGTTGTGACCACCCTTCGCTGGTCCAGACTTGGGTCTCTCCCGATACGATAGCGCTGGTCCGGTCTCGCCAGCGACTTAGATGCCAGACCAGCCAGGCGATCGAATTGCTGTCGGCCGTGGGTTGGTAGTAGAACTGTTCGTCGGTAATACCGTCCCGTAGCCTTTCGATCCAGAGGTAGGAAGCATCAAGGCGATCTACTATGAACCGGTTTAGGTCGATATGTTCGGTAGTCATACTTCTCCTGTGCGAGGACTGGTATCAGTGAGTCCGGCTCAACGTCATTTCTGACCTGAATCCAGGAACCGATGTTCTCCCTGGCTCAGGAGTTCTCCGATAGTTAACGTGCGAGGAATTCTAGGATTCGCGGATTAACTTCGCCAGGTTTCTCTTGGTGCATGAAGTGCCCTGTTCCGGTAATTATCACCTTTTCAAGGCCGCCTGTGAAGAATCGGTCCATGGATCCACTTTCGAAGGCATCGATCCTTTTTGGGCGGTCGCTCGTGCCGTGTAATGCCAACGTTGGAACCGTGATCGGGCCAGCGGTTATTCGTTTTTGTGCATCCTCAAGTGAAGGGTCCTGGAGCGCTTGGTTATACGTAGCCCGGTAATAGCCGAGGGCAGCCTCAACCACCCCGGGTTTTCGGAAAGTCTCCTTGATGCTCTGGATGTACTCCTCGGGTATGTCCCATTCGGGAGCTGCATCCCTCCACCACGCTTCGATGAACGCGAAGTCATTGTAGGTCAGCGTGGCTTCCGCCGCGGGGAGTTGGAAATAGTAAGAGTGCCAGGTCCCTTTCAAGAACTGAAAATCCATCCGCAAATCTTCGTCGGCTCGACCTGACGCTATGGTCACCAGTTTAGTGACCTTCTCAGGCCCTAGGACCGCCGCTCCACTGACAGCGGTTGCTCCCCAATCATTTCCTATCAGATAGGCCTGGTCAAAGCCCAGCGCACCTATCAATGCCAGCACATCTTGGCTCAATAGGGCGGTCTGGTAGCGGCCGTCTTTCGGCGCCTCGGTTGGCGCATACCCCCTCATAAACGGGGCGACGCCCCGAAAACCAGCTTTGGCGAGGTCCGGTAATAGATGCCGGAAGGAATACGCGTGGTCTGGGAACCCGTGCATGCACAATGCCAAGGGGCCTTCACCCATTTCCAGGTAGTGAAAGTTGATGCCGTTAGCTTGTACAGACCCGTATGTCAAATCTGGCATGGTCCTCCTGGTCTTATATTGTGTTCACTTTGGTGGCTATCTGATGGCCGGTAGGCTTTGAATGAGGTGTCGTGGCCCGGTTGGGCAAAGGCATTGTAATTTCCAGCTACGGCGACGCCAAGGGGTCGACGTGACCGGGTCGTACACCGAGGAAGGCTGCTATACGCGGGATAAGGTTCCACGACCTACGACATACCCACTCCACTTTGTTTATGAAACAAGAGGCCAATCCCAAAGTGGTCCAAGAACGACTAGGTCACAGCAGTATATCGGTGACCTCGGAGGTTTATTCTCACGTAATTCCGCAGATGCAGGAACTGGCGGCCAAGCGTTTGATGAGGCCTTAAGAATCCCCGTATACTCTTGATCAATCGATCACGAATCTCGGTTTCACATACCGACTCGCCCGCTAGTTAATCCAAATGTGGGTACGGGGGATACAGATCATGACGATGGCAAGCAATCCGTTAGATCCTTTACATGATTGAAATATCTCCATACTTACATGTTCAGGATATCGCTCTTCGAGTTTTACGCGATATCGTACCCTTCATCAAATCTGGGAATAGGGAGTGCAGTGTTGCGGATGTATGCACTCAGCTATTAAAGGAATATGGCGCCAAAGATTGCTGGTATCACGATGTTCCTGCTCTGGTTCTAGTGGGCGAACGCACTACTGTTTCAGTATCAGGTACGGATTACCAGCCGTCGGATGTCGCTATAGGCACCAATGATTTGGTCACCATTGATCTCAGTCCAATGGTCAACGGTTTTTGGGGCGATTGTGCCCGTTCCTACATCGTAGAATCCGGCAGTGCCAGACCACCTGAAAAAAGTTCCTCCTTGTATCATGGGATACGTGCTGAGAGAGAACTTCACGCTCTTATGAAAGAAATAGCTACGCCTGAAACCAGCATGCATGAACTCTATAGTCTCATCAACCAGTCCATAGGAACCATGGGATACAAGAACCTCGATTTTCACGGCAACCTTGGTCATAGCATCGAAAAACGTTTGGAAGACCGGCGATACATTGAAGCAAACAACTTGACAATGCTTGGTGATTGCAATCTGTTCACTTTCGAACCTCACATATGCCGTACCAATGACACGTGGGGATTCAAAATGGAGAATATTTATTATTTTGAAAATGATAAGGCCACTCCTCTTGGGTCTCCCCAATTGTTGGAGGCAATCTCATAGTTTGCTACTTTCCTTTAGCCTGAGAGTACCTCGCCCTCTAGATTTCCCGGCGTGGGGTGTCTCTGAAACAAGAAAATCCGCCTCCTTAGGATGAACCATCGGTGAAACAACTTATTGTAGGTCTATTCATAGCCATTGTTGTACTTGGATTGATGGCGTGTGGCACTGACTCCAAGGGCCGCATAGGCGAAGACGGGATTGGACACGAAGACTCTGGGGTGATGAAAGCAGCAGCAAAACAGCTTGGCGTTAGCGTTGAAGTATTGCGCGACGCCCTTGGGCCACCACCACCAGATATTAGAGTCGCGGCCCAAAAGCTAGGCGTTAGCGAGTCACAGTTAAATCAGGCCCTAGGGAGACCTCCTGAAGGTCCCGATAGAGAAAGACCAGCCCCGGGCGGGCCTCCTCCTAAAGGTCCCGATAAGGGAGGTAGGATGGAAGATAAGTATGCTTGTGTAATCGGCCCTAATGGTTATTGTATTTTTACCGGAAGTCCTCACGAAACCGGGTTAAAACAGGGCACCGATGAAGTCTTAGATCGCGACGGGAATTTCCTCTATTCCGTGAACGAAGCAGTGGCCGCGAGTTCTTCGGGCGAAATACTAAAGGCCACAGGGAGACCTGCCTTTGACGGGGACGATCTTATAGAGTCCTCTCAGGACGGAATGACGGGTGATGAGAAAGCCTTTCACAAGGTGATGGCCATAATGTTTCCGATTCGAAATGCCCTCATGTACGACATCGCAACCGTAACTCAATCTGAATGGGACGAACTAGTAAACGACCTTGCGGAAAGGGCAATTAAAGAGACAACGTACACTGATGGAGTCACGCCTAGAGACAATTATTATGGAAGACTAGGTGTTTTTGGCCTGGCCAAGAATCCAGAGGGTAAAGACATCCACCACGAGGTGATGAGGTTCCTCGAAGAAGCAGGTCTTTATCTCCTCTGTCATGTGACGAGTGACGAATTCAATCACATACTCAAAGACACGCATCCCGAAGGACATGACCCTTGTGAAGACGCGAGAATCATAACGAAAATACCGTTTTGAGTCCCATGACAGCAACTACCCTCTCTGATGCAAAGATGTCGACGCATCCGACGCTATTGAGGGGACTCGTGTAGTTTCTGCTGCTGTTTCCTTTAACCATCGTGGTCCGATGTTTTCAATTGGTTGTCGAAAAGTGATGCCCAAGGTCAGAGTCGAACTGACACGGGTCACCGCCTCCGGTTATTGAGTCTGGTGCGAGCTATATTAGTTAGTCGTGATAGTACTTACTAATGTATGGGTCCGCCGGTTCTGTCCCCAGGTACCGTCCGGACAGTATTTGATTCCCATCAGCGAAACCGCTCTTCATGGCTCCAATGAATTTGAGCTGGCTTCATCAAGGGTGTCGCCAGGCGGGCCAAAGCCCCGGAGAGATCACGGAGTGCATGAGCGACCGTCGGGGCCATGTTTTGAGTTCGACTCTCCCCCGTTTGCACCAGGCACACGATTCAGACGCCTCAGTCTCATCTCGAGTCTGGGGCGTCTGGTTTATTAGGGCAATTCCACTGCCCTCGCAGGTGGTGGCGATTTCGAATAACAGCCGGAAGGCCGGCTTGGGGCGGATGGTCACAATTGTCTTCTCATCAACGGTGCCAACGTAGAACTCGTCAAGCATCGCCATCACAGTAGGTTCCGCCATTCGGCCAGGTCCACTTCCACCCACAAAACGAGGAGGTTCTCCAACAGCTTGCCATCCAGAGCGCGTTTCTCGCGGCGGTAATCCTCTAGATAAATACCAAGTGATGGTTATATTTCGGTTTTGTCATACTTCATAGTTTTATGGCGGCTCCGGTTGCCGTCGGGTCTTTTCTTCTGTCTGCACACTCCATTTACTCCGCTTCCAATGCGCGTTGAAAATCAGACCATTCAGGCGGCGTGGTGACGCCGTCCCAATGGTCGAAGTGCAGCAAGTCACTGAGGGGCATGCGGTCGCGCCACCCTTCCGTCTGCAACAACGGTTGGCTGAGGAATTCCACCGGATAGCCAAGGCAGAGATAAGCCACCGGTATCACGTGGGGCGGGATGCCGAGGATTTTCCTTAGCTGAGGCAGTTTGAGCACACTGACCCAGCCCACGCCGATACCTTCTGAGCGGGCTGCCAGCCACAAATTTTGGACCGCGCAGCAAGTAGAGTACGCATCGGTTTCCCTTATGGAGTTGCGCCCAAGCACCTCTTCGGCTCTGGTCGGGTCGCAGGTGATACATAGGTTGACCGGCGATTCCAGGATGCCTTCCAACTTCAGGGACAGGTAATGGGAACGGCGCGGCTCGTCGTAGTAGCAGGCCGCCGCTTGGCGCTCCCTCTCGAATAGTTCCTTGACCTGATTACGCACGTCCAGACTACGAATCAGCATGAAGTCCCAGGGTTGCATGAATCCGACGGAAGGCCCCTGGTGACCCGCTTTTATTAGCCGGGCTAGCACCGGGTCTGGAATCGGGTCACCGCGAAAGTGCCGTACATCACGCCGGGCATAGATTGCCCGGTAGATCGCTTGGCGTTGCTCCAAAGGGAAAACATCCGGTGTTAGGGGCGATTCGGGTGTGGATGTCATAGACATATTCTCCGGCAAGCAGCGTTGGAACGTAAAAAAAGGCCCCCGTCTTTCTTCGGACGCGGGCCTATCACGACATATAGTACCCGCTCAATCCTCGAAGCGGTTAAACCTGTGCGGCAGGTCTCCTGACTGATGGGTTGTCACCCTCCAGCGCCTTCCCGCCGGATGAAGGGCAGTGGCTGCGCTTGCGCTTGCTGGAAGGATTCCCAATTACAGTGGCGGGCCCGTGCCGGAGTCTCACCGGCTTCCCTATTCTCCCCGATAAATCGGAGCACCGCACGCTATTCTGTTTCCGCTAACGAGAATATGGGAAACATGGACCTAAGTCAATGGAGCCCGGACGGCGCAATCCCCAACAGTTTCTGGTGGCTTCGGCTCCCGGCGGTCGAAGTAGGTAAAGTCGGCTTCAATCGCTTATCAATAAAACACGATAGTGCTTTATCTTGCCGTGATGACCCCGGTTGCCGTTGGCCCGGCAGCCTACTCCGAGGGCGGGTGCTGGTGACGGTGTCGGAGTCCCTGCTAATCTTGGCGAGATTCCGGCGGCGCCTGTCGGTAGGATGGTGAGAACTACGGCTTTTTGGCGAACAAGAAAAGTACCCCGCTTAAAGACCCGATTGCCCCTAGAATGAGGAATGCCAGGGTATAGTTCCCACGGGCGTCGAACATGGCGGCGGCGAAAAGCGGTGCTATCAGCATGAAGATGTAAAGCGGCGCCATGGAAATCCCCGTGATGGTGGCGTAGGCGCCCTTGCCAAAGTAGTCTCCCCTTATGGCTGTGGTTAACGGGACGCGCCCGCCAAAGCCCGCGCCGTAGACGACTGCGAACAGCACGGCCATGGTCAGGTTGTCAACGAAGGCCGCCATAAGGAACCCAACCGCCTGCAAGGTCGTGAAACCGAAGATGGCCAGGTTCTTAGGCACCCGGTCACCAACGTAACCTCCGATCAGCTGGAAAACCGCTCCCACCGCCATCAGCACAGACCAGACGTAGGCGGCGGTTTGTAGGGACAGGCCTTGGTCGGTCAGCATGGGCACCATGTGGACCGTCAAGGTGGCGATGAGCATCGACGACAGGGCGTGGCCGAAGGTTATGAACCAGAAAGCGCTGGTGCGTATAGCCTGCCGTGCGGTGAACTCTGGCCCGTCGTCCAAACTGTCCGGATCAATTGAGACTCCTTTCTCAAGGAGTTCTGGGGCTTTCAATGGAAGAGCCCCATCTGGCCGTTCACCGTAGTTTTCTGGGCGCTCGCGTATTAATCGGGACAGAGGCCATCCTGCGGCGAGAAACACGATCCCAATCCACATCGCCGTGGCGCTCCATCCGTGCTGAGCAGGGTTCACCGCCCAAGCTAACGCGGGCACCAACAGCAGTCCGCCCAGAAATGAGCCTTCGCCTGCCACCGCCATGGCTTGGCCCTTCATGCGGTTAAACCAACGGTTTATTACTGCCATCATGGGCAGCCAGGTGCCCGCTGCCGTCCCCAGCATGATGAGCGAGTAGGAGACGTAGAAGGTCACTATATGGGTTGTCTGGCTGAATAGGATGAACCCCAAACCGGTAATCGAAAACCCGATGAATACCATACGCCGCGGGCCTAGCTTGTCGATCAAGTAGCCCATGAGAGGACCGATCAAGCTGCCTTCAAGCTGAGCCATGGAAAAGGCGCCCGTTAGTTGGGTACGGCTCCAACCAAAGTGCATTTCCAAGGCCTTAACCCACACGCCCACCCCGTTCCACACGGGCCCGCCGGCCATCGCTGTCACCAATAACGTAAGACCGACTAACTTCCAGCCATAAAACAGCCCTAGCATTCGGGCCGCAGCACTGGGCTTAGTGTCGGGTTGGGTCATCTTATTTGAAAGGACGCTTTGACCGGATGCCTGGCAATTTTCGCCATATTCATGAAGAGGTTGACTTTGCTATCCCATCATGCCCCGTTGTAGCTCCGGATTCAATCTCAAAACTGTAAACTGGTAACGAATATGTCGTGCCACCGGGTAAAAGAGAAAATGCAAAGAGAGCCAGGATAGGGAAATTGCAATTAGAATTGCCGCTATTAGGGTTTCGAAAGGATATTACTTGGGATGTCGTGTGATGGAGTAAAACGACCAGAGTCGGACTCAAAAACCGGTTTGGGGGTGACCCCGTGTTAGTTCGACTCTGACCTTCGGCGCCACTCATTTTAGGCGCGTAGAAGGCCTCTAGACCGAAATCTAGAGGCCTTCTTTATTGCCGACCAACCGGAAAAGTGTCCGAACTTTTTTCGGCTACGCGCGCTTCAGCAGATTGCCGTAGACAATCCGATACCTTGAAATGGTGCGATAAGCGGCTCAATGAGAGTCTTAGCCACTTAAATACATTCGGATGATCTGGATATTCTTCGGGCTTTTCTAGTTTCTTATACGGAACCGCCATTAAAAAACCCCCGATTCGGTAAATATTCTTCTTCGCTGTCAGTGATGTCTATCGGCGGACCATACTGGTTCGCCATTTCGGCTGGGATGAGATATTCCGTGTGGGGTCTGCCGAATTCATCGATTATGGTGGATCCTTCATCGACTTCTGGAACATTGGACCTATATCTGCTGAAGTGTGGCAAGGAACTGCGCCCCCATAACCCCATACGGACAGTGGTGTCCAGTTGCTGGACGACTTTATCTGGGATTTCTAACAAGAGCAGTCTGCCTTCATCGCCATCCAACGGAACGTCGTTAAACCGAACGGCTTTGATTTCCGGAATCTGGCCGAAAAACCCGTGATTTGTTCCTGTCGGGTCGGTTCTATCCTTGAAGCCGTCTCTCAAAATCGACGTCGCGGCTTCCTTGTGTGTTCGGTGGAACAATCTCATTGAGTGCCTCCACTTGGTTAACGTTGATGGTAATCACCAAATCGTTGTCCAGCAACACATGATGGCAGGGCGTATGGTCTATAGGGAAGTCGACGCTCCGCTGGAACACATTTGAGTCCACGGTGCCGGTCGCGCCTTTATGCTTGCCGGAGATAATCTGCACCCGGTCGCCGCGGCTGAATCGATAGTGGAAACCCATGCCCTGGAACATATGGGATTGACGTGGGCTGGCGCAAGAAAAGCCTGTCAGCTCGCAAAATGCTGACGCCTGTAGATGCTCTTTCACAACTGCTATCGCTTCTTTTTTGGAATACATGGGGCTAGGGGGCGTTGGCGTAGCGGTAGGCGTCACCGTACAGGCCAACGCCATCAGCGGTAACCCTTGAGGAAAGGCGAACCGGGCAGGGTGGGTTCCCGCCGCCGGGAGATGCAACACGTGCATGGGCGCGGGCGATGATTCGCTGCATATCATAAAGGAGGTTATTCTTGTGGTGAGCATCCAGGCAATTAAAGGAGGACTACTTATGGCAGGTGAGAAACAAACCGTCGAGATCGAACTTAACAACGATCATGTAACCTTTATGCGGATCATGAAGGACGATTACAACATTCCCACTGAAAGTAAGGTCATGCGAATCATCATGGACTACCTACAAGAAAATAATGATGTACATGACACCGTATTTAAACAAACCCGATGCCTACGTTGCGAATAGATTGTCCAAAAAGCCTCCAAACTGAAACTCTGAAGGCTTTTTGCCGACTGTTAACGGAGGAGTATTTCGAGGATACAAGAAATACTAGATAGCCATATTGGGCGCTATCGCTTGTCAGACTGATCTCCCAAAATTACTTGGAGAGTGACGTTAGGTGGCTGAAGTAGGCAAACGAGATTAACATTTGGGCATGTGCCAGCTGCCGACCAACAAGGGGGTTGTATGAAAGCTATTGTCATGAAACGGTTCGGTGGCCCGGAGGTGATGAGCTGGGAGGATATCCCCACACCCACGCCTGGCACTGGAGAAGTTCTGGTCAAGGTCCGCGCGGTCTCGGTAAACCGTACCCTAGACTTAGACGTCCGCGCTGGATTAGGCAATTACGGCACAATCCTGCCTCACATCTTGGGGGTTGATCCTTCGGGAGAAGTGATAGAAGTCGGTTCTGGCGTCGCTCGACTAAGGGTTGGCCAGCGGGTGGTGGCCTACGGTGGTGTTCGTTGTGGCGGGTGCGAGCAGTGCATGCGACACGACTACCTACAATGCGTTCAGCCACGGATGCTAGGGGTTCAATCTTGGGGAGGATACGCCGAATATCTCTGCCTTCCCTCCTGCAACTGGGTCTCCATCCCCGATACCCTGCTTTTCCCCGAAGCCACGTTGGTAGCGAGGCACTTTCCTCTGGCCTTTGGAGAGGCACGCCTGGCCGGCATTAAAGAAGGCGAGTGGGCATTGGTTATGGGCGCTGCTGGGGGTCTCGGTAGCTGCATCGTTCAGGTACTCAAGACTATGCAAGTACAGGTCATCGCTGCTGCTGGAAGCGATGACCGGGTGGAGACAGCCCTTTCTTTGGGGGCTGATCGCGGAGTGAACTACCGGAGGCAGGACCTGGAGGGAGAGGTTGCCGGTCTCACAGAAGGCCGTGGTGTTGCCGCCGTCTTCGAGAACGTCGGTGATCCTACTATGTGGGGGACAGCATTTAAAAGCCTGGCCAGAGGAGGTAGATTGGTGACGGTCGGTTCCCATGGCGGAGGCATGGTGACCCTGGATTTACGTCGGTTGTACCAAAACCGTCTCCAGGTTATTAGCGGTCTGGGAGGCGAACGGATGGAGGACTTGGAACGGTCGTTACAAATGGC
>Ga0209019_1001372_pt1 | contig 12169 bp, 10 predicted proteins | sample METZYME_3_300m_FD_187549 | JGI IMG/M metagenome (GOLD analysis project Ga0209019, IMG submission 187549) | Marine microbial communities from oxygen minimum zone in mesopelagic equatorial Pacific - METZYME_3_300m (SPAdes) (version 2) | ecosystem: Environmental > Aquatic > Marine > Oceanic... | reverse complement strand
AAGAGCATGCTCGTTGCATTTCAGTATGACAATGGTGCTGCAGGTTCCCTGTATTATTCGCGGGAGATTCCAGCACTGTTTCGGGGACTTAGCTTGTCGAAGCTTTTCGGGCGGAAGGGAGTTGTCACGTTTGAATCAAATGGCGCTTTCATTGTTGTGCGCGGTGCTGGATTCCCACGACTGATTCTGCCGGGCTTTCGTGATATTCGCGGATATCGCGCGATGTATCAGGACTTTTTCAGGGCGATCAGAAAAGGGCGGACGCCCGAGATGAGCCTCGAGCGTGCGCAGGATGACCATCGGCTGATGGACGCGGTGTATAAAAGTGTGGAGCCCGTAGACTCGTGACCGAACGCTTTGATTTAGTCATCATTGGTAGTGGTGCGGGCGGCGGTACGGTAGCGCACACACTTTCGGAAACAGCGGCGCGCATTCTCATCATAGAGCGAGGCGACTTCATTCCCCAGGAGGAAGAGAATTGGAGTCCGCAAGCGGTGTGGGGCGAACAACGCTACCGTGCTTCCGAGCGTTGGCTCAACGCGCAAGGTAAGGAGTTTCATCCATACACGCATTATTGCGTGGGAGGCAACTCTAAGTTTTGGGGGAGCGTCCTGTACCGACTGCGGCGCGAAGACTTTGGCGAGCTGCAGCATTTAGGAGGGGTCTCCCCAGCATGGCCTATCAAGTACGAGACGCTTGAGCCCTACTATGATCGTGCAGAGAGACTCTACAGCGTGCACGGGGAGGATGGGCCCGACCCGACTGAGCCGCCTCGGGAACCGTTTCCACATCCGCCCATTGCACACCAGGGCCGCATTGCCATCATCGTGGAACGCCTGCGGGAACTGGGGTTGAATCCGTCTTCCCTTCCGCTGGGGCTGCTCCGGCCAGGAGAACCTGATGGGTGCATCTTATGCAATACCTGCAACTCGTTTCCGTGCAAGCTGCGCGCCAAGAGTGATGCTGACGTATGCGCGGTGTCGCCTGCGATCGAGCGGGATGCGGTCACTTTGTGGACGAATGCCTACGCGGAGCGCCTCATCACCAACGGGCGTGGCGACAAGGTTGTTGCGGCCGACGTTCTTCGCGGCGGGCAACCTGTCCGTGTAGAAGCGCCATTGTTTGTTGTTTCATGCGGTGCGGTGAATTCCGCCGCGCTTCTGCTGCGGTCAGCGAACAGCGCGCATCCCGATGGACTCGCTAACTCATCAGGGCTCGTGGGACGTCGCTATATGGGGCACCTTTCCACACTGCTGGGCGGATTTTTCCCGCCGCGACACGACACGGGGTTCCAAAAGACTGTCGCGATCAATGATTACTATTTGCGTGGGCCCGATTCTGACTATCCCCTCGGACAGATTCAATCGCAGGGACGGGCGCACGCAGATATGGCTAAGTCACGGTATGGCCCTCGATTGGCTCGCTGGGTGCCACATGCAGCATACGATTTTTGGTTTTCGAGGGGAGTCGAGTGGCTGGTAATGACAGAGGATTTGCCGAGCCCCAGTAACCGCGTGACCATTACTAGCGAAGGGCATATTCGGCTTCGGTGGGAGCCACTAAACGCGGAAGCACACCGCGAACTTATCTCTGTGACAAGGCGGTTATTCCGCAAGGTGGGGTTTTGGTACGTTGTACCGATTTCTCTGGGTGTCGTCAATACTACCCACCAGTGTGGCACGGCGGTGTTCGGCACCGACCCGACGACATCGGTGCTCGATACTTGGTGTCGGTCGCATGATGTCGAGAACTTGTTCGTAATCGATGCATCATTTTTCCCGTCATCAGCTGCGGTAAATCCAGCGCTCACCATCGCGGCGCAGGCGCTGCGGGCCGCGGACCACATCAAAGATACTCATCTAACATAGGCAGGTACGTATGAGAGCACGTTCTTTTAGTCACACCGGGGTCACGGTGTCCGACTTTAACAAGTTCGTCTCGTTTTACGCTGACATTTTTGGCTGCAGGCTCGTTGGTGTAGCAGACACCCCCCCTGAACGTGTGCGTGCATTCTTTGGGGTCGATGCTGAACTACCGGAGTGCAAGATCGGGTGGCTGCGAATGCCAGGGGGAGGCATCCTCGAGATCTTTGATTTCACCCCACATGAGCTTCCAGAGCCGGTTGTTTGGAATCGCGTGGGCATTACCCACATCAGCATCGACGTGAGGAACACGCAGAAATGGCACGACTATCTTGTGAAGAAAGGGGTGGATATCGTCAGTGAGCCCGAGCAGTCTCGCTTTGGCCACACCTTTTTTTTCGCGAAGGATTGTGATGGCAATCTGATCGAACTGATGGACTTGAGAGGAAGGTACCTCCCTTTGAAGTGGCTAGGAGCTTTCGCTGGTTGGCTGTTTCGCCTCAAGATGTATAAGGACTATTACCGACCGGCGGCGTAGTGTGGGTTTGCCGATTTACACGACTAATAAGCCTTCCGCAAACCAGTGGCCAGTTTAGTGTTAGCAATCCATTGCCTTGTAATACTGGTGCAACGGATGTACTAAGGCATGTGCAGCCCGACCTTAATAGCTGGAGAGTTTACTATGATGCGCTCGAAGATTATTTCTGTCGCAGGTGCTGTCGCCTTTTTCATAGGCTTCAGCACGCCAGTTTTCGCACAGGAGCCAACCGCAACTGTTGCCGGTCGGTGGGAGATTACCGTGGAGGCACAACCGGCGGCGGTGCTCACGCTTGAGCAAGAGGGTGCTGACCTTGCGGGGATCCTGAGCGGCGACCAGGGGGACCTCGAGGTTACAGGTGAAGTTGATGGAAACGAGGTGATATTTTCGACTTCCTTTGATGCACAGGGGTTTCCGATCACGATCTACTTTGTTGCGACAGTTGTGGAAGAGAACGACACATTGACAATGGCCGGCTCATTAGAGGTCCCGGACTTTCCAGAGTTTCCTGCTGTTAATTTCCGGGCCGTAAAGATTGAAAGTCTTTCCACCCCACACCGGAGGATTTCCGATAATGCGCGCTAAAATCCTTGTTTCCTGTATTTTTCTGGTCGTCCCCCTCTCGCAATTTGAGTGCCGTATTGGCGGTTTCAGCACGCCAGCTTTTGCACAGGAAGCACTCGTCAACGTTGCCGGGCGGTGGGTTATTACTATGGAGTTGCCCGAAGCCGGTGATGCAACGCTCACGCTCGAACAGGAAGGCGCTGACCTCAAAGGAATGCTGAGCAGTCAAGCAGGTGACTTGCCGATCATAGGCGTTGTGGAAAAGAACGAAGAGATCGTAGAGATCGTTTTCTGGGGGTCGTTCGATGCGGATGGTAGTGGCACGTTTATCGACATTAACTTCTTCGCAACGCTTATGGAGGAGGCTGACAAACCGACAATGAGTGGCGAAATGGAAATTGTGTTGCCTGACGGCCCAATGGCCATTAATTTTCTGGCTGTGAAAATCGAGTAACGACGACATGCGTAGCTTTTCCCGATTTTCGGTTTTCTGCGCCTTGTTTTTTTTGTTGTCTGGCCAGGAGATCCTTGGACAGCAGTCGGTTGAGTTGAAGGCCCCTGTGGGATTTGCCTCCACCACAGCTGCTAGGCAGGCGTATTGCGAGGCTATCTTTTTGGACTTGCCCTCTTCGGACTCGTTTCGAGAACATCTGCGCATTATTACAGCGAGCCCGCATCCAGCTGGATCCGCAGCCCAGATTGAGGTTGGCCACTACTTGGGGCGTGTAATGAAGGCTGCTGGATTCACTGTGCGCGAGCATGCTTATGACGTCTACTTGCCGCAGCTGACTGACGATGTCGAGGTGCACATCGTTACGCCGGTGGCCATGTCGCTGTCGAATAGGGAACCAGCGCTTTCCGAGGATCGGTTCTCGGGGCACCCCGATTTGCTTAACGGCTGGAATGCTTACTCGGGTAGCGGCGATGTTACCGGTCAGGTCGTGTATGCGAACTTTGGACGCCGCGAGGACTATGAGGCTCTCGACGAGATGGGCATTTTGCTCGAAGGCAAGGTCGTGATCGCTCGATACGGAGGCAACTTCCGTGGCTATAAGGTGAAGTTTGCTGAACAACGTGGCGCGGCAGGCGTGATCATGTTCAATGATGCTCCAGCGGACCCCATTGATTCCTATCCAGACGGTCCAATGCTCAATGGAGAAATCATACAGCGAGGCTCCGTGTTGACGTTGCCGTGGACGGGTGATCCGCTTACTCCTTTCGTACCCGCTCTTCCTGTAGACGGTGACCGGCAGGTGGACCGGCTTGATCCCGAAGATGTCCCCCTACACACGATTCCGGTTCTTCCCGTTGGCTACAACGCTGCTTCTGAGATTTTGTCGCGGATGACCGGCTCTCCGGCGCCAGAGGATTGGCAGGGGGGCTTGGAGCTTACCTATCGAATCACCGGTGGTTCAGATATGACCGTCCGGGTTCGGGTCAACCAGCCCAAGGCGCTTACCCGCGCGGTTAACGTCGTGGGGACACTTGAAGGAACTGAGTTTCCAGACGAGTGGTTCATTCTGGGATCCCATTACGATCCGTGGGGCTTTGGGGCGGTCGACCCGAATGGGGGTACGTCAATGTTGCTGGTTCTGGCGGAGGCCTTGGGAGAGCTGGCCGAGAAGGGCTGTGGACCGCGCCGTTCGATTATGATTGCCCACTGGGACGCAGAAGAGTACGGAATCATTGGCTCGACCGAATGGGTGGAGGAGTTCTTGCCGGAGCTGACCTCGGGCGCGATTGCCTACATTAATGCGGACAGCGCTGTGTCCGGCCCAAACTTCAATACATCGTCGTCGCCATCGCTAAAACAACCGATACTTGACGCAATCCAAGATGTTTCCTACGCCGGCGAGGATCAAAGCATCTATGAGTGGTGGGCAGATCGTACAGACGACGGCTTGCCTACCATGGGCAACTTGGGTGGCGGTTCCGACCACGTAGCCTTTTACACTCATGCTGGGATTCCCTCGGCGAGCTTGGGATCCGGTGGCCGCAGCGGTATTTACCACTCCAACTATGACAATTTCGCTTGGTACGAGCGCTTCGGCGATGCTGAATGGGTGTTCGGTCCGATGATTGCCCGCGCTGATGGGTTGTTGGCGCTGCGCTTCGCCAACGCTGACCTACTGCCCTATGACGTGACACGTTACGCTGTTGATACGCGAACCCATGTCCAGACACTCATTGACGTTGCTACTCAGCGCGGGGTTGATGTGAATCTGAGCCGGCTGCTTGCCGCCACCCGTGATCTTGACGTGGCTGCAGCAGCTTTGAACGACGCCCGCGCACAGCGCGTTGCAGCAGGCTCGTTATCCGATGGAGAAGCAAAACGCATTAACTCCGCCTTTATTGGGCTAGAGAAGGCATGGCTTGATGATAGAGGCTTGCAGGATCGTCCGTGGAGCCGATCTCTTTACGTTTCACCCGACCCCTTTAGTGGCTACGCGTCATGGATGTTGCCGGGTGTCCGCTACGAGATCGAGACTGACGATCCCGCTGAGGTTCCGGAATGGGAGACGCGCTATGTAGAGGCAATCGCGAGGCTCGTAGAGCGAATGAACGAGGTGGCCGCACTTATCCAAGGGGGCTAAATAACTCCCTTCGCGCGCTCGTTCAACTCGGGTGCGGCCCAATGCCAATGCGCACCCGAGGAACGGAATTTAGCTGGTGTGGGCGGATTTACGCGGCGACCGCTCCCCGTCGAGAACTCAACCCGTCGAGATCCGTCATAACCTGGTCGAAAACGTCGATGGCGCGTTCCATCTCACCCATCGTACCGAGTGAGATTCGCATCCACTGGTTTTCGTAGGGCGGAAAATCACGCCCTACTAGAATGTTGCGCTGCTCACAGGCTTCACGGAAAGCACTCGCTGGCAGACCCGTTTTGATGAAGACGAAATTGGTCTGCGAGTCGGTGGCTTCCATGCCTTTAGATTTCGCCCAGTTCATGGTGAAAGCACGAACTGCCGTGTTGCGCTCGACTTCGTTCTGAATACGTGCCGGATCCTCAATTGACGCCTTAGCACCCAACAGGGCGGGGGCGTTGAGCGTGCCTCCATATTGCCATTCACGCAACTTGGAGACCGTGTCGGGATGGCCGACTAGCCAACCTAAGCGCATACCAGCCATGCCGTGTGCCTTCGAGAAAGTGCGCGACACGATGACGCGCTCGTTTTCAAGTGCCCGCGGGATTTGCGTCTTATGGTTAGGGTTAGTCACGTACTCGAAGTACGCTTCATCGACAATGATCATCGCGTCAGACTCGCTCAGGACACGATCGAGAAAGGCATCGACGGCGGTGCCATCATGCAGTGTCGCGGTTGGGTTGTTGGGGTTACAGAAGAAGACCAAGCCGGCGCCTCGGGCCGCCTCAGCCGTTGCGTCAAGGTCGACCATCAGGTTGTCATCAAGAGGCAAGGCGCTCACAGGATGGCCCATAAGGTTGGCGTAATCGGGGCAGGTTTCAAACGACGGCGCTGCGGTCACCAAACCCCGATCCGGAGACGTATAGATGTGTGTGATCGACTGCAACAGCTGGGTAGAGCCGTTGCCAAGCATCAGAGACTCCGTTGGAATCGCGTAAGCATCGGCGATCGCCTGGATTGTCTGGCGGCTGGGCAGGCCATACAAGCTGCCTAGTCCCATGTCCATGGCCTCGTTCATGTGCTGAGTTACGAATGAGCCAGGGCCGAGCGGGTTCTCATTGTTATGCAGTAGCAGTGGACGCTCCTGCGGTGGCAGTGCCATCGACATGGCACGCGCGATCGAGCGAGGCCCGTCGAACGACATGATGGCGGCAGCGGTAGTGCCTATGCTGATGCTCTTTACGACGTTTCTGCGGGAGACGGTCATGCCAGCACCTCCTTAAAGACCTCACAAGCACGCTGCATTTCGTCCATCGTGCCAATGCTGATACGTGCGTGCGTTTTTTCCATCGGTGGAAAGTCACGACCAACACCCACTCCATGCTCCCGGCAGGCGCTGCGGAATTCTGCTGCAGGCCGGTCGATGTTCGCGAAAATGAAATTGGTGTTCGAGTCGAAGACTTCGTAGCCGAGTCCGTTTAAAAAATCGACTGTGTACTGGCGCGCCTCTGTATTGCGGCGTTTTTCTTTCGGTTCGTAAGAAGGATCCTGCAAAGCTGTGTGGGCGCCACTCACTGACGGCACCGAGATGTTCATACCCAAGGCTAAGCTCTGCAATTTCTGTATCGTTGGTCCACTGGCGACGCCGTAGCCAACTCGCATGCCGGCCATGCCGAATATCTTCGAAAAGGTTCGGCTGACGAACACGTTTGGTACTTCACAAGCCATCCAGGCCACTGACTCGTAATTCGGGTCGGTGACGTATTCGTGGTAGGCCTCGTCGAAATGGATCACCGTCTCGGGAGAAGTACGTTGGACGGTGCGCATGAACTCGTACACGTCAGAGGCGGAGTGCACTGTGCCCGTCGGGTTGTTGGGGTTACAGAAGAAGACCAACCCGGCGCCGCGTGAAGCGTCAGCCATCGCGTCAAGGTCCAACTTGCCATCGTTGGTTAAGGAGATTGCCTTAACCTCGGCACCCAGGTAGCGGGCCACCCCCGACGTTTGCAGGTAAGTTGGGCTTGCTGTCACGAGGTGACGATCCGGGCTCACGTAGGCCTGTGCAACTCGCTTGAGAAGTTCACCAGAGCCAGCACCTAGAACGATGTTAGAAGTCTCGCACCCTAGCCGGTCGGCGAGCGCGGTAGTCAAGTCGCTCATGTTCGGTTGCGTGTTCGAGGGATAACGGCTCGAGTCTACGAAGCCATCACGGATCGCTGCCATTGCCGAAGGCGGCGGGCCGAACGGGTTTTCGTTGCTTGTCAGGCGGATTTCACCTCTTTGTGGCCTCGGAATCAGCCCGGACTCACCGCCGAGTGGTCCTAGCTCCGCGACAAGTGCCTCGCGTCCGCGGGCGGCCACCAGCTGCGCGAAGTTTGCGCTTGAGCTGCCTCCACCGGCGAACAGGGCCCTACGGGAGAGTGACATTTATTCCTCCTCGCTGAGAATCAGGGTACGTACTGCGCCAGATTCTGTACCTATTCTTCCATCGGATCAACAAGAGTGGCCTTATTTGAGTTCGACAACCTGTTCGGGATCCACGCGAATCACCAGGTAGGTAATGGCTTCCTCTATCCGGCTGAACCCATGTGGCACCCCTGCTGGAACGATAACCATGTCCCCTGCAACGACCCGGCGGCTTTCTCCGCCCTCGATCCCGGTCCCGAATGAACTCGGTCCGGTAAGTTGACGAACGGTGGCCCCCATTGGGTTCATCGGTCGTGAATTTGTCAGTGTGCCTCCGGTAATCATTTCGCCGGCACCGGAAAGAATTTGATATACCTCGGTTTGCTTGTCGTGAACGATGCCACTGCCGCTGTTGGTTGCGGGCCGATGTACGACGCCGATTCCGACATTGTGGCCTCCCGCGTCGACCATGCGGATTTGCTGATCACTCACACGACCCTCCGGAGCTGCGTCCACGGTTGCGTCGATATCAGCTTTGTTAACTTGTGTTGCTCCGGCGGTTTGAACGGCCACGGACAAAGTAGTGGCGGGGCCGAAGTTCAAAAAAACGATAAGTGCGGTTGTACAACCCAGCAATGTTCTGAGCATTCCTGTCTCCTTTACGTTCTATACGTTTACGTCGCGAGGGGTGTGGGATCACCTGGTCAGCTTGTTGGAGGCCAATCTGGTGTAAAAGAACTCTTGAGGTGTTATTGGTGTTATTAACGCCGGACCGAAACCGTTTCGAGTAAATCCATCTGAATTTCGTCGGCGATACCAAGATTTTCTAGTTGTTGCCAGAGCAACGCAACGGTTTGAGGGTCTACATAGCCGCGCAGCGCCGTAGCTAGCCCCTGGTCTGTGCGGAAGGCATCCACGGCCTCGATCGCTTCGTCTGTGTATAGCTGGGCCTCGTCACCACCTTCAAGTGGGGACTCTCCGGCCCTGTAATAACTGAGTGCGTGAAGGATTATCTTGAGTTGCCATACGTCAGGACCGGAATACTGTTGTAGGGAGCGATAGCCAAGGGTGCGGGAAATGGTGTTGTATACGCGCCGCAGTTCGACGACCGGTGTTGGGTGTTCGCAAACGTTGATTTGTACCGTCATTCCGTCGGCTCGACGTGAGCGGCCCTCCCGGGGATCAGCAACGATCACTGCTGCTGATTGAAGCCGGCCAACTCGTGAATCACCACCCATTACTTGACCCGCTGCCAGTGCTTCGATGAGCCGGTCGGCGAGGTGCCGAACCGACCCCTCAGTATTTTCGAAATTGTCGGCGACGGCCTCCACAACCTCCGGGCCCACTAGTGTATTGCCTTGCACGGCGTAGTTAACACCAGAGCGGTGTCCAGCCCACGAAGAAGTTGCATCGCCCGTGTGCTGGGCAGCTCGGCCGTCGAGTGCCACCACCCCAACCTGGCGCCGACTAGCTGCTGGATCGCTTGCTACCGCTGTCGCAAGCGCGTCTGTAGGTGACATACCTTGCTCGAGCATGTCGAGCAGTTCTGCACCGTATGCTGTCCGAGTTGATGCTTGCGTTGCTACTGCCCCGACACCTACTCGGACCCACGGCACACCGTTCCCGACGCATGGGACCCGGGTGGTTACCGCCACGCCAGACTCACCCGTTGATGGGTCGACTGCCGCGATTGAAAAGGTATGAAAAACAAGATCATCACCCCAGTCTTTGGGCTCCTGGGCCGAAATCGTGTGGTTAAACAACATCGTGACGAGACTGCAAACAGCGAAAATCAGACCGAATCGATACAAGTGTATTTGCCTCATCAAGGGTCTCCTTATGGCAATGGAGTTCAATAGTCGCAGGCTATCACGAGGGGACGGGCAGCTATCCGAGGTGGTTTTGCAGCACCCTGCTGAATACATCCTGTTGTTTCGTTGCATATTTGAAGCTATAGATTCATTTCATCCGCAACGATTGTTTTGTGCGCGGAGAACTGGACACCTGGGACCTTAATGAAGGAGCACAGCGTAATGACGAGACGGTGCGAGGAAGCTAATGGAATCCGGCGGCGAGATTTCTTCAAGTTAGCGGCGGTAGCGGCGGCATCTAGCGCCGTTGGTTGCAGCCCAAGAGGCTCCGAGGAGCGTGATGGACTGAGTAGCCAGACAACTCCGGAAGAGGCTCCGCCTAGACCGCTTGGCAATGGCGAGCCGCCAGCCTTTCAGTTCCAGGCCTATCCGGGTGGCACCGGCGCGCTCATAGAAAAATTGTGGGTTGGCGCTGATGGCAACCCATTCGAAAGCTATCCGATAGCTATCCCCACATGGGTAGGTGAGGTTCCCACCCGGCCAGAGGAAATCGCGTTTCTGCCAGTGCATCGACTCTCCGCACTGATTCGTGATCGGCACATCTCGCCCATCGACCTGACCGAGATTTATCTTGAGCGAATCAAACGCTTCGATCCGGTCTTGCTGTGCGCTGTAACGATCTTGGAGGGACGGGCTCGTGAGGAAGCACAACAGGCCGAGACAGACCTTCAATCAGGCAATTGGCGCGGCCCGCTTCACGGAATTCCATACGGAGTAAAGGATCTATTCAGTGTTACAGGGGCGCCCACGACATGGGGCTCGGAAGACTTTCAAGACCAGATCATTGATGAGGATGCGGAGGTTGTAGTTCGCCTGCGGGAAGCTGGTGCAGTGTTGATTGCCAAGCTCGCTACGGGTCGTTTCGCTTCCGGTGATAACTGGTACCGTGGCCAGACGAAGAATCCTTGGAACCCTGAACAAGGTTCAAGTGGCTCGTCGGCCGGTCCAGCATCGGCGACAGCCGCCGGTTGTGTCGCTTTTGGCATTGGTACCGAGACCCAGGGCTCGATCGTCTCACCGGCCCGTCGCTGCGGACTCAGCGCGCTGCGTCCCACCTTCGGCCGTATCAGCCGCTACGGTGGAATGGTGCTCTCTTGGAGCATGGACAAGATTGGACCAATGTGCCGAACAATCGAGGATTGCGCCTTGGTATTCAACACAATTCATGGTTCCGATGAAAAAGACCCAGCGACATTGACCGCGCCATTCCGTTTTGAGCGGACTCCGGATTTTTCGGCATTGCGCATCGGTTTTACAGAGGACGCACCGGAAGCTTTTCTCGATAAGCTTCGTGAACTGGGGGCGGACCCGGTCCCGATGATCGAACTGCCTGATGGAAACTCAAATTCGCTAGGTGTTGAGTCGGCGGCAGCGTTTGATTTCTGGGTGTCGACGCGACCTGAACCCGAGCCGCAGCCAGAACGGAACTCAGAGGCCACCGGGGGAAGGGAAGGGCGCCGTCGTCGCCCACGCTTCACACGAGGGCGTGATGTGCTGGCACTGGATTATGTGCAGTCGCAGCGGCGTCGGCACTTGATGATGAAGGAGATGGCTCAGGGCATGGAAGACTTTGATATGTTTGTCACCGGCTCGGGCCAGGTTCGTTTGACTAACCAGACTGGGCACCCCGCGGTTGTTGTACCGTACGGGATCAGTGAAGATGAGGACAGCCCACAGCAACCTATATGCACAACCATTGTAGGGGCGTTGTTCGCCGACGATAAGATCCTCAGTGTGGCGCACGCATATCAGGTCGCCACCGAATGGCATCTGCGACATCCGGACCTCGCCTAGAAGATCCACCACAGACAAATTGACGGACACGGCGATGACGGTATCCGTCACAGAACACGCGAGTGGCCATTATGACTACACAGAGGCATTTCTGGTACCAACACTTCGCCCTCGGCGCGGCAGTCGTCGGGCTGGCCGTGATTGCTGCCCCAGCCGTTTCGTCACCGGTACCGCAGGACACCGGCCTGCGTCCGATGAATTTCGTGGACCACCAGGAGTTCGCCACGCCGGGCTCCTGGACGCCGAGTCCGGATGGTGAGTGGATGTTGTATACGGTGAATACGCCGAACTGGCAGCAAGCCGATTCGCAGTCCGATATCCACCTGGTGTCAATGGCTGAAGGGTTACCGTCGCATCGCCAACTCACTTTCACTGAAAATAGCAACGAGACATCGCCGCAGTGGGGACGCGATGGCAGTTTCTTCGTGTTCTTGTCAGACCGTGAGGGTGAAGATACCCAAATTTATTACATGCGCCTTGATGGTGGAGAGGCACGTCGTATTACGAACGCGCCAGAGGGTGTAAGCGATTTTGCCTTTAGTGATG
>Ga0209019_1001370_pt1 | contig 12181 bp, 9 predicted proteins | sample METZYME_3_300m_FD_187549 | JGI IMG/M metagenome (GOLD analysis project Ga0209019, IMG submission 187549) | Marine microbial communities from oxygen minimum zone in mesopelagic equatorial Pacific - METZYME_3_300m (SPAdes) (version 2) | ecosystem: Environmental > Aquatic > Marine > Oceanic | place... | reverse complement strand
ACAGGCCATTCTTGATGGAACCGGCCAAGGCGCGTATCGCGACAACCATCCTTGGATCATTGCCGCCGAACGATTTCACGAGTCCCAAAAAGTCGACCGAAGAGTCCCTATTGTATTTGCCACGGGCGAGCCACTGGCGTTCTCACACTGGAGCATCGTCGAATCAATCGACGTCCAAGAACTTCACGCGGGAGCGTTCGAATCTCGTTGTACGTTTGATGTTCTAACGCCCGTAAATCCAATCTGGACATCCCTTGACAGTCTCAGTCTAGCCCCATCGGTCGAACAACTTCGGCGAGAAAGCGTTGAACCTATCCGTATACATCGCCAACCGTTAGACCACTCGTCGATTCGACCGTACGCCATATGCGAAACGCCGCCTTTCATCGTCTCAGAAGTTATCGAATGACTTGCCCAACGGTTTCTAATCTCGAAGTCTTTCTAGTCGTCGGCTTCGTCGACAATCTCTTGGGGTATAGAACGTTTCACCGTAGCCCCTAACTCTCGGAACTGTTCGACTTGTCGAACAAGATTGCCCCGACCTTTGGCTAGACGGGTGTACGCAGAATCGTAAGACCTTGATGCTTGATCAAGGTTGCGGCCGAGTTGGTCCATGTCCTCGAGCACCACCCGAAGTTTGTCGTAAAGCGCGCCCGCGCGCCGAGCAATTTCCTGAGCGTTTTTGTTTTGTTTCTCGTAACGCCAAACGTTATCGATGATACGCAGCGTCATCATTAGTGTGGTTGGACTAACGATCACCAAACGCTTCTCAAACGCTTCGGTAAACAACGAAGGATCTTTCTCCATCGCAAGCGTGAACGCGGATTCCACCGGCACAAAAAGCAAAACAAAGTCTAACGATCGAATACCCGGCAATTGATCGTACGATTGATCCGAAAGTTTCTTGACGTGAGCGCGGACGCTCTGTACATGCCGTTTGATCGCTACCTCGCGAGCCGCATCGTCGTCGCTAGATACCGCCATTTCGTACGCGACCAGAGACACTTTTGCGTCCACAACAACGTCCTTGTCTTCCGGAAGGTGAATAATAACGTCCGGTCGTTTGATATCGCCGTCAGCATTCCTGAACGAATGTTGCAAAACGTATTCGTGATCTTTACGTAGACCCGATTCTTCCAGGACTCGCTCTAGCACAAGCTCACCCCAGTTCCCCTGTAAACGCGTATCACCCTTTAGCGCACGCGTGAGATTTTCCGTTTCTTCGTTAACCTTCTCGCTTGCCCGTTGCAAATTCCGAACCTCGGTAAGCAACGAAGCCCGATCCTTAGCATCCGTTATGTAGACCTGGTCGACTTTTTTTCGGAAATCCGACAATTGCGTCTTGAAGGGTGCCAAGGCCATCGACAGGTGGGCCTCATTACGAACACGAAAGACCTCACCTTGCTTCTCAAAAATCTGACTGGCGAGTAACTGAAATTCCTTTTTTAGAGACTCGCCCGTTTGCTTGAAGAGGGCCTCTTTTTCCGCAAATGCCCGCTCGGTTTCTTCGAGCCTGGCCTTAAACTCCGCCAGTTGTAGTCCAGAAGAGTGGGCTTCAGATCGGGCCTCGATAATTTCCTGCCGAAGGTTATTCAGATCTTCGATCTGCTGCGCATTGACCGTGGATAGGCGAACCACGTCAGCACTTGCTACCTTGCTCGACTGGTTTAATGCGTCGAACGTTTTCTGAACTTCTTTGAGTTTGGTTTCGGTCGTCTGAAGATTTCGTTCCCGGAATTGCAAACGCTCTTCCATCAGTTGTTTTTCGGCTAGGGTCGTCTCCGAGGTTCTAACCGCCGCCAGCTCTATCGCTCCTTGATGACGGCGTTCAAGGCGCCAATAAACCACAACAGCACCCACAATGAGTCCCGTCAGTCCCGCCAACAGCATCAACAGCATTTCAGATTGCTCGAACAAACCGTACGTACGTACGCCCCTCTATTCAGTATGGTTTCTGCTATGGATAAACTCCCAACCAAGACTACTCGCGCTTAAATTGGGGCTCACGCTTCTCAAGAAACGCGGTGACCGCTTCTTTATGTTCGCTACTCGCGTAGGCTTTCTGCAGCGCCTCACCCTCTCGTTGCTGCACCCGTCGTATATCCGTCTCCGATCCATTGAGACTGAGCAATTCTTTTACCCAACGTAAATGCGGGGCCGGATTCGCCGCCATCGTCAACGCAATGGTTTTGGCTTCTGCCATCAAGTCAGCATGCGGTACCAACCGATCGGCCAGCCCTTGCTCGTACGCTTCCTGTCCCGAATATAAGCGTCCTGTTAAGCACATTTCACTGGCACGACCAAAACCCATCCGCTGAACAAGAAAGTGGGAGCTCGCAAGTTCCGGTACGACACCCATTTTGACGAAGAACATCCCGAATTTGGCTTCGTCGGACGCTACGATAACGTCCATCGGAAGAATCATCGTTGCTCCGACCCCAACGCTCGCACCGTTAACAGCCGCGACCATCGGTTTAGATGAACGCACCAAACCTACCCAGTCGTGCTCGATTCGCTCGTTGTCACCATCAAGACGGGCCTGGAAATTATCCCGAATATCGGCGCCTGCACAAAAGCCGCGACCAGCCCCCGTGAAGACCATGGCCCCTACTTCAGGATCATCGTTGCAGCGAACGACCGCGTCGACAAGTTCTCCGTTCATCTGCTGCGTCCATGCATTGAGCCGTTCTGGACGATTCAGGGTGACGACCGCGATGTCCTCTTCCTTCTCAAGCGTTATTTGCTTAAACGGCATGGGAATACGCTTTCTCACCTACTCGGAATCGCCAGTATGCGCTAATAACGGCGTGATTCCACGCGACCCCGTACGCTACGCCGCGAAAACCGCACGAACATGATTCCGGTCAGACAACCATCGCGTGTTAGTAGCCGGTTTTTTCGCGTTCTGCTTCCTTCGTTTGCTTCGCTTGTGCTAATTCGGTACTCGCCAAACGCATCAAAAAACCGCTATCTGTGCCCAAATTGACGAAATTGAACCCTTGCTGAAGGTAAGTTTGCGTGAGTTCAAGACTACCGGTATGGATTCCAACCGCCATCCCGTGTTTCTTGCACGTCGACAATATGAGCTCCACAGTTTCTGCGTGTTTAGGGTTTCCCATTTCGGAAGGACCGCTCAAACCCAGCGCGTACGCCAGATCGGCCGGGCCTATGTATATACCGTCGAGTCCCGGCGTCGTCGCAATCTCATCTAGATTCTCAAGTGCCTCGGCAGTTTCCACCATAGCAACACATGCTATCTGCTGATTTGCCTCAGCGAGGTATCCCCTCCCGGCGTACATTGCAGCCCGAACAGGTCCACACGACCGCAACCCGTCGGGCGGATACCTACATGCAGAAACTGCCTGTAGAGCTTCTTCACGATTATTCACCATCGGGACAATAACGCCATACGCACCAGCGTCTAACGCCTTCATGATTTCGTACGGCTCATTCCAAGGTACGCGAACCATTGGAACAGTATCTCGGGTCGAAATTGCGGGAAGCATGTACTTCAGATCATCGTAACTGAGCATTCCATGCTGTAAATCTATACACAACCAATCGAACCCTAAGCTCGACATGCTCTCCGCTGTGAATGCGTTACCAATACTCAACCAGCCGCCAACTGTCTGACGACCTTCACGCCATGCACTTAGCACCGTATTCTCTCGCATTGAATCCCCCCCTTCATGACTTTCCAAGCGATTCGAGATCTTACATCAAGAGGCTGACTTCAGCTTTCGACGATGCGAGAATTGTCGGTCGGCGATCGGGAGGAATCATGGTTCAGGGAGGACTGGATGCGGCTATTGCCGCAGTCACCGAATCGGGTCAGCCCTATGCCACCGAGACCCGGACCATTGACGGTGTCGACTTTGTCGTCTTCTCAAATGCTCCTGACAACCTCCGTGAACTCTACAGACAAGGACTGCAACACGCGGATAGGGTTTTTTTCGTCTATCAGGACGAGCGCTTTACCTATCAGGAGGCATGGGAAGAAGCTGCCCGCGTCGGCAATCAACTTAAGGATGCAGGGATAAAAACGGGCGATCGCGTCGGCATCTCGCTTCGTAACTACCCAGAATGGATTTTTGCGTTCATGGGCATTACGTCGATCGGTGCAGTGGCGGTTGCCATGAATGCCTGGTGGTCCGGCGAGGAAATAGTTTACGGGATCGAGGATAGCGGCTTGAAGCTGCTTTTCGCTGACGAAGAACGGATCGAACGACTTCGCCCCTACGACGACAAGCTCAATATTCAAACCATCGCCGTTCGCTGCCAGCCTGAGGGATATATCCCGTGGGATCAATTCGTCGAAAACGGCTCGCGCTTAATGCCCGAAGAACCCGTACCGACGGATACGAACGCCACCATTCTTTACACGTCTGGATCCACCGCCCATCCGAAAGGTGTTCTCTCGTCCCACCGTGCGATCCTGAATGCGCTTATGTGTTGGGAATGCGGCGGTGCGATCGGCGCTTACATGTTTCCGCAGGCTGCCGCAGCACCAACGCCACTGTATCTACCCGCAACCATCCTCACGGTACCGTTATTCCATGTGACCGGTCTGGTCGTTCAATTTCTGCAATCGTTTAAGCCCGGTCGAAAACTCGTGGCAATGTACAAATGGGATGCCGATGAGGCGTTGGGCATTATCGAACGTGAACGTATTACCTCCTTTAACGGTGTCCCGACCATGGCATGGGAACTCGTCCAATCGAGTGCGTTCGAGAAACACGATCTATCGAGTCTACGCAGCGCCGGAGGCGGTGGCGCGGCCATGGCCCCTGAACATGCGAGACAAATAGACAATAAGCTGGGTAAAGGCAGTGCCGGTACCGGTTGGGGAATGACGGAGACTCAGGGTCTCGCCACCGGCATCGGCGGCGAGGCATTCTTACAACGTCCACGTAGCTGCGGTCGAGCGGTTCCCCCCCTTGTAAAAGTTAAAGTAATAGACAAAGAAGGTAAGGATCTCCCCGCAGACGAAACAGGCGAATTGTGTATTTGGGGAGTCATGAATTTTCGGGAATATTGGAACCAGCCTGAAGCAACACGATCAACACTCGTTGATGGCTGGGTGCATACCGGCGATATCGGCCACATGGATCAAGAAGGTTACGTATTCATCACCGATCGAGAAAAGGACATGGTCATTCGTGGAGGCGAAAACATCGGTTGCCAAGAAGTCGAGGCGGTCCTTTACGATCACCCCGCCGTCATAGAAGCGGCTGTATTTGGTGTGCCCGATGAACGCTTGGGAGAGACACTCGCGACCGTCATCTGCATCAATCCAGATGAACCTGTTAGTGAAGATGAACTCAAAGCGTTTGCGCTTGACCGTCTAGCAAAATTCAAAGTTCCAGACCATTTCTGGATACGTACCGATCGTTTACCGAGAATCGCGTCCGAGAAGATCTTTAAGCGCGGTTTGCGGGACGAAGCTATCGAACTACTTGCAAGGACAACCTGATGAGTGAAAGAAAAAAAGTAGCCATGCAGCTCCCACGTCGGGCAGACGTGGCTAATCTAGAACAAAAATATTCATTGGAACTTGAAGCGCTTGCCCCCATCGCGGACATCGTCGAAGTAGAGAGTCCGACTGCAGAAGCATTCGCGGAAGGCGCGTCGGACTGCGACGGAATCATTACGTCGTGGGGCCTTCAACTTTCTGAAGACATTATCCAGAAGTTGGACAAATGTGTCGTCATCGGCCTCGCCAGTGTCGGCGTCGATATGGTTGACGTTGAAGCCGCCACCGAGGCTGGAATCGTCGTCACAAACACCCCGGACGTATTTATCGAAGAAGTTGGCGATCACGCGATGATGCTGCTACTCAATGCCGTTCGAAGGACCAAAGAACAGAACATTTTTGCTGCTGAAAACGAATGGCATAAAGGAAGGCCGCAATTGAACCATGTACCACGTCTTATGGGCCAAACCCTCGGACTACTCTCCTTCGGTAACGTTGCACGCTGTGTCGCGAAACGCGCGCAAGCATTCGGCTGCCACGTGATCGCCTTCGATCCGTATGTCAGCGAACTGACGATCGCCGAATACGGTGTCGAGCCGGTCGCATGGGGAGAATTACTCGAGCGATCCGACTACATCAGCGTGCACTCGCCGGACAACGTCGAGACACGACATTCCCTTAACGCGAAAGCGTTTGCTCAAATGAAGGATGGCGTGATCATCGTCAATACCGCACGAGGTCCCATCATCGCGGAAGAAGATCTAATCGCCGCGCTTAACAGCGGTAAAGTTCAGGCCGCTGGGTTGGACGTCCTCGAACAAGAGCCACCCAATCCGCAGAATCCCTTACTTACGATGCCCAATGTCACCGTTACGCCTCACGTGGCATCCGCCTCAACCCGGATGCGGCCAACCGCACGCCGCCGCGCAGGCCGCGAGGTCGCGTTGGTGTTACAAGGCAAGTGGCCAATGAGTTGCGTCAACCCTACGGTGCTTCCAAAAACGCCGCTGCAGCGATGGCAGCCTGTACCGATGCATCGGGGACCCAACCGTTAAGGAAGCAATTCGCGAGACGCATTAACCAATGCAGTTAATGATTGCGCGAACCAGCCGACTTCCGCGGGTATCAGCCTCGATCCCCGGCTGCATTTGATTCATCGCGTATCCAACACCTAAACGTCTTTGCGGATCGGCAAAGCCGATACTTCCGCCTGCCCCACTGTGTCCGAAGGCCAGCGGATTCGGGCCATATTGCTCGTCGGTGTTCAAGTTAATGCCCGAACCTCTTCGCATCGGCCTTCCCAAGACAAGGTCATCGACCAGGCCCCATTGTTGGCGCGTCATCTTCGCAATGGTTTCCGGTTGCATGACTTGCACTTTCCCTGACGATCCACCTTGCGCGAGGGCAGCATAGATCCGCGCAATCCCTCGCGCGTTCCCGTGCCCATTTGCGGCCGCAATCTCCGCGACCCGCCATGCGGGGCTGCAAGCATCTCGGTAGGGCCGGATGGTCGGATTCTGCAATGCAAAGGCAAACAAAGGTGGCACGTTGATCGCTTGGGCCGCCGCGGGATCCGGCAAGATGCGAGCCCTATTCGGTCCAATAAGATCAGCAACGCGTCCGTGCTGCGACTCGGGCAAACCAATATAGAAATCCGCGTCCAACGGCTTCGCAAGACGTTCGTGAACCAGCGTTCCCAGTGACTTTCCCGACACTCGCAGCGCGAGTTCTCCCGCTAAGAATCCCCAGAGTATCGCGTGATAACCAGCCGCCGTAGCGGGCTCCCAATGCGGGACCTCGGCCGCAATCCGACTCGTCATAACATTCCAGTCGTATAGATCTTCGATCGTGACAGTCTCACGGAGTCCACATACGCCGGATTGGTGCGATAGAAACTGCCCTATGGTCAAACCACCCTCGCCCGCTCGAAATTCGGGCCAATAGTTTGCTATGGGCTCGTCGTAATTGAATAAGCCTTGTTCCACCAGTGTGGCAACGACAGCCGCTGCAATACCCTTGGTGGTCGAATAGACGTTAACCAATGTGTCGGACTCCCAAGCAACTGTGCAATTTTGATCACAATATCCTCCCCAGAGATCGACAACTGTCACTCCATTCACCACGGCACAAAAGCTCGCCCCAACTTCAATATCCTCGGTGAAGTTGCGTTCGAAGACTTCGGCGACCGCGTCAAAGCCGGGCGCAACATCACCACGAATAGAAAAATCGACCATACCGCCTCCCATGAATCATTGAATCCTTTAGACCAAAAACAGAGTCAACCAATGACCTTCAAAATCCGTGACAAACCCAACTCCAGCCTGAACCACTTTACTCGATGGGCCCTCCTTGACCGTCGCGGCCGCGAACGACCGATCGGACTCATTCATCTTTATTTCAACATCGCGGAATCCGAGGAATTCTCCAATCAAGGGATGAACGGCTTTGTATACCGATTCCTTGGCTGAAAACACAATCGCCCGCCAGTCAGTGTCGGTAAACCCAGTCGACGGGTGCATTTCTTCAGGATGCATAATGCGTATTCCCACCTTCACAGAGACGGCATTCTTTTTCACGACATCCAATCCCACCCCCTGGCAATCGCCCGTTGACGCTACCAGGGCGACGGCAACTTCACGCGAATGACTGATCGAGCCACAGTAGGCAGCCGGCCACACTGGCAATCTCCCGTCACGGGTCACCGCCTGAGGCTCACCTGCAAGTAGTTTGATAGCTTCATGAGCGACGCGACGACCGGAGGCGTATTCGGATTTTCGTTGTCGGGAAAAACTGTCGATGTCGTCACTCTGTTCCGACTCAAAGAGCTCGATTTCGTGCTCGCCAATACGCCCGATAACGAGAGCTGCGTCAGTTGTCGGGATCTCCCCAAAGACGAGGGGGGGAAGATCATCCAAACTTTGTTGTCGTAAGGTCATGCAATCTCGGCGAACGGCTGTCCGACTCATAGTAGCGCTTCCAACCCGATGCAAGAGTGTGCGTTCCTTAGTACGAAGCCACTATTTTCCTAAACGACATCACCATCATGCAGCGACCACTCGTGCATGGGGCGAGGGGATGAAGCAACCACCAACGCCTTCTCCGCCTGGGAATTGCTGGATCACCTGCGGCAAGCCAAAAAACATCGGTGAAACCCCGTTTGGACGAATTCGGGAACCCGGATATCGGTCTGCAAGCGTCGTCTGAAGAATCTCATCCATCGACGACATCAAGGTGACCACGTCTGTCCCTGATACATCTAGACGTGGTTGGTGAACGGCATCATCGACATCCATCTTGTAGTCCAACAAGAACGACAACAACTGGAAAACGGCTGGGAAAATATGGCGCCCGCCGCACGCGCCCAACGCCAGGATCGCTCCGTCCGATCGCTTCGCAATGGTCGGACACATGTTGCAAAGCGGATGGCGGCCCCCGATAACCGAATTTGGACCACCAGGCCTCGGGTCAAACCACATCATGCCGTTGTTCACTAAAATACCCGTACTGGGGGACATGATCCGGGAGCCGAAACCCGACATGATCGTCTGAGTCAGTGATACCACGTTACCAAACGCGTCGGAAACACACAGGTGTGTCGTGTTGGTGGGTCGACTCGTTTGAGAACCTTCGCCCAGATTCTTCAATCGGTATTCATATGCTGCCAGTAAGGTATCGGCGTAGCTCGAATACGCGTTGATATCGGGAACTTCGTCAGACTTGGTCCACCTGTCTGCCAAATCGTCGAGCGATCTCATGAGCGTAGGGCCTGCAGTCAAGTGGCCTGCGCAATAGACCGACGATCCACGATATTGCGTTGTCGCCGGCTCACCCAAGCGCGCTTCATATTCGACCAAATCAACATTACGAATACGCGACCCAGCAGCTTCCATATCTGCAGCGAGGCGTTCTCCAACCTCACCACCATACAAAGCGCCCTGCCCTTGTTCCTGAATCAGCCGAAAGGTTTCGGCAAGTCGACCTAATTGCAGCCGTCCGCGAGTACCATCGATTCCAAGAGTTGGAGGCAACCCATCACGTAGGTATGTCTCTCGCGTTTGATCGTACAAACGAAGTCCTCTCGCTGCCCCCGTAATCATATGAGTCGAATACCAATCGATGGGGACACCCTCTTCCGCGCTGGCCGCCGCTGGCGCAATAACGTCTCGCCATTCCATCGTGCCGAATGTCTCTAAGGCTAAACTGACCCCTTTGAGATAACCCGGAACAGCGGTCGAAAGTGGCCCGTGCACGTTCGCATCACCTTCTACGCGGGGCCAATTGAACGTGTCCGTTCCCGTCTCTTCCCCCACGATCGGATAATCATCCGCATCGGCCGCAAAGGGTGCACGCATCCCAAACTCAACGACTCTCACGCGATCTTCTTTGGCAAGGTACACGGTCATGTAGCCGCCTCCGCCGATTCCGCTCATCCACGGTTCGACCGTGCCGAGGGTTAGCCCTGCGGCGACCGCCGCATCGACGGCGTTACCACCTCTCGACAATATCTCCGCACCAACTTCTGAAGCTCGATAATGTTGCGTTGCAACGAGTCCGTTGTTTCCTCGAACCGCCGCTTTGCGTATTTGCCAATATTCTTGGACGTGATCCATTCCGCGTACCCCCCAACCGTAGCCTGCCGCACTCAGATCGTGGATGGAACTATCGATTCACGATCAGGCGTTGTAAGAACGTGATCAAACCAGGCTTGACATACATCAACGTCGAGCCAGCACAACGATTGAAATTGCTAACTAACTGCCCGGAAGTCCGATCAAAAGATACACCCCACCATTCCAGTACACATGGATTGCGGCCAATTCCTTGATCGAAAATCGTTTATCGCGAAGCGCGCCTAGGACTAACGAAGGAAGAGCGACCAGCAATGCCGCCGTTAATGATCGGGTCACAAAGTGAGTTAAGCAGAACAACATCGTCGTCAGCCAATTAGCCCATGTAATTCTTAGAAAAGAGTCCCAATACTTTGTTTTTATTGATAAATAATCTTGAACTAGACCTCGAAAAACTACCTCTTCTAGTACGGGATATAGCAACAGGATGGCGCCGGCTCTGAAGGGTGAGCGTACAAACGAGCCCAAGTCAGATTCAAAACCCGAGATCCAAACGATGCCGCCCCACACAACTGGGGCGCCAATCATGGCGCCCCAAAAAAGCGGACCTCTTACGACTTTGTCAGCTTCAGCTCGCAGTCAGTCCACCGTCCGGCAATAGCTTTCGTCGGCGAACAAACCATAGTCCGGAAAGTAACAACAAGATCGGTAACGACGCATCGTTACCACCACCGTTACCCACGGAGCATCCAAACATACTGCCGGCGCCGCCTCTTTCGCTTTTCGTATGTCGTGTCGAATCCAACGGGGCGATGTCTGTAGCATCAGGAACACCATCATTGTCATCGTCTGAGTCGGCGTTATTTCCGATTCCATCACCGTCGGTGTCCACAGTTTCCATCGAATCCAGCGGGAACGCGTCCGCACCATCAGATGTCCCATCACCGTCGTCATCGTTATCGGCATTGTTCCCGATACCATCGCCGTCCGTGTCAACGGTTTCAGTCGCGTCCAGCGGAAGGGCATCGTCAGCGTCTAATACACCGTCGCCATCGTCGTCGGTATCGGCGTTATTACCAACGCCGTCACCGTCCGTATCGACCGACTCCGCGGGATCGAATGGGAAGGCGTCCGACGTATCGGCCACGCCGTCATTATCGTCATCCGTGTCGTCGCTATCAGCAACTCCATCGCTGTCGGCGTCCGGTGCAGCGATACCGCCCGGGTCGTCGATCACGCCGTTGACTTGGCCGTCTGCATCGTTGGGACCACCGTCCTCGAGAGTCAACTGCAAGCAAAGATGTCCGGCATTGAGGCCGCTTTGATAGCTTGCTGAACCCGCTTGCGGACACGCATCGCCTGCACCGCCCGCTGCACTCGCCAGCGCATTTTTCGTGTCCGTTACGAACTCAATCCAACCACCAGCCTCTGTGTACTTTCGGTAGCTACCATCTGCAGGAATGGGCGTCGACAGCGGAATCAATACATTGACCGACTGACCGGGCTCTGGAAGCTCTTGAATTTCGAAGTCATATACACCGCCCGGGAATACGAAGAGCGCGTCGTCACCGTTTGTCGGTTGATCGCCCCCATCTTCACCGCCCGCTGCGATGATCGATTCATCGACCGCGGCACCGGCAACCCCGTTAGCAAAGGCCGCGCCTCCGACCACCAGCTTGACGCCAGGATCCGCCGATATCGTTGCATCATCATCGGAACCGGCATCGACTGAAAGCTCGTTGGCCGCCTCGGTGGTGTCACTCGAATCGGGAATGCCATCTTCATCGGAATCAGCCTCTGCAGAAGCGGCTACCTTGATTAGTGCACTCGCCGAATAGCTCGTATCAGCAATGCCATCATCTGTGACGTCGACGGTCACTTCATATACTCCGTCCAGGCTTGTTGGATCAAAACTGAACGTCGGCAGGTCCGAGGGCGTCCCAACCAAATTGTTATCCGAACCACTCCAATCGTAACTATGGCTTCCATTAGGATCCGTTACCGTCACAACGGCACTGACCTCGCCCCCGGCTGCAGCGACAGTTTTACCTTTTACCCCAGCCTGGCTAACCGAAATGGATAGTGATGGAGGCACCGCAGCCTCCACAATCGAAACGGTCGACTCGATCGATGGCCCCAA
>Ga0209019_1001368_pt1 | contig 12195 bp, 17 predicted proteins | sample METZYME_3_300m_FD_187549 | JGI IMG/M metagenome (GOLD analysis project Ga0209019, IMG submission 187549) | Marine microbial communities from oxygen minimum zone in mesopelagic equatorial Pacific - METZYME_3_300m (SPAdes) (version 2) | ecosystem: Environmental > Aquatic > Marine > Oceanic... | reverse complement strand
TGGTGAAACCAAGGTGTTGTTCGACCTGAACCTGAATGTGCATGCCGGGCAGTTTGTGGCGTTGATCGGGCCAAGCGGCTGTGGCAAGTCAACACTACTTCGGGCCATCCTCGGCACCCACCCGCCACACAGGGGAAAAATCCTCACTCTGCAAAACGGGCGCTTGGCCAATGCCGATCGGCCGGGGCGCGACCGCGGTATCGTTTATCAGAAATATTCGCTCTATCCGTTTTTAACCGCGCTGGATAACGTTGCGCTTGGCCTGAAATTCGACCAGACCACCACGACATTCCGCTGGCTCAACTGGGCAGGATGGGGAAAGAAGCGCAAAAAGTTCCGCGACCGGGCTGCAGCGTTTCTCGATAAGGTTGGGCTTGGCCAAGCGATGAACCTGTACCCAAGCCAGATGTCCGGCGGCATGCAGCAGCGGGTGGCGATTGCTCAGGCGTTGATCATGGAGCCGGAGATCATCCTGCTTGATGAGCCGTTCGGCGCGCTGGATGAGGCGACGCGTGAGGAGTTGCAGGAGATGCTCCTGCAGTTTTACGAGGAGAACAAGGAGGCCGTGGCCGAAGGCAAAAAGCCACCGTACACGCTGATCATTGTGACCCATGAACTTAACGAAGCCATCCGTGTGGGCGATCGTTTGGTTGGACTGTCACAGTACTGGGACTGGAAGGCCGACGGCCATCAACGTAGTCCCGGGGCTACGGTGGTCTATGACAAGCCAGCACCTGTGTTTCGCTCCGATGAGCGGCCGGACTATGAATTGTTTGCGGACATCCGGCGGGAAATACGGCAGGTCGTCTATAACCCCGAGGTGTTGCAACAGCGCGATGAACACGTTAAGTTGAGTCCAACCAGTTAATCACAAAACCAACATGGCAAGCGACAACAACTTCCTTCGAACGGCCGGCCGGGTACTCAACGCCGGCCAGTCGCGGGCGCTGATCCTCACCGGCAACATTCACGACGTCTTCCATACCGACAAAGGAGGTAAGGACGACTACTCGTCACTGGTTGAGTACCTTACGGGCAACTGGAATCTCTCTAGTCTCATCCTGATCGTGTACGAGTTGAACGGCCCGATCCGTTTCCTGCGCGAGAAGGATGCGGAGCAAGTACGTAAGGCATGGATCGAGTGGCGGCTGGGGATGAATCCCGACCAGTTGGCCATTAACCGCATGACCGCCTCCGAGGAGGTGCAGTCACAGGTTGATTCCGTTACCAGTTCCTACGACGACTCGATGCAAAAAGCCGTCAGCAATCCGACGCTGGCGTTGGAGTTAATGCGCCAAATGTGCCTCTGCTCCCGCACCAAGCTGGGTGGTTCTCTCTGTCTCAAGGGGGATTTGTTGATCCTCATCGAGGGTGCGGACATGCTACTGCCGGACGCGCCGATCACGAGCCTTAATGACATGGATCGCCAGCGCGTAAGCATCTGCCACGACTGGTTTTGTGACTTAGGGTTTGTCAATGGCGGTGACTCGGTGGTGATGATTGCCGAGTCGCGCTCACAATTAAACCAGCGCATCGCCCGCCTGCCGCAGTTGATCGAGGTCGAGGTTCCGTCGCCCGATCTCGAGACGCGCAAACATTTCATCTCGTGGTTCTCTCGCAACGACAGTAAGCGGCGCAAGCTCCAGCTCTGGGGAACACAGGCCGAATTAGCCGAGCTAACTGCCGGCCTGTCCTTGCATGCGCTGATGCAACTGCTCAAGGGAGTGCGCCATGGCCGGGCTAAGCTCTCTCAAGAGGAGGTCGTCGCGAAGGTGGAGGACTTCATCAAGAGCCAGCTTGGCGAGGAGGTTGTTGAGTTCAAAAAACCGGGCCATAGTCTGAACGATGTGATCGGCTTCAAGCGCTTGAAGACATTCCTGAAAAAGGAAGTTATCCCGCGGTTCGGAATGGATAGCGGCGAGGCGCTTCCGGGCGCGGCGATCGGCGGGCCGATTGGTGCCGGCAAGACATTCATCTTCGAGGCAGTGGCGGCGGAACTGGATATGGTCGTGCTTGTCATCAAGAACATCCGCAGCAAGTACTACGGCGAGACAGACGTCATCTTCGAGCGGCTGCGCCGTGTGCTGATGGCGTTGTCACGCGTATTGATTTTCATAGACGAAGCCGACACGCAACTTGGTGGGGTTGGCTCGGACACGCACGCGACGGAGCGGCGGCTGACCGGCAAGATCCAGTCGATGATGTCAGACCCGTTGCTGCGCGGCAAGGTGGTGTGGTTGCTGGTGACGGCACGCATTCACCTGCTCTCACCGGATATTCGCAGGCCGGGCCGGGTGGGGGATTTGATCATCCCGGTGCTTGACCCAGAAGGGAAAGATCGTGAGGCATTTCTGGACTGGGTGGTGAGTCCGGTGATTGGCGAGAAATTAACCGGCGTGCACCGCGAGCAGTTCGCGGCGGCGACCGAGGGCTGGTCGGCGGCCGGATTTGCGGCTCTGCGCTCGGAACTCAAGGCCAAGGCCAAACTTATGGGAAAAGATGGCACGCTGACGATGGACGACGTGATGGGCTTGATTGAGGATCTGCTCCCGCCGGCGATCGGGGAAACCCGCCGATACCAGACGTTACAGGCGCTGGTCAATTGCACGCGACGGAGCCTGATGCCCAATCCGGACGTGACTGATGATGAGCGGGAAGCCTGGTCGCATGAGATACGCCAACTTGAGGCCAAGGGCATCCGGTAGTTGGTGGAGAGAGCTTACCTTCTGTTTTCCAATGGGATAGAGCCGTCTTCACCGTTTGGCCAAGCGCGGGAGAAAAAAAATGAGGAAAATTTTCCGGAGATCGCTTGGCCAAGCGCCTTAAAGCCCTGTTTTTCAAGGAGTTTCTGGCCAATTTTTTTTTTCAAAAAAAATCAAAAAGGAGTTGCACCCCCCAAAAATATTGATAAGTTGTCCGGCCCTTTTCCTTCTGGAGAAGGGCAGGTGAGAAATTGGTAGCCCGCCGAAAACCCGCTTTCCCAGAGCAGGGGAGTTATGGAGGGGTGCGTCACACCGCCTCAGTCGAGGCACCTAGATTGTATGCCAGTCAAGAGTTTCAACCCTGTAACGCCGTCTCGGCGTTACATGAAAGTGTCGTCGTTTTCGGAGATTACGAAAACGAAACCCGAGAAGCGTCTGGTCAAGACCAAGAAGAAGACCGGCGGACGCAACAGCTATGGCCGAATCACGGCCCGGGGTATTGGAGGCGGACACAAGCAGAAGATCCGCAACGTTGATTTCAAGCGGAACAAGCACGGCATGTCGGCCGAGGTGATCGCCATCGAGTATGATCCTTGCCGCTCGGCCCGCTTGGCCCTCCTGCAATATGAGGACGGTGAGAAGCGCTACATGATCGCAGTGGATGGCCTTGAGGTAGGCACCAGCGTGATGAGCGGCCCGGAGGCCCCGGTTGAAAACGGAAACTTTCTGCCGTTGGCAAAAATCCCGACCGGTTCCGAAATTCACAATCTCGAGATGAGCCCGGGCCGGGGCGGCCAGATGGTTCGCTCGGCCGGGACATCCGCGGCACTGATGGCCTTGGCGGACGGTTACGCGCAGGTGAAGCTGCCTTCCGGGGAGATTCGGAAACTTAACGAGAAGTGTTTCGCCACAATGGGAACGGTCGGGAACGCCGATCATGAGAAGGTGGTTATTGGCAAGGCGGGTCGTACACGCAACAGGGGCAAGCGGCCCATCACACGTGCCGTGGCGAAGAATCCGGTTGATCACCCAATGGGGGGTGGCGAAGGTCGCACCTCGGGTGGAGGGCATCCAATGTCTCCCTGGGGCGTCTTGGCCAAGGGATTCAAGACACGACCCAAGTACAAGCCGTCCAACCGTTGGATCGTGGTTCGCCGTGACGGTAGGCCGATGAAGCAGAAATAAACAGACATGGGACGTTCGATCAAAAAGGGACCGTTCGTGGAGCAGCATCTGCTCGACAAGATCGAGAAGTTGAATGCCGACGGGGAAAAGAAGCCGATCAAGACATGGTCTCGTCGATCGACCATCGCCCCTGAGTTTGTCGGCCACACATTTATGGTTCACAATGGCAAGAGATTTGCGACCGTGTTTGTCACCGAAAACATGGTGGGCCACAAGCTGGGTGAATTTGCAGCCACCCGCACCTTCAAGGGGCATGGTACACACACGAACAAGGCAGCGTAGAGGACGATAAAATGGAAGTTTTGGCAGTTGCAAAAGGCGTGCGGATGTCCCCGCAAAAGGTGCGGGAGATGACACGGCAGATCCAGGGTATGCACGCCATGGAGGCCAGCGCCCTCTTGGGGAATGTTCCCAGGAAGTCCGCACGGTTGGTTGCCAAGACGCTCAAGTCGGCTATGGCCAATGCCGAGCATATTGCCGACGGATGGGATCCGGAGGATTTGCGCAGTCGTATTTTAGAACTGGAGCAGAAAGTAGGCTCTGCGAACAAGAAGAAGACACGCCGAAGTGGTCAGGCCAAGATTGACGCCTACCAGAGTTTTTTGGACTCAACCCACAAACTAGATCAGACGATGCTCTATGTCAAAGAGGCAACAGTGGGAGACGCGCCGACGATGAAACGCTGGCGTCCGAGGGCTCGCGGGTCGGCCAGCCCGATCCTCAAGCGGTGTTGCAATATCCGGATCGTACTCACGGATCAAATTTAACGGAACCTGTATGGGACAAAAAACTAACCCAATTGGACTACGCTTGATCGTCAATAAGGATTGGCGATCCAAATGGTATGCTGAAAAGAAAGAGTTCGGTGAACTGCTGGTGGAGGATCACAAGATTCGCCAGATCCTGAAGGGTAAACTACAGGCCGCTGCCGTGCCGCGCATCCAGATCGAGCGTGCCACAAGCCGATGCCGGATCACTATTTACTCCGCGCGGCCCGGTGTGGTGATTGGACGCAAGGGTGCTGAGATAGACAAGATCAAGGAAGAGCTCAGCAGGATGACTGGCAAGGAGGTTTACGTCGAGATTGCCGAGGTAAAGAATCCGGAACTTGATGCCCAACTGGTTGCCGAGAACATCTGCATGCAGCTCGAGCGTCGCGTCGCCTTCCGGCGGGCAATGAAGAGAGCGGTCCAGGTGTCCATGGACATGGGCGCGCTTGGCATTCGCCTGCGCGTGGCTGGCCGGTTGAACGGTTCCGACATTGCCCGGTCAGAGAACACACGCGAAGGCGCAGTTCCGCTGCACACGCTGCGGGCCAATATTGATTACGGATTTGCTGAGGCCGCAACCCAGTACGGGGTGATTGGCGTGAAATGCTGGATTTGCCGCAAAGACCCCGCCGAGGAGGAGGCCGACCGGGTCAAGCGGGGGCCAAGGCGAGACACTCGCCCGAGGAGACCGATGGGGCCTCGTGGTAACGGTTAAACATATATTGGAATGGCCTTACAACCTAACAAAGTCAAATATCGCAAAATGCACCGCGGTAGCCGTAAGGGCACCGCGCAGCGCGGGAATAAGGTGTCGTTCGGCTCCTACGGTCTCCAGGCACTTGACCGAGGTTGGATTACCGGGACGCAGATTGAAGCCGCTCGTGTGGCCATCTCCCGCGGCATGAAGCGCAAAGGGAGCATGTGGATCCGGATTTTCCCGCAGAAATCCGTGACGAAAAAGCCGTTGGAAGTGCGGATGGGCAAGGGCAAGGCCAACGTCGACCACTGGGTGGCCGTGGTCAAGCCGGCCACAATGCTGTTTGAAGTGGAAGGCGTGACAGAAACCGTGGCACGCGAGGCGTTGAGTTCGGCGGCGGCCAAGATGCCGATTCGCTGCCGGTTAGCCCATCGTGATTAGAGGGAATAATTCAGGATGAAAATTTCAGAGATCAGGGATAAGACAAAGGTTGAGCTGGCGGCCCAGGGGCGCGAACTCCGCATGGAGCTGTTCAATCTCAAGCTCCAGAAGGCCTCTAGCCAGTTAGAGAAGCCGATCCGCCTTCGTGAATTGCGCCACGATATCGCCCGCATTGAAACCCAGGTCACCCAGCTTGGCAGGACGGAGGCCCTGGGAAACCTGGTCACGGCACTGGACAAAGTGAAGGATTTCACAGTGGACGGTGTGGCCGGCATGTTGCGCGGCTTGGCCAAGGGCGACCTCAGCCGGAAGGATGTGTTGAAAATTTGTGGGTCAGTGTTCAACAAGCAACAGGTGCGACTGACCGGTAGGGAAATGGCGCAGCTCATTCAAACCAAGGGAAGAGACAAGGCCGTGGAATTGGCCAAGCAGGCGGCGGCCCGGAATTAAGAAGGTAATGACCGATACAGAAACAGTAGCTTCAGCACGCGGCAGCAACCGTAAAGTCCGGGAAGGTGAGGTCGTCTCCTCCAAAATGGACAAGACGATCGTGGTGAAAATTTCCTGGCGTATCGCGCACCCGCGCTACAAAAAAATCATCACCAAATCCAACAAGTTTCAGGCGCACGACCAGAACAACGAGGCGCAGGTGGGCGATCTGGTTGAAATCATGGAGACCCGGCCGCTCTCCAAGACCAAGCGGTGGAGACTGTTTCGGATCGTGAAGCGCGGCGAGCTGGCCATGGCGGCCGAAGAGGCCGCGTCGGGGGCGGAGACAGCGACTTGATCGATGTGGGAAGGAAGCCTAGATGTTACAGCTTAGATCCAGATTAGATGTGGCGGATAACTCCGGGGCCAAGAAGGCCTGGGCGATCGGTGTGCTCGGCATTCGCAAGGACACCGCCTCCGTTGGGGACGTGATCAAGGCCCACGTGCGTGAGGCTGTGCCGGATGGCAATGTAAAAAAAGGCGAAGTGGTCAACGCTGTGGTGGTGCGTACCAAGTCACCGATCCGCCGATCCGACGGCTCCGTGTTGAGGTTTGACTCCAACGCCATCGTGATTATCGACCCCGAGGGTAATCCGAGAGGCACACGAATTTTTGGGCCGGTAGCCCGTGAACTCCGGGAAAAAAAGTTCATGAAAATAATTTCGCTAGCACCGGAGGTAATTTAACAATGGGCAACAGACGGCACATCAAAAAGGGAGATACCGTTTACATCCTTTCAGGGAATGAAAGGGGGAAAAGCGGCAAGGTCATTGATGTCCTGACCGGGAGCGAGCGTGTTGTCGTCGAGGGGCTGAACATGCTCAAGAAGCATATTCGCAAAAACCAGGACCAACCGCAGGGTGAAATCGCCGAGCGCGAAGGCACCATTCATTGGTCCAACGTGATGCGCGAGGATCGCTACTTGCGAAATCGAACGGCCAAGGAGGCCGTTGCAATCCAAGAGGGCGACGACAAGGCCGAGTCTGAAGAATGATCCCAAGGTTACAGGAAAAATATCAGGAAGAGATCCGCGCCAAGCTCCGAGGCCTGGACAAGTACGGGAATGTCCACCAGGTTCCCAAGCTCGAGAAGATCGTCATCAACATGGGCGTGAGCCCGGAGCTGGGGAAAGAGGTGATGGGTGACGCGGTAAAGGACCTGACCACCATCACCGGCCGAAAGCCCACGTTGAACAAGGCCAAGGTCAGCGTTGCAAACTTCAAGTTGCGCAAGGGCATGACCACCGGGTGTCGCGTGACGCTTCGGCGCCAGGCCATGTACGAGTTTTTAGATCGCCTGGTGGCCACCGCGCTGCCTCGGATCCGAGATTTTCGCGGGGTGAAATCAACAGGGTTCGATGGTTTTGGCAACTACTCCGTTGGAGTGGATGACCAGTCCATCTTTCCCGAGATCGACGTGGACAAGGTCAAGCATACGCAGGGAATGGATATTACCATCGTCACCACCGCCAAGAACGATGACGATGCCTACGAGTTGTTGAAAGAATTTGGAATGCCGTTCGACGGCGGACGTTAATAAAGAAGTTATGGCAAAAAAAGCCTGGATGGAGCGAAACAAGCGCAAGGCCAAGACGGTGGCCAAGTATGCTGCCAAGCGAGCCGAGTTAAAGGCAAGCGGCGACTACGAGGCCTTGGCCAAGCTGCCGCGCGATGCCAGCCCGGTGCGGCTGGTCAACCGGTGTGAGGTCACTGGCCGACGCCATGGGTACTTTCGCAAGTTCCGCGTGTCGCGGTTGACGTTTCGCGAGATGGCCCGCTCGGGAATGATCCCCGGTGTGACCAAGGGAAGTTGGTGAGGAAACAGGAATGGACCCGATAGCTGATTTACTGACCTGCATCCGCAACGCCAACCTGGCGTTGAAGCCGGAAATATCCGTCCCACACTCCCGGATTAAGGAGAGTGCCGTGCGCATTCTAAGGGACGAGGGTTACCTGGAATCGTTCAACGTCGAGGGCGACGTCAAGCGAAGTATTCGAATCAACCTCAAGTTTCAAGGCCGCAAGGGCATCATCTCCGGGCTGCAGCGGATCAGCCGACCCGGGTTGCGCCACTACACCTCGGCCAACGACATCCCGCTGGTGTTGGGGGGCATGGGCATCGCGGTGGTTAGCACCCCGCAGGGCCTGATGAGCGGGCACGACGCTCGCCGCAAGAACCTCGGCGGCGAATTACTTTTTAAGGTCTGGTAAAGGAACGGAAACGATGTCACGAGTTGGGAGCAAAACAATCGAAGTACCGGACAAGGTCAAGGTGGTCATCGCCGACAACCATGTCTCAGTCGAAGGCCCCAAGGGCAAACTCGAAATGGACATGCCCAGTCGCACCACTGTGTCCCAGGAGGAGAACGTCCTGAGTGTGACTCGCGATGGCGACGACCGTAAGGCAATGGCCATGCACGGCCTCGGCCGCTCGCTTCTCAACAACATGGTGGTTGGCGTGTCCGAGGGGTTCGTGAAGAAACTCGAGATCAACGGGGTCGGTTTCAAGGCCGCGGTCAGCGGCAATACCGTCACCATGAACCTCGGTTACTCCCATCCCATCAAGTACGACTTGCCCAACCAGGTGAAAGTGTCCGTGGACAAGGATACCAAGGTCACCATTGAGGGGCCTGACAAGCAGAAGGTGGGCCTCGTGGCCGCCGAGTTGCGCGGGTTCTACCCGGTGGAACCGTATAAGGGCAAGGGCGTTAAGTATGCCGATGAGCATATCCGCCGCAAGGAAGGAAAGACGGTACAATAATTTTTGAGAAGACGCCGCATAACGCGGCCGTGGGAAATGAGAGCTGATAAAAAACGTGATTTAGTGAAACGCCGCCGGTGGCGCATTCGCAAGAAAGTTGTGGGCACGGTGGAGCGTCCCCGCATGAGTGTGCGTTTCACCAACAAGAACATCTACGTCCAGTTCATCGACGATGATGCAGGCAACACCCTTGCCTCCGTGTCCACCCGTGCCAAATCGGTCGACGGTCTGGCCGCCAATACGGCCGGTGCGGGCGAGATCGGCAAGCTTGCTGGAGAGGCAGCTAAGTCGGCAGGCATCAAAACGGTCGTGTTTGACCGTAGCGGCGCCCGGTTTCACGGGAAAATCAAGGCCTTGGCCGACGCGGCCCGCGAGGCAGGAATAAGCATATAAGGACAACCGTGGCTGAACAACCCAATCAAAACGAGAGCACTCCCTCCGCCGAGGCGCCGCAGGCTGCACCAGAGGCAACCGCCAAGGCGCAACCTGCCACGGAAGGCAAGGTTGTAGGCCCTGGCCAACACCAGGGCGGAGGTGGTCGTTTCGGAGGCCCTGGCCAACGCCAGGGCGGAGGTGGTCGTTTCGGAGGCCCCGGCCAACGCCAGGGCGGAGGTGGTCGCTTCGGAGGTCCCGGCCAACGCCAGGGCGGCGGAGGCCAGCGCGGCCGGTTTGGTGACCAACCCGATGACGGATTTACCGAGAAAGTGCTCAGCATCAACCGATCAGCCAAAGTGGTCAAGGGTGGCCGCCGTTTTGGATTCAGCGCTGTGGTGATCGTAGGAGACAAGAAGGGCCGGGTCGGGATGGGGCAGGGGAAGGCCAATCAGGTCCCCGACTGCATTCGCAAGGCCAGTGAAAATGCCCGCACACAGCTGGTGAACGTGATCCTGCGTGACACGACCATTCCGCATGAGGTCTTGAGCCGGTACGACGGAGCCAAGGTTCTGCTTCGCCCGGCCTCCAACGGTACTGGGATCATTGCCGGCAAGACCGTCCGGGCCGTCTGCGAATTGGCCGGGGTGCGCAACATGCTCAGCAAGTCGCTTGGCTCGAACAACCCTCTAAACTTGGCCAAGGCCACGCTCAAAGGCTTGTTGGAATTGCGCGACCGAAACGAAGTCATGAAGGCCCGGGGCAAAAGCATCCCGGAGCCCGAGACCGCAACCACCGAGGAACCAATCGCCGAGGAACCAGCCGCCGCTGCGGAGCCGGTGACTGCCGCGGAATAGACAACCATTAACGAGACATGCGACTGCACGATTTAAAACCAACCTCCGGATCCAAGCACCGGCGCAAGCGGATTGGCCGTGGCCCGGGCAGTGGCCGTGGAGGGCACACCAGTACCCGCGGCCAGAAGGGCCAAGGCTCGCGTTCCGGCTCATCCACCCGCCCGGGGTTCGAAGGTGGCCAGTTGCCGCTAGCCCGCCGCCTGCCCAAGCGGGGTTTCAACAACAAGCGCTTTGCCACCGTTTACATCCCGGTCAACCTGGACAGCCTCAACCAGTTTGAGGACGGCGCCCGGGTGGATGAGGCACAGCTTCGCGAGATTGGCCTAGTCAACGGTCGCGGTGACGGGGTCAAGATACTAGCCCGAGGCAAGCTAGAAAAAAAATTGACCGTATGTGCAGCTGGCTTCAGTGCAAGTGCCCGGGCGGCCATTGAGAAAAAAGGGGGTACCTGCGAGGCAGTCACCAGGGCTAGCGCAGTGGCTTCCGAGAAATAGTTTTGATTTTATTGCCCGCTAGAAACACACATGGCCAGTGACAACCACATAACCCGCATGATAGCCGGCTTCCGGAATTGCTTTAAAATTCCGGAGTTGAGTGAGCGGATTATTTTCACCCTTCTGGTGTTGGCTGTTTGCCGGTTGATCGCCTGGGTTCCCATCCCGGGATTGGATGGGGTGGAGCTGCAGGGCTACTTCGACGATTTGCGCGACAAGCAAAGCCAGGAAGGTGCCGGTTTCCTGGCCATGTACAGCATGTTCACCGGCGGTGCCTGGGAGCGGTGCTCCATTGGTGGCCTCGGGATCATGCCCTACATCAGTGCCACGATTATCTTGCAGTTGATGAGCCCGATCATTCCCAGGCTCTCCCGCCTCTCACGCGAGGAGGGTGGCCGAGTGAAGATCATGCAGATTGGCCGGGTGATGACGTTGTTTCTCTGCCTTGGCCAGGGTTACGTGATGTCTCTTGGCTGGTTGAGTCCGAATACGGTATTTGGCAATTGGACCGGTGGCGATTTGGTTCTTAATCCCGGCTTTTGGTACCATTTACAGACAATGATGGCGCTCACCTGCGGAACGCTGCTGCTGATGTGGCTGGGTGAGCAGATAACCGAGCGGGGAATTGGCAACGGGGTTTCGCTGGTCATCACGATTGGTATTGTGGCGGATCTTCCGAGGGCACTGCCGATGATTTGGGACATGTTCGGCCCGAACACACCGGAAGACGGGCACGGAATGTTCGAGGGAATCTTTCTGGTAATCCTACTGTTGGCCGTGGTCGCCGGGGTGGTTGCAGTGACCCAGGCCCAGCGCAAGGTGCCGGTACAGCACGCACAGCGGGCTGTGGGCCGGAAAGTGTACGCCGGTGGGAGCTCCTTCATGCCGCTTCGGGTCAACTACTCCGGCGTGATGCCGCTGATTTTTGCCCAGGCCATCCTGATGTTTCCTGGAATGGTCTTGAACGGTTTGGGGGGACCTGGAGGGGTATTAGAGGGCAATTTCTTGCAGGATTATGTGCAGACTGCGGCGGTTTGGTTTCAACCCGGGCATCCCTTCTATTACCTCACCTATTCGCTGATGATCATGTTTTTTGCCTACTTCTGGGTGGCGACTACGTTCAACGAGATCGAGATCGCCGACAACCTGAAGAAAAACGGCGGCTACATTCCAGGTATCAGGCCAGGCAAGGCGACCAGCGATTTTTTGCACAGGACGATGAGCCGGATCACTTTTGCCGGTGCCGTGTTCCTGGTCATCATCGCACTCATCCCTATGCTGCTGGGCCTGTGGCGAAACATCCCTTACCAGGTCACCCAGTTCTTTGGCGGAACGAGTATTTTAATTGCCGTGGGTGTCACGATCGACACCATGCGACAGATGGAGTCGTATCTCTTGATGCGGCATTATGACGGATTTTTGAGGAAG
>Ga0209019_1001358_pt1 | contig 12221 bp, 13 predicted proteins | sample METZYME_3_300m_FD_187549 | JGI IMG/M metagenome (GOLD analysis project Ga0209019, IMG submission 187549) | Marine microbial communities from oxygen minimum zone in mesopelagic equatorial Pacific - METZYME_3_300m (SPAdes) (version 2) | ecosystem: Environmental > Aquatic > Marine > Oceanic... | reverse complement strand
CACGTAGATACGGTCGCCGGTCGGCGTCCGGCCGTTGCTTCTTCGAGCCGTATCTCCCTTTGTCCCAGCAATCACCAGAAACTTACCGTCTGGCGACCATGGTGAATGGGAATGGGCGTATTGATCGAAGAAACTCAGCATAATGAAGACTTCGGCCGACGGCTGGAAACTGAAAAGCCGCTTGGCATCGGAGCCGTTGGTGGACGAGACCACCCATTCCAACTCACGTTCCTCTGCATTGACCGATACCCACGCCAGCTTGTCTCCAGCGGGTGCCCAGAAGAAAGCCCAAACGTCATTAGATGACTGCCCAGGGGACAAAGTTGTGAAGGGACCTCCATCAGTCGGCACCAACATCAACCGGTCATAAAGCGGGTTTCGGGGGACCGACTGGTCCGCTACCGCGATTTGTGTGCCGTCGGGCGACCACATGAAGGCCGATGACGACCCCACATCGATGATCTTTCGTGCCTGGTCAAGATCGTTGGTAGGGGCGATGTACAGCCCCATTCTCCCGTCTGCCAGGTCTACGTAGGCCAGGCGTTCACCGTTAGGAGAAATCGCCGGTACACGAAAATTGCCCGAAGATTGAAATGATTGGCGGGAGCCTCTTCCTTCGGGCGGTCTGGCCCAGACCACCTCTAGCCCGATGTGCAGTGCCATCGCTCCGGCGTCCTTTGACCATTGATAGTAGAGAGGGCGTCCCTGGTTGATCTGGCCTGCTTGTTTGCCGGGGGTGCCGTCCCACACGAACAGACCCAAGCCATCGGCGGTGGCGGCCAAGAACGAGAGTTCATCTCCTGATGGCGCCCAATAGATGTAATGTGGCGCACCCTCCGCAACCAGGCCTCCCCCATCGTTCTCATAAACGGTCTCGCTGCGTCCGGTGCCTGCGTCCATGACCTGTAATGTTACGTCAGTGCCACCGTCTTTCACCACGACCCGCGACACTGCTAGTTTGGTTCCATCGGCGGACCAGGTGGGCCAGGTGTAATACTCGTTCATCCGCAATGGCTGAGCCTGGACGGCGCCTTGAGAAACCGTTCCGGGGGGCCCGCCACCGGCCTGGAGACCGCCGGTAAGCCTAGAAAGGCCTTCCCCGTCCGGGTCCACAGTGAATAGGTCGCCGTTGGGGCCAACGTAAGCTATCCGGTTCACCTGACCGTCCTCCCCTCTGATATCGACGTTTGGTTGGCGGCTGATACCCGCGGTTCCCGTAGGTACCGAACTGGAACAGGCCACGGCCAGTATACCCAGCAACCCTACCATTCCAAGCAAGGTCTTGGTCGATCGCGGCCACGCCACGCGTGGCTTCCAGGATATCATTCCGTTCAGTGGACAATATTCTTGTTTACGTGGATAACCTTTATCGAGAGCAGGTCTTACGATGGACAACTACATTCCCCAGAATATCTTTCTGAAAACCAAGCACGAACACGCCATCCCTATTCACGATCTTCCTTTGAATTATCAACCTGATTCGACCCATTCTCCGTGCTAAAATATCTGTAATCAACTAAAATTCAGTCATGGCCACACCTGACTATCCACTCAATCCACACCCTTATTGTTTCTATTACTTATTGTTTAAACAAATTCAATGATTGACACCGTTAGATTAAATATTAATGCCGGTTCTGGTGGAAATGGGTGCAGTAGTTTTCTTCGTGAGAAATATCGTCCTAAGGGCGGTCCAAATGGAGGGGATGGCGGTGATGGAGGGAGTGCGTATCTTGTTGGTGATTCCTCGTTAAACACTTTGCTCCATATAAAGTTCAATAGCACTATTTACGTGGTTCATGGAGGTCATGGGAAGGGTAAAAAGAAGCGTGGGGCAAATGGCGATGATGAGCATATTCCGGTACCTCTGGGAACTGTGGTATATCGCATGAATGAAGAAGGCGAGAAAGAATACCTGGACGATATAACTAGCAGTAAACCGAGATTGGTAGCGGTTGGTGGCCGTGGGGGTTGGGGGAATACCAGGTTTGCAACTCCCACTAACCAAGAACCGGTATTGGCGGAAAGAGGGGAAAAGGGAGAAAAAGCGGTCTTGTTCCTCGAACTTAAGTTACTTGCAGATGTCGGTCTATTGGCCAAGCCTAACGCAGGAAAATCAACATTGATCTCGATGTGCTCCGCTGCCAAAGCTAAAGTTGCGGACTATCCGTTCACCACAGTGGAGCCGGTCTTGGGTGTGGTTAGAGTCGGCCAGAACGATTTCGTTATGATGGAAGTGCCTGGGCTTCTAGAAGGAGCGCACGAGGGAATTGGGCTGGGGCACGAGTTTCTACGGCATGCGGAAAGGGCCAGATTGTACGTCCACATGCTAGATGGGCTCTCCGAAGACCCGGTGGACGACTACCGGATGATTAACGAAGAATTGGAGCAGTTCAACCAGGAGATGGCCGAAAAACCCCAGTTGGTCGTGGTCAACAAACTGGACGTTACCGAGGTTCGGGAAACCCAGAAAGAGCTGACAGAGCGTCTGATGGAGGCCATCGGAGATAAGGGATCAAGTGTGCATTTCATCTCCGCGGCGACTGGGGAAGGCGTCGATACACTGATGGGGAAGATCGTGGGAGCCCTAGCAGAAATGCCCAAAGAAGGGGTGGAAGAGGACCTGGAACCAGAACCTATGCACTCAAGGCCGCAACGGTCTGTCGGCAAGGAATCGGTACGGCGGGGGCGAGACGGGGCATACGTGGTCGAGTCCGAGATGATGGAGCGCCTCACGGCTATGGCCGATACCCGCGACCAACGCGTCCTGTTGCAATTGTGGCGAGAGATGCGGAAGACCGGGCTGGCCGATCGCCTGATTGACGCAGGCATCGAGGCCGGAGACACCATCAGGTTCGGGAAGGTTGAACTGACATGGTTCTGAGCGGCCGCTGGCGGTGAACGTCGGAATTCTTGGCGGGACCTTCGACCCGGTGCATCTGGGGCATTTGAGCATCGCGGATGCGGCCATGGCCCAAGCAGCCTTGGAACGGGTGCTGTTCATACCAGCCCGGCACCCTAGGCTTAAGCACGCCGAGCCATCGGCATCGGTTGATCAACGATTGGAGATGGTGCGGCTGGCGATCGAAGACCACCCAAGATACCAGGTTTGCGACATCGAAGCCCACCGGCCTGGGCCCACCTACACTGTTGACACTCTGGTGGAGCTTTCGGCTAAGCTAGGGCCGGCAATCAACCTATACTTCATTCTGGGCATCGACGTACTGAGACAATTGGACCGCTGGAAAGACCCGGAACAAGTGTTGGGGCTTTGCATGTTATTGGTGATGGACCGCCCCGGGGAAGGGGATTTTAACTGGGACGGCTTCTATGAACGCGTTCCCTGGGCCAAAGGCAGAGTTCAGGTTGTTACTGCCCCCATGGTCGACATCAGCGCGACTAAGTTGCGGCGTCAGGCCGCGGCCGGTGAGATGCTGACTGGGCAGGTCCCCGACGCGGTGGCCAAGTATATCTGTAAACAACGGCCATACCTGAAAGATTGGGAAGAGAGGACGGAAAGTTGAGTGAAACAGTGGACCGACTCTTGGCATTGGCGCTGGAACGGGGCGCAATCAAATACGGCGACTTCACCCTCACTTCAGGGAAAAAGAGCAGCTATTACTTTGATGGCAGGCTGCTGAGCCTGGACCCGGAGGGTGCCCACCTAATCTCCCAAGCCTTGCTTCCATTATTGAATAAAGCGGGGGCCAAAGCAGTGGGCGGGACCACGCTGGGCGCCGACCCCATGGTCGCGGCAGTGGCGTTGGCCAGCCACCTACAGGGAGGCCCCATACCGGCCTTCATCGTGCGGAAAGAGAGCAAGAGCCATGGGACCAAGCAGAACATCGAGGGGCCGTTGGTGCTGGGCAGCAAGGTTGCCATAGTGGATGATGTTTGCACCACCGGAGGGTCGCTTTTTCACGCTATAGAAGCAGCTGAAGAAGCTGGCTGCGAAGTGGTGAAAGTGGTCTCCCTACTGGACCGGAACGAGGGAGGCTCCGAAGAGATGCGGAAGCGAGGCTACGATTTCTCGGCGCTTTTGGCGGCTACAACTGAAGGGAAAATAGTACCGGTGGCCGACTAGGGGCTCAGGCTTTGGCCGGGCCGTACGGTTGGGCCAAAGCCATGATCTCGGCATAGCAATTTTCGGAGCCTGCAACGCCGAGGCACACTCCCGGAGTGGCATTCGCCGCTTTGACATAGCCGAGGCCTTTCAGATCTCCGTCCGAAGGCGCTGGGGCCACGGACGTGACCATCCCCACTGGCTTCCCGTTTTGTAACAACTCATCTCCCGATGAGATGTCTGCACCAGAGTCGAATCGCAAGGAAACCAGGTGCTTTTGGACCTTTTTGTAGCTGTCCAGCCGGGCAATCACTTCTTGGCCGATGTAGCAGCCTTTGGCGAAGTCCACCGAGCCAATGAGCCCGGCCTCCAACGGATTATAGGATTCTCCCAGCTCCACGCCGTATTCCGGCACCCCGAAGTTCACCCGTACCGCGTCCATGGCGTTCGCACCGAGGGTGACCACCCCGTTGTCAGTTAGGTGCTGCCAGAGTCCCGCGGCGGCGTCTGGAGTGGCGATCAGCCAGAATCTGGACAGCGTGCCAAGGGGTTGGTCCACCGCCAATACCTCAAATCCTCCCATTTGGACGGTTTGGACCGTGAGCGAGTCCTGGGGAAGATCGGTGGAAGCGAAGCCCAGCAGTTTTCTGGCGTCTGGGCCGATGAGGCTTAACATGGCGGTCTCGGCAGTTACGTTCTCGATTGTCAGGTCTTCCATGATGGTGTATTTGTCCAGCCAGTCGATTACAGCCTGTTGGCGGCCTGGGCTGGTCAGCAGGATCACATGGTCGCCCTGGTTCACCACGCCTAGTACGTCGACTATCCTTCCGCGGTCGGTGGTGAGAACGGTGACCGCTCCCTCTCCGACGCCCAGGTGATCAACCTTGTTGGTGGACATGCGGTTCAAGAGGTCCAGACTGTCTTCGCCAGTGGCTTTCAACCGCCCCATGTACGAGGCATCGTGGACGCCTAAGGTGGTGGTGGCTGCCACATATTCGGCGGCGAAATCTGAATAGACAGCCGGCAGTTGGAAGCCGTACCGCTCGACAAAGATGGATGCGCCTGTCTGCAGTTGCGATTTTTGGAGGGGCATGGGGTGCTCCAGCGGAAGATTCAGGGCCTAAAAAAACAAGCGCCGCCTTGTCCAAACAAAAGCGGCGCTTGTGGTTCTGCTGGTCGGGATGGCTGTAGCGGTCCTTGCTACACGCTAAATGAGGTGCCGCAGCCGCAGGCTTTCTTGGCGTTGGGATTCTCGAAGATAAAGCCCTTTCCGTTCAGGCCGTCAGAGAAGTCCAACTCGGTGCCGACCAGGTAGATGTAGCTTTTCTTGTCGACGATGACTTTGACGCCGTGTTGCTCAACGACCTTGTCGGTGTCTGCGAATTCGCCGGTGATCTTGAGGTCGTAGGTTAGTCCGGAGCAGCCTCCGCCTTTCACGGCCACGCGAATCCCTACGTTTTCTTGGATGCCGTCTTTCTCGGCGAAGTATTTAATCTTGTCGGCGGCTTTCTCAGAGATGGCCACCGTCAATTCGACGCCGTCCTGGGTTATGGGCATATCGTTCTCCCCCGGCGATTAGTGGCGCTGTTTGGGGTTGGATTCTAGTTGCGGCTCCAACACGGAGCGCACCGCACATTGTAGAGCCTGGTGTCACGCTCAGTCAAGAATCTGAGGCTGCGCCCGACAGCTAACTAAGCAGTAGCTCGACAGTCTCGGCACCGAGATACTTCTCCAGCAAACTGGCGAAATGATTGGCTTTTTTGGTGGTGCGGGCGTCGGCTTTGTCCAACAAGCCGGCCAGGGCATCGGCAGTGTCCAGGGTGTTGGTGCGCACCTGAATAAGGGGGACATCGCGCTTCAACGCCTCGGATTTGATGTAATCGGTCGGCTCCCCAGATCCTGTGAGCACCAGACAGCAGGTCTTATCGCACATGCTGGCCATCTGGATGTCGGGGCGCTCCACCCGGGTGATAACGGCCTGGTTGGAGTACCGGCCGAAGTAGGTTGGGCCCTCGTCCATGATGTTGCCGCCAATCATGAAACGGTCGATGGGGGCGTCCAAGTTCACCGGGCCCAGCACCCATTGGCCGCCCAGATGGTCCGCTAACTGCTCTACGGTTACAGAAAGCATCTCCCGGCTCTCGGGGATGACTGCGATGGGCACGGACTGGCCGGACAGTGAACTGGTGAATTCGCTACGGCGGTGGATGGGGACAGCGTTAACTATTACGGCAGCTAGGTTGGGGATGGTTGTAGCGATGGAGGGGATGCCGTCGCCCGGCAAGTGCCGGTGCACCAAGATGACTTTGGACTCAAGGGCGTAGGGCTTGGACCCGTCTGGGCCTTCGATGACGACGAGGCCAACCTCAGACTCCAGCTTGGATGTTGCCGCCTGGGCCGAACTTAGATCGCCGGAATCACTCTTGTTACCGGGAGCGGGAACCGCGGGGCCACCGATAGACTGGAGCAGCTCAGATATGAAGGCCACGTCGGAGTCTGCAGAGCGGCCGTCAGCGAAAGGTTTGTAGTAGGCGGCATGCTTCCCAGCGTTGTTGGTTGCAACCAACAACGCTGCCGCCAGGCTGGTCTTGCCTGACCCGGACTGATTTCCCACTATCTGAAGGACGGCCACGTAGTCTCCTGATCGGACTGGTTCCTCGGCAATTTTAGCACGGGGTCAGGCTAGTCGTTGACATCCTTGGGGCCAGTGTCTTCGGGGTCGAACTTGTCGGGGAAAACGGTGGTGTGATCCCATTTGGCGAGGGTAAAGTCGGACCTGTGCAAGCTCGCTTGATTGAAGCTGGCGCCGCGGACATCAGTGGCGATCCACATGGAGTCTCGTATCATGGCTAGGTTGAAGTTGGCCCCCGGCATGACCGCCCGGCTCAGGTCAGCGCCGTTCATGTTGGTGGATTGGAAGCGGGCGTTGGTCATGTCGGTGTTCCTCAGGTCGGCCTCGATCATGTTGGACTGGCTGAAATCGGCCCCGGAGATGTCGGCGCCGATCAGGTTGACCCTGTTCATGCGGCAACTGGTAAGCACTGCGTTTTTCAGGTTCGCGCCCTTCATATCTGCCCAAAAGAGGTTCGCGTTGATGACGGTGGCTGAGGTCAGATCGACGCCGGCCATCCCGGCTTGCCCCAGGTCTGCCTCCGATAGGTCGGCGCCTGACAGGTCAGCGCCGGCCAGATTGGCCCGGCTCAACCGGGCGCCGAATAGGTTAGCTCCCTTCAGGTTGGCGGCGCGGATTTTAGTTCCGGCTAGGTTAGTACCGCTGAGGTCGGCGCCTTCCAGGTCTAGCTGCACATCCGGGTTGTTCTCGCGCCAGTTGTCCAGTGCGTCCGGGCCGATGGAGGCAAGCTTCACATGTTCTTGGTTAGCCAATTTCTTCTCCGATCTTCAGGTATTCCCACAAAAACACAGCCCAGGAACTGGTCCCAGGCTGCGTAGTCCACTCAAATGGCTTCTGCCGGCGGCAAGCGCGGCGAAAAGCGTTTAAGCTTCCTCCAGGTCGAAAAGCTTCTCGGCAATGGCCATCTTCAGCTCATTGACCTTGCCCAGATCGGGAAAGGCCCCGGCTTCCTTACGGTCGAAGATCTTGTCTCCGTCCAAGTACACTTCCAGCCGTCCTTTGTCCGAGGGGGTCATTTTGATGGCGACGTCGCCGGGAGCATCGGAGCGGAAGAACTCATTCGCCATCCACGTGGCGACAGGGAAATACCCTCAACTAACACAGTAGAGTATCTCAGCTTCAACCTTGCCATGTTCTCCTGCCATTTGTTCCTCCATAGATGGTTGTGCGCCGGTTCGTGTAGGTGGGTTTTACTTGACCACCGCGGTGCCGATTCCTACGGCGGTGCGGTTGCCGTCTTGGTTGTCGCAGAAAAGGTCCACCGAAACCTTGGTGCCTAAATCGCCCTCTTCAGTGCCACTGACGGCCCCAGTTACGGTGATGGTGTCGCCAGCCTTAACCGGCCTCAGGAACTTCAAGTTGACGGTGCCGGTGTGGTTGAACACTTCAGGTCCGAAGAATTTGCGCATGCTCTCAGCGGCGAAGGTTATGGACATACGGCCCGAGGCGAGGGTGTACGTGGTGCCCAGGCGTTTGGCGGCCAGTTCGGGGTTGTTGTGGATGTTCTCCCGGTCCAGGATCCCGGTGGACTCGAACTCTAGGATTGAGGCCTCTGTGATTGGTTTGGTGACCGAGGGAATGGTCTGGTCCGGCTCTATTTTTGTTCTGGATGCCATTTTTTCCCCAACTCGTCAGGTTTCTTCAATTGGTAGGTACTGAGCTTCTCAAGCAGCCGGCCGTCCTCGTCGATGGCAGTTGCTTCAATGACTATGTAGGGCTTGTCTCGGCGCATGTACTTGTCGGCGATGCGGCCCTTGACGCTAATCTTTTTTCCGATGATGGGCGGGTTGAAGAACTCGACCTCATTGCCGGCGTTCACGGTGCCGATGGGGTCGTCATAGACCATGGCGAAGGCGGTAGCGTCGTGTTTGACGCCTAGCGTGGGAAAGGGGGCTTCCGGGTCGTCCACGGAGGAGCGGAACGCGTCTACCATCTCCTGGGTGAGGATGTACTCGTAAGACCCTAGCGCTTCTCCGATCACGGCCTTGTCGTAGTCGAATATCTTTAGTTCTGTATCCGCCATTCCCTGGCTCCTTCCTGCCTCTACTGGGCACGTTACACCTACAATACAAAGTTTGCCACGGGTAGTCAACGCGAGCGTTGGAAGACGGCGAGGCTGTGGCCGGGCGTGGCCTGGGATCGTGCTTTGCCCTATAATGATTCGAGACGTTTGTATTGAGGGTGTGACTGACTGAAATGGACCTGATCTTTGCCTTAAAGGCACGGCGGTAGACATGGACCTGATTTTCGATAGGGGCGATTCCCAGAATCCCAAAGGACATGCCCTGCTCTACTTTCGGGTGGACACCGAGCCAGACACGGTCTATGCAACCTATGTGGTCACGCTACCGGTCAAGTCTGACCTGACCAAGTACGTTCCCCCCTTCCTCGCCTCCCATCTGGGCAACATGCCTCTGAGCGACCTGTCGGCGTTTGCCATGCCACCCGTTCCCGAGGCTGTGGGCTCCTTTGCGGAATTGGAGCGTCTCAGCCAGTCGCGGGAGGATGACCTGGTTTACGGTGGCAGCATGTTCTCCTTTGACCTGGCCAGGATGATGGAGACGGCCACCGAGGCAGTTCAGGCTTACTCCAGCCTCTGCTCCGACGCACTGGCCATGACCAGCACCCCGGCTGAGGGCGCCGCCGCAGCCATCAGCGAAGAACTCAGAGAGACTCTGCAAGCGCCCCCGGCCACGGATCCTGAAGCGGAGCCTGAAGAAGAGCCCGACGAATCCTTGAACGTGAACGAAGTTCTATTTAGCTTTATGAGCGAGAGCGACAAGCTTAGCGAGCTGTCGAAGTTGCTGGGCCGGCTCCGGTTCGCCGTGGATGGGTCGGACCACGCCGCCGCGGAAGAGGTCGGTGGAGAAATCATCGTGCTGTCGCGCCACCTACCTGAGAATTTCAAGGTCAACGACCTGTTGGAGGCGGCCAAGGACAACTCAGAGCAGAGCTCGCAATTGGCCAAACTGTACATAGACCGCTGCTTCCGGCTCTCTGCCGGGGAAGAGGTGGCGGCCACAGAACTAGACGCTCAAATTGAGCTGCTAAAAGACCAGGACTAGCCGGTGCAGCTGGGCATTGAATCGAGTCAAGGCGCCCAGATTCGGCTGCTGAAGACCCGGACTACGAAGTTCGCACATTTGGGAGGAAAACGACCGGTTGGCTTACCTCTCCCGCCTGCGATTGACCAATTTCCGTAACCTGACACACCTGGACCTTGGCTTGTCTCCTGGTGTGACGGTCTACTACGGCCCCAATGCTCAAGGCAAAACCACCTTACTGGAAGCCGTATACCTCCTATGTATTGCCCGGTCGTTCCGCGCCGAGAATGAACGCGAGGTAGTCAGCTTCGACGCGGCCAAGGTTGGGGAGCAGGCCCTGGTTGACGGGATCGTTGAGAAGGACGGGCAGCGGCTTCGGGTCATAGTAGGTTACCAACCAACCCAACGCTCCAGTAAAGAAAGCGACGAGTTAGCCTACAATGTTCGAAAAGACATACGGGTCAACCGGGTCAAGTGCACGGCCGGGGAGCTGATCGGACAGGTGAACGCCGTCCTGTTCAGCGCCGCCGACATCGAACTGGTTCAGGGGCCGCCCGCGGGCCGCAGACGTTTTCTGGATATCCTGCTGTCCCAATCGGATCCGCGTTATCTCAATGGACTGCAGCGGTATCACCGGGTGGTGCAGCAGCGCAATCAACTGTTGCGGCTGCTTCGCGAAAACCAGGCGGATGCAGATGAGCTGGCGTTTTGGGACGACGAACTGGTCCACGAAGGGGCCTGGATCACCTGGCGGCGTTATGAAGCCATGCGCGAACTTACGTCGGCCTGTGTGCGGCAGCATAAAGACCTGAGTGGCCCGGAGGAGAACTTGGAGGTCGAATACCGGCCCAGCGTACGCCTGGCAGGAGACGTGACGGAGATAGAGGATAACTTCCGGGAGGCATTGGCCGCGGCATCGCACAGGGAGCTGGCCCGACCGGTCACGGCGGTGGGTCCACACCGAGATGATTTCAACCTGACGATCGATGGAGCGGATATGGGCATCTTTGCTTCCCGAGGCCAAGCGCGGACCCTTGGATTGACCCTTCGGCTGGCGGAGGCGGAGTTTCTGGCGTCGGTGCGGGGTGAGGGCCCGGTTGTACTGTTCGACGATGCCCTGTCAGAGATGGACAGTACCCGCCGGCACCGGCTACTGGAGAAGGCCACCCGGCACGAACAGGTTCTAATCACCACTACCGACCTGGAACAGGTGAACAATTTCTTCGGGTTCGGCGCCAACTACTGCTATGTTTCCAATGGGCAAGTTTGGCCCTCGGACCAAGACGGAAATGTGGCGGGTAACCCATCCTCGTATGAAGACGATTGGGAAGAGGGCAGTGAAGAAACTAACGGGGCTATCGACGAATCGGCGTGACCGGTGTATACATCTGTTGGACCATGTATATAGTGGCAGGGGCCAGTCTGGGGTTTAGATGGGGGGTTAAACAGTAGATGGTGGTGACCAAAGAAACACTGGACGAGATTGCGCTAACCAGGGCCGAATACGACCTGATTTTGGAGCGCCTGGATCGGGGACCCAACCCCGTTGAATTGGGCATGTTTGGAGCGCTTTGGAGCGAACACTGCGGCTACAAGCACTCCCGTCCATTACTCCGATTGTTCAGCCAGCAGTCCAAGCGTGTTTTGTCCCAGACCGGCGCGGAGAATGCTGGCGCAGTGGACATCGGCGACGGCCTGGCGGTGGTGTTCAAAGTCGAATCCCACAACCACCCCTCCGCCGTGGAGCCGCTACAGGGCGCGGCCACCGGAGTAGGCGGCATCGTCCGGGACATCTTGGCCATGGGCGCTCGCCCCATCGCCCTTCTGAACTCCCTTCGATTCGGCCCTCTAGACGACCCACAGAACAAATACCTGTTCCACGGCGTGGTGGGCGGCATTTCTTGGTACGGTAACTGTATCGGTGTGCCCGACGTGGCCGGCGAGATCTGCTTCGACGAGTCCTACTCCCAAAACCCCTTGGTCAACGCCATGTGCGTGGGCCTGATCCGTGCGGATAGCATCGCCACTTCGGCGGCCAGCGAGGTCGACAACGCGATGTTGCTGGTGGGAGCAGGCACTGGGCGCGACGGCATCCACGGGGCGTCGGGATTGGCTTCCCGCGCATTTGGGGAAGAAGTAGAGCTGCGTCCCACTGTCCAGGTGGGCAATCCGTTCCTGGAAAAAGTCTTGATAGAAGCTTGTTTGGAGGCTCTGGACACTGGTCTGGTGAACGCTATCCAGGACCTAGGCGCCGCGGGGTTGACCAGCGCGGCTGTGGAGTCTGTGGCCAGCGGGGGCCGGGGCATCCGACTGGACATCTCCCAGGTGCACCAACGGGAAGAGGGCATGAGCCCCTACGAGGTGATGCTCTCGGAGTCCCAGGAGCGGATGTTGTTGGTGGTTGCTCCAGAAAACGTGCCTGCAATTAAGGCCGTCTTCGACAAATGGGACGTTATCTGCCGGGAGATCGGCCACGTCATCG
>Ga0209019_1001357_pt1 | contig 12221 bp, 8 predicted proteins | sample METZYME_3_300m_FD_187549 | JGI IMG/M metagenome (GOLD analysis project Ga0209019, IMG submission 187549) | Marine microbial communities from oxygen minimum zone in mesopelagic equatorial Pacific - METZYME_3_300m (SPAdes) (version 2) | ecosystem: Environmental > Aquatic > Marine > Oceanic | place... | reverse complement strand
CTGACCCGTTGTCACGTCATAGCCTCGAATATACCCCTTAACGTTTTCTTTCGTCGGCGGAGCACTGCCGACCTCGTGAGCAGCTCCAATAATGATCGTGTTCCCTGCCACGACCGGTGCAGCATGCAAGCCAATCGGTCCCGTCACCAGGTCGATGTCTTGGTCAAGCTCTCGCTTTAGATCAACGACCCCATCGATCCCGAAGTTAGGCACAGGTAAGCCGGTCTGGGCATCCAGTGCCACGAGCTGATAACCCGGCGTGACATAAAAAATTCGATCGGTTGATTCACCGTTCCAATACGCGAGACCCCGACCGGACAATCGTCGAGGGGCCACCTCCCCACGCTCACCTTCGTGCAGGTTATAAAACCAGAGAAGTTCTCCCGTTGCAGCATCGATGGCAACTGCCGATCGGCGCGAACCGGCCGTCGTATAAACCACCCCATCGATCATTAGCGGTGTGGACTGCAAGTTCGTTTCGGGAAGCGGGCCAAAATTTTGCGTACTTAAACGCCAGGCCAGTTCGAGATCATTAAAATTGTCACCATTAATTTGGTCGAGCGGACGGTAGCGGGTACTTGCCAGATCGGCACCGTAAGTAGGCCATTCGACATCCGGCGGCGCTTCCTGCGCCAATAGTCCACCGGGCAGGCAGACCACTGCCACACTCACTAACCACCACCAGAATCTCTGTTCACCAGTTTGCACGTGTCTTGTTTGGTCTTTCACGACAGGCTCCTTGGCGGTACGTCATCTCTGTTCCAGCACTGATCATCATTGCATGTTCAGCATATGCATTTCTAGCATGGCATCTTAAGAAAGACGAGATTACGCAGTTGCATGGGATAGCGAGACACGATATCGTCGGGCCTCGATCCCACCAGCCATGATCAGACTATTGCCGCGAACGGCGCTCGTATTGCTCACTGTGGGCACTCTGATCTCGCTGCTGCACGCCCAGCTAGACAGAATCGCAGTCGACCAAGGTGCCGCCGGAACCTGGCACGCCCTACAGAAATTGCGGACGTTCGCCAGTGTGCTTCATACAACGGCACATCCCGACGATGAACACGGTGGGGTGTTGACGTGGCTTAGTCGCGGTCTCGGTGCTCATGTCAGTCTCCTGACCCTGACCCGCGGAGAGTCGGGTGATAATGCCCTCGGCTCCGAACTTTTTGATGCCTTAGGGTTAATTCGCACGGAAGAACTGTTGGCATCCAATCGATACTACGGCGTTGATCGGCAGTACTTCACCTCCGCCATTGACTATGGCTATTCCAAGCGCGTGTCCGAAGCCTGGAACCAATGGTCCCGAACCGAAGTGCTTGAACAGGTTGTTCGCGTCATAAGAAAGGACCGACCGCTCGTCGTGGTGTCTCGGTTTCAAGGGGAGCGCCGCGACGGACATGGCCAACACATCGCCGCAGGCGAAATTACACGCGAAGCCTTCCACGCGGCCGCGGATCCTGATCGGTTTCCCCAGCACTGGACCTCGGACGGTCTGCGTCCGTGGCAAGCCCGTCGGCTCTACGCGGGAGGCGTGAGGGTCGATGAACCGGCAGCGGTCACCATTGACGTCACTCAGTACAGCCCGTGGTTAGGCCGATCCTACCGACAACTGGCACGACTCGGGCTGAGCTTGCAGCGCTCACAGAACGCTGGCCGATCAAGCGCCACACTTGGACCTGCTGTGCGGCGCTATCAACAACTCTGGCCGCTCCCCGGACCTTCCGAGGCGACGCATCCCAGTTTCTTCAAAGATTTGCAGACCGATTGGGGTTCGCTCGCAACACTGGCCGGTACGCCAGACTCACCTGAGTTGACCGCACAAGGTCGTACGATCGGCGCCCAAGTTGAAGCGGCGGTGGCCGCCTTCACGATGCAGCAACCGACGGACAGTGTGCCAGCACTCGCGGCGGGACTCCGCGCAACACGAGCGCTGTTAACGAACCTCGCACCTGAGGCGGACGCCGCGTTCCTCCTTCGAACCAAGGTGCGACAATTTGAGCAGGCGCTTCGTGCAGCACTTGGGCTCAACCTGGTCGCTCTAGCTGTGCCCCCACACACGGCATCAGGCACCCCGACCACATTAGCAGCCGTGGTGCCGGGTCAAACCATAGTGATCGACCTAACACTTAAGGGATCGAACCTGGCATATCTGTCAGATGTTGACCTGCGGGTCGCGACGCCACCCGATTGGCAAGTGGTCCCAGAGACGGAAGCCCGGCGGGCATCAGATGGCACGATTGTCCGCCGCATCCGCACCACTATCGGAACAGACACTAAGCTGTCGCGTCCTGCGTTTTCGAGAACCTCGCTAACGCAACACCATTACACTCGTGCGGAGCCGGCAGTAGCCGCCAGCGCGGTCGCAACCTTTCTCGTCGAGGGTGTCCCGGTTACGACCCGGGCTCCCGTCCAGCGGCGTGAAGCTCGCCTCCCCTATGGCTATGTGCTCAGAGGGTTACAGGTACTTCCAGCAGTGAGCCTGACGGTCAGGCCTGCCGTGACGATCGTCCCGCACGAACAAGAAACTGTCACCGTGACCGTAGAGGTGGAACGCGCCGGACCAGCGACCATCGCTGGCACCCTCGCACTGCAAGTACCGCCCGGGTGGACGGCACGCCCTGTCCGCGTCAGCCTTGCCTCCCAACCCGTCGACGAACGTTTCGACTTCACACTCCACCGGACCGACTCGAACAACACGGCGGACACGCTTACCGCCGTAGCAACGCTTGGCAACCAAACGTACCGGGAAGGGTATCAAGCCATTGCGTACCGCGATCTAGAGACGCGCTATCTCTTTCGCGACGCGCGTAGTGTCCTCCGAGACGTGGCGGTGACGCTACCGAACCCTCTGACTGTTGGATACGTTATGGGAATTGGCGACGAGATCCCCGCAGCGATTCGTCAACTGGGTGCACGCGTGCAGTTACTCGAAGGGTCGGGTCTCGACACCGAAGCACTGGATCAATTGGACGCGATTATCGTCGGCACGCGAGCCTACGCGGTTCGACCGGATCTCCATCAGCATAACGACCGGCTTCTCGAGTACGCCGAGCGCGGCGGCCATCTGATCGTTCTGTATAACACGCAGGAGTTCGTACCCAATCGCCATGCTCCGTTTCCCGCGGAGTTGCCGCGTCGACCAGAGGAGGTCACTGAGGAAGATGCCGTGATCACGATCCTTGCCCCGGACCATCCGGTCCTCCACTGGCCGAATCGCATTGACCCCAGCGACTTCACCGGGTGGGTCGAACAGCGGGGCTCGAAGTTCTTGAGTGCCTGGGATTCAGCCTACACGCCCATGGTGTCGGCCCACGATCTTGGGCAACCTGCGCAACAGGGTGGCTGGCTCATGGCGTCGCATGGGCGTGGGCACTATACCTACTTCGCGTACGCCCTGCACCGACAACTCCCGTTCGGGGTGCCAGGTGCGTACCGGATCCTGGCGAACCTACTTTCGGTACGTCACGCGTCAGAGCTGCGCCGACCCGATATCGACGGCGATGCGGCGCCAGTGCCCTTGGCGGAATCGGAGAATACTCAACAGACACCGGGTCATGTGGCCGAGTACGATGGCCAGCCAAATGTCGGTTGACTCAAGCCCGCGCATAGCTTGCAGGACCGTACATAATCCCACCGGGACAATCAGTTGCGACACGATCGAGATATAAAACGGGCCTCGTGTGTCACCCGTCCCCTGAAGGGCCCCGGTGTAAGTCATCGCGACCGTCACAAACAAACCAGAGATGGCGAGGTAGCGGAGCAGTTCCCGTCCCAGAGCGACCACTGTACCCTCGGTCATCCCGAACAGCGCCAGCAGCAGTTCGGGGATGAAGATGAAGGCGGTGCCAACGAGTCCAGCGAGTCCCAACCCGAGGCTCGCAGTAATATGGGTCGACCGAACGACCCGGTCCGGGTGACCGGCACCCAGGTTCTGCCCAGCCATCACGGTCGCTGCGCCTAACAGGCCATGCGAGGTCCAGGTAATCAGAGAGAATAGTTGGGTATACCCCACCGAGTAGACGCCTTGCGCTTGCGCGCTAAACGGAAGGGCACCGATATAGCGCAACATTAACAGGCCCCCAAGGTTCATCACGATCCCCTGAAATCCGGCCGGCAAGCCAAAGCGGAAAAGTTGCCGAATAATCTGCCAGTCTGGCCGGTACGCCATCGTGCGGGAAAAACGAATCACGAGCCGATTGGAAAATAACAGCCAGACGAAGATCAGGCTGGTAATCCCGCTGGCCAACACGCTGCCCATGGCCGCCCCACGCGTACCGAACGCCGGAATAGGTCCGAAGCCACTGATGAGCACCACACTGAAAATCACATTTAAGCCGGTCATTAAGATGCCAAGCCGCATCGGGGTTTTGGCGTCACCCGCGGCGCGCACCGCCCCACTAAACATGAAGAAGCTCAACATGCCGAAGCTGAACACAAACATGATGCGGATGTACGGCAAGGCTTCGACTTGTACATCTGGAGCTGCATTAATCGCGTTGAGCAACGCGGGTGCGGTCCAATAGCCGAGTGGCGCCAGTACACCAAGGGCCAACCCAATCGCCACGATGAAAGCCTGGTACACTGAGCGATTGACCTTGTCCGCGTCACCCGCACCAGCAAAGCGGGCCACAAGTACAGCCATCCCCGTAAAGATCGACGCCACAAAAACGATCACCAGGATAAAAATCTGCATGCTGACGCCGATGGCCGCATTGCCAATATGACCCACATAGTTACCGACCAGCACCTGATCAACGACACCCTGCAGCCCGCCGATGATATTTTGCACCATGGTCGGCCAGGCGAGAAGCCAGACCGAGTGGCCAAGCGGCCCTTCGACGACGCGTCGATCAAATTGTTGTTGGGGCAGTTGTCTGTCGGTCATTCGGTGATCCACCAAGGGATCGCATTAGTGCCGCAACCCGTCAGGACACCTGTTCCCAGGTCTCACTGGATGCACTGCGGACGATCGCATCGAGGACCCGCATGTTCAGGATGGCGTCATCGAGCGGTGTGGGTACCACTATATCCTGCAAGATCGCTTCGGCGAACAAGTCCGCCTGAATTGTGTATTGATCACACACCTCGAAGCGGACCTCTTCTCGGGTCCCATCCGCCTGAGTCCACCACAGCCGACACGGACGATCGGGCGGTGCGTTAAAGGGAATTTCGATCTCAATGCTCCCCCGCTCACCAAGAATCTGGACCCGCTGATGCGGCGCTTGCTGTGTCGAACAGAGTAACGTCGAGGTCCCCGCGGGAAACTCCAAGATCGCCGACGCGTGTCGGTCCGTCTCAAACCGCGAGTCCCAATCGATGACCCCAAACACCCGCTGCGGTTCAGCCGCAAAGAGCCAGCGGGAAAGCGACACCGGATAACAGCCAATGTCGAGCAACGCACCACCCCCAAGCGCTGGCTGATTCCGAATATCTGCAGCATCGTTATTGAAATAACTAAATACCGACTGGATGGCCCGTAAAGAACCAATGGCCTCCGTGCGCACCAACTCGCACGCGCGTTGCCATTGTGGATGATGCCGATACATAAACGCTTCCATCACCTTGAGCTGCGGAACGCGTCGCGTGGCGGTCAGCAACCGTTGCCCATCCTCGGCGGTGATGCCAATCGGTTTTTCGCAGAGGACATGTTTGCCGGCTTCGAGCGCCTTGATCGACCAGGGGACGTGCAGATGATTCGGTAGCGGATTGTAAATGGCATCAATCTCCGGGTCGGCCAGTAACGCATCGTACGATCCATAGAATTTCTGGAGGCCCAGGCGTGCCGCGGCAGCCTGCGCCGTCTCGAGGTGTCGGGAGCTAATGGCCGTGACCTCGCCACATGTCCCTGCTTGGATGGCCGGGATCACTTTGGTGAGGCCAATCTTGGCTGTGCTGAGCACGCCCCAGCGAATTTTTGTCATGCCATCTTTTTGTCCGTCGTATGTCTTGGCATACAATCCCGACAGACTGAATCCACGCACGGTCGCGTGCGTGGAGGGTACCCCGGACTGTATGATCAACCCTATCGTAAAGCATGCGTTTGTTATCGTCGTCGGAAGTGCCGCGTGCGGCCTGCTGTTCCAGGCAGCACCCCTGCTCGGCGGACAGACCATCAGTCAAGATGTGGCACCCCATCTGACACATCTGCGCAAGGTGCTCCCGGACGCGGACACCTTCACTCGTGAAACCAGCGTCTACCCATATTTTCACGCGTATCAGGAACACCCCACGGACGGGACCGTACTGATGGGACTCGCGTTTTTTAGTGAAGAGGTGGGCGCTGGGGTGACGGGCTATTCCGGACCGATTAATATGATGGTCGGTCTGGACTTGGCCGGATCGTTGCGTGGGGTCACTGTGATTGACCATCAAGAACCGTATGGGGCCCGGTCCATTGAACAGCCGATCTTCCAGCGCCAGTTCATTGGAAAACACGTCCGGCAAATGTTTCACGTCGGCACCGATATCGACACGGTGTCAGGGGCCACTATTACGGTCCGTGCGGCCACGGATGCCATCCGGCGCGGATCCCGTCGGATGATGCGCGCCTATCTGCAGAGTCGTCAAACCGAGCCGTCGTCATGACCGGTAGTCGTGTGCTTGTCTCACTCGTCTGGCTCATCGTCCTTAGCGCTGGTGGTCTGTCACCGGATGCGTTGGCGCAATCAGGGCCAGGGGATCAACCGGCGACGCTGTCGTTAGACGAACTGACCGCCTTGATGGAAGAAGACGAAGCGCAAGACTCCATCACGTCGATGACGCCCGATGAGCTACTCGATATTGCAGGACTCGTCCTCGTGCTGGGAATTGCGCTCGTCAGTTTCGTCACCCAACAGGTGTGGCTCAAGTATGGAGTCTTTGTCCTGGTCATCGGGTACTTCGGGTTTGCCAAATCGAGCCTAGTGTCGATCGTCAATATTTTTGCGATTCTCGAGGGCAACCTTCCGACCTTCCGGCATGGCGTGCCGTGGTATCTGTTGATCGGGTTTACCGTTGTCTCAACCATTCTGTGGGGACGGCTGTATTGCGGGCGGCTCTGCGCCTTTGGCGCGCTCACACAACTGATGGATCGTATTGTGCCCGCCCGGTGGCGCATCGAGCCGCCAGCCTGGTTCGATCGGCGCGCGATCTATTTGAAGTACGTCATTCTCGTCGCCGTGTTGGCGTACTACTTTACAAGCGGTGACTTTCTCATTTATCGGTATGTGGAACCATTCTGGATGTTCACGTTGAACGGCAGCACGGTGATGTGGACACTGTTGACACTCCTGTTACTTGCCACCGTGTTTGTCCGCAACCTCTACTGTCGATACTTCTGTTCTGTGGGGGCCGCGCTCGGCGTGCTGTCACAGCTGACTGTGTTTCGCATTAAACGCTGGCGCGAATGCAACACCTGCACGATTTGCGAACACGCATGTGAATGGGGAGCGATCGATGGACCCCGCATCTCCGTTGCCGAATGCGTGCGCTGCGATGACTGCGAGCGGATCTATGACGATCAGGAGAAATGCGTGCACTGGATCGTGCTGAAAAAAAGCGTGTCGCGTGTTCAACCTGCACCGTGACCCGCTGGAGTCTTGGCCTTAAGCGTTTCCCATTTCACCTAGAACTGCTCGCTTTTTTTTCTGTAAACCCAATCGAATCGACCTTCATTTGCCTGCGGTTACCCTGTAAAAACTGATATAATCGTATGTCTGCCTCTGCTCGCATGCCTTGCCCAAACATTACCGTCACTGTTAAAACCGAGGTTCGGCGGGTGGCTTGATGTCGGACGGCACGCCCGATAGGCCCCAACGAAACAGCCTGGCGTTGGACCCGTTGATCGACAAGTGGCTTGACGATGGGCGAAAAACAACTGGAGAGTCAATGATGTTCAACACGAGTGAAACAACTGCAGAGATCACGGAAGCGTTGGTCGCGGCGCAGGAAGAGATGCCATCTGCTCTAGCCGAGACTGTTCAAACAGTCAGTGGCACACCTCGAATGTATCCTGACATTAATGCCCTGCTGCAAGCGGTTCGCCCGGCACTAAACCACCACGGCATTGCCGTGGTGCAGGGCGCCAGTGTGTCCGTCTCGGACGCGGCCTGCACCCTGGTGAGCGTGGTCACGCGCCTGAACCACACCAGTGGGGAATGGATGGAGTCAACGTGCTACGTGAAGGCGAAGGATACCTCGGCCTGGTCGATTGGCAGCGCCATTTCCCATGCGCGTCGCTACGGGTTGCAGGGGATGACGGCGTGCCACAGCGTGGGTGAGAACGTCGACGATGACGGAGCCACGGCACAACTTGGGGACGCACAAATGGAGGCCTTGGATACACCGAGCAATGAGTAACCATCGCTAATGTTCGACGAAGGAGGAACAGAAACCTCGTTGTTACAGTTCAAGTTCGGCAGCGGACTCGACATCGGACGGCACCGCCAATAATCCCCAACGACGCGTCCAGTCACCCAACGCCTGACTGCTGGACCAGTGCGTGAGTGGAACAGCACACAGCAGACCGATAAAGATCGGCGTGAGCCACACAAAAAAGATCGGACTCGCATACCCCGTCGCACTCGCCCAGACCAACCCAACGAGTGTAATTCCCCACGTCTTGCTCCACGCGCGTTTCCATGGAAGCGTGTGATCGTCCCGCACTTGTGGGTCCCAAGGGACCGTGTGTCCCGTTAACACACTGAGCACCCCGCGGGTGTGATACAGCATCATCACCGGTGCAAGGACCACGGCAAACACGATCTCCAACAGTGCACTGCAGACCAGTCGGCCCGGTCCTCCATAGGCAGCGGATTGACGAACCAGTGCGAGGCTGAGCGCTAACAGTTTCGGCAGAAGCAACAAGACGAGAGTGACGGCCAACAGCGAGAAGCTTTGATTCGGCCGCCAAATGATCAACCACGGCAACCATGCACTCACATCCAGAACCGGTCCGGCTGCCAGTGCGGGCAGAAGCACGTAGGCCGTGCTCGCCAGCAACATCAGCAACCAGAGAAGCGAGGACACATATCCCATCGCTCCCAGCACAAAGTGACAGCGACTGACCATGTGCAGGCCGGGACCCGACACCAGTCGGAGATGCTGCAGACTGCCTTGCGTCCACCGTCGGTCACGCTTGACATACTCGACCAGATTGCTTGGCACGTCTTCGTAGCTGCCACCAAGCGCGGGCGCGAGGTATACATGCCAGCCGCCTTGACGCAGTAGGGCCGCCTCAACAAAGTCGTGGCTGAGAATGGGGCCGCCAAACGGCGGCACACCCGACAACACGGGTAACTGGCAGCAGTCCGTAAACGCCTGCACGCGGACGATGGCATTATGCCCCCAGTAATTTGCGGCGTCGCCCTGCCAGAAACTTTGGCCCGCGGCCAGCATGGGACTGTAGAGACTCGCAGCAAATTGGATAAATCGTCCGAACAGCGTGCGTCGGCGCGCGGGAATCGGCACGGTTTGCACCAATCCCGCTTGCGGATTCGCTTCCATCTGCCGCACCAACCGGACGAGCGTCGCTCCGGCCATGATGCTGTCGGCATCCAAGACCACCATGAAGTCGTAATGGGCACCCCATTCACGACAAAAGTCGGCGATGTTGCCAGCCTTGCGACCATGGTTCACTGGCCGGCGACGATAAGTGAGCGTCACTGGGCCAGAGATGGTTTGCCGCAAGCTTGCCCATGCAGCTTCTTCCTGGCGGACGATAACTGGGTCACGTGTATCGCTTAAGAGAAAGAGATCGAACTGTGCACCCTGGCCGGTACGATTCACCGACTGCACCATGGCCGCGATACCAGCCATCACCTGTTCGGGATCCTCGTGGTTGATCGGCATTACCAGTGCCGTGGTGCTGGTGAGCGGAGTGTCCGGTAACTCGGTACGAGACACGCGCGCCAGCGAGAGGGGATCGCGATTGAACAGACACAGCACCCATCCGATGATGGCATTCCAGAACGCGATCGCAATCCAGCCGAAGGTCAGAGCAAATAGCAACAGAATCACGCCCTCCAGCACCGTGAAGCCACCGCCCAGCATGATGTCGAACATGCCCCCAAGCCCGCTGAGCACCGTCGCCCCGACCAGCCCGCTGAATCCCCAGCGTCGCAGTCGCAGTAATGGAATCCGTACAGCAGCTGCAGGCAGGTCAGTTGATGTGATCGGGGTACCAGACATAGTTCCAGGTTTCACTCACGCGACGGTCGGCCTCAGTCAAGTACAGCCGCATGTCCACTGGCTGATCTCCGGCTGGGCTGAGCACGAACGACACACGCCAACTCTGACCATCGGGAAGTCGCTGCACAATCGGATCGGTCGTCTGTCCTGTCGAGGACTCCAGCGCCGCCTGAACTGCACTCGGCTGAGCTGGATCGAGTCCGGGCATAACCTTGCCAGCGAAATCCACAATGAACCGACGCTGACGGAGGGGGGGTGGATCGCGTTGACCCGGCAACGCATCCCAGCCGATGCGCGTTCGGACGACGTGCGCAAGCATCTGGGTTGCCAGAAAGCTGTCAAACGTTCGCAGGCGGTACTGATACTCCCGCACATCCCCCGCGTTGAACGGTGCGTCGGGAACCCAGTAGGTCGCAATGTTGTCATTGAACTCGGAGCTGGTCGGAATCACGAGCAGCTCCACCCCACCCCGACCCCAAGCGCCCTCTCCTACCTCGACCCAGTAACTGGGACGCTGATGATAGCGGGCTTCCAGGTCCAGGTAACTCGCAAACTGCCGCTCGCGTTGAACGAGTCCGAACCCTTGCGGCGTGTCATCGCGGAGTGAGGTAATCCGCAGACCGGGTCCGTTATTGAGCGGGCGCCAGATCCATTCATCGCGAGCCGTGTGCATGAGCACACCATCCGAGTCATGCACCTGCGGACGAAAATCGTCAAAGGCCGGAAGCCGATTCGGACCGTACAGGAACATGCTGCTCATCGGTGCCACGCCGAGTTTCGTCACATCCTGCCGCGCATACAGACGGGCGGCGACAGTAAGCGTCGTGTGTCGAACCGGATCCAGATCGAATTGATAGGCGCCGGTTACCGACGGACTGTCCAACAAGGCCAAGAACGTCAACTGTGTGGCCTCGGGCTCTGGCTGGATCAACCAGAATGCGCGAAACGCCGGAAACTCTTCACCGCTATCCAGTCCCGTATCGATCGCGAGCCCGCGTGCCGATAACCCGTGCACCTGCTGGTGTCCGACCAGTCGAAAATACGACGCACCTAGGAACACCACGATCTCTTCCGGATGTTCTGCTCCATCGCGTGGGTAATAGATCCGAAAGCCCGCGTGACCAATATCGCCGGTAATCTGATCGGCAACCGGAGCAGCCGGCCCAACATAGCGGTACTGCGCTTTCGTGAACGGCAGACGTTCAACCTCGGTGTCCTGCACGAGGTGGATGTCCACTGGTTCGTTGTAGAGAAAGCCTGGGTGCAGCACCTGTACGGTGAAGCGGTGTTCATCGTGCCAGAGGGACATTTCCTGGCGGAATTGGATCGCACGATATTGCTCATAGGTCAACGCGGTTAGCGCAGCCGGAATGATCTGCGGCGGCGATGCGTACTCTTGACTGGCCAAGGCCTGGGCGCGCGCGTCAACGTAAGCGAAGAGGGCCTGTTCGGGGTCCACTGCCGATGTCAGATCAGGAGGGGCAACCGCCAACGCGGAGACCTCGGCGTGGTTGGCCTCTTGGCCCGACTGCGATAGTGTGGAAGGCTGCGTGCAGGCAGCGGTCAACATTAGCAATGGGACGAGTATGCGGCAACAACGCGTCATTGTGTTTACGCACTCCATAATCTCGGGTCACCAACAGGAACCATGCTGAGTCTGATCAGTGCCCTTCTGCTTATCAATGTACTGCTACTGACACCACGTTGGCTACTCGGTGGCCACCACCTCTCACTGTGGATCGCCCTCGAAGCCTGCCTGATCGTGGGGCTGTGTGCGCTTCTGCCCAGTTCGCGCTGGCACACCGGTGTGGCCCGCACAAGCGCGGTCGTGGTGGTGATCTTGAGTGCCGTTGGATTCTGGGATGCCGTCATCCAACTGAGCCAGGCACGTCCGCTCAATCTCTATCTTGATCTGGTGCTGTTACAGTCCGTCCATCACCTCCTGACGGGCATCATTGGCGTCGGTGCCGCCACCGGCATCATGGTGGGCGGCTGTCTTGCGGTCCTCTGCACCGTCTGGGGAGTGGCACGACTGCTGTATCCCC
>Ga0209019_1001356_pt1 | contig 12227 bp, 7 predicted proteins | sample METZYME_3_300m_FD_187549 | JGI IMG/M metagenome (GOLD analysis project Ga0209019, IMG submission 187549) | Marine microbial communities from oxygen minimum zone in mesopelagic equatorial Pacific - METZYME_3_300m (SPAdes) (version 2) | ecosystem: Environmental > Aquatic > Marine > Oceanic | place... | reverse complement strand
TTTACTTGAAGACGATTTTTTGCTCCTGAATGAATCGTTTTGACGAACATTTTTGCAGCATCGTAAGCCTGGGCGGATAATAGTGTAGGATCCTCCCCAAAAGTATTTTTATATTCTCTTACAAACTTGACCACCTCAGGTCTTTTTGACTGAGCATAAAAACCATCAATAAAGTATCCCTCCCGCATATGTTTACCCGTCATTTTTGTCAATTCTGGGGAGTTCCATCCTCTAGCGCCAAGTAGCGTTGCGGTATCTATATTATAAAAAACTAACTGCGGAACGATAAGTCCAACTTTATCGTAAAAACCTGGTAAAAATATAGAGTCATAACTTAACTCCAATGATACTTTTAAATTCTGCACCTCATCCCCTGACCAAAGACCCATCTCCACCAAAGGTCGAGACATTTGACCGTTCTGTCCTAACGGCTTTGACTCTATATTATTTTTTGCTTGATCATTAACCAATGTTCGAAGGCCATCATCATCAATACCACCCATTTCATGAATTTGCTTTTTAAAGTCAGTTTGCGAACGCTCATAAGTGATCACCGAAACAACTTCTCCTCCTAGGGATTCCACTTCCTTAACAAAGACGTCTGTAAGTTCGAAGCCGAACTCCTCTGTAGGGTGAAGAATAACAAACCTACGTAACCCCAATCTATTAACAGCGTATTCAGCAATATATTTTCCTTGAAGTTCACGCGTAACAGCATTCCGAAAGACATAAGGACTCAATTCTGCAAGTCCAGAAGAAGACGCGGTAGGTGTCATCATCGGCAAGTGGTATCTATCTGCAATGGGAACCAAATCTCTTACAGAGTCGCTCAAGACAGGTCCCACAACTCCAATCACGCTAGGGTCAGTAGCAAGTTTTTCAACTAACTGCTCTATAGGCGCTGATGCTGAGTTTTTAACAACTGTTTCAAGTTCTTCTCCTTGATATGTTAAATTAGATTCATTCACTGCCAGTTGAATTCCTTGAAGCACCTGCTGCCCGGTCAAAGACATTTTCCCAGTCAACGGTAAAACTACTCCAAGGCGCAATTTATTTTCTTTATTTCCCTCAATTTGTTTTAGCGTGGACTCAAGTGCTAAACGCTCAGACTTCTCTGGGAATAGTTGCAAAAATCTAGTGATTGTTTTTTGCAATTCCTCTAGGTCACGCTCGTCACGATAAATTGAAATCAATCTTAGTAATATTTGGTCTAATGGAAAACCAGAAGAATACATTTTTGAAAACCTGATTAACGTAATCTTATCCAGGTTTTTTATGACAATCTGACGAATCAACTCTTTTGTCTGATCTTGGATAGTTTTATCTTCACTTTGAGAATAAATCACCTTGAGCTTTTCAATCGCTTTTTTGTAATCAAGACGTTTTTCGTCCAACCGTCCAAGGTATATTTTAGCCTCCCATTTTTTTTTTGCGTCGGGGTGAGAAAACACAATCTCTTTCAAGGAAGCCTCTGCTTCGTCATGCTGCTCAAGTTCGAACAGGCATTGTGCCTGACCAAATTTCGTATCATGAGTCAATTCTAAAGCTGGCGCACGATTCAAAACCATCTTGTAGTAACGCAGAGCCGTCGCACAAGAAAAATTTTTCTGATGAATAGTACCCAATCGATAAAGTGCAGTATTACCACGATCTCCACTTGGTTTCCCATTAAGATAATATTGATAAAGAAGTTGCGCTTTATCAAAATCGCCTGAATAATATGAATGTTCAGCTTCCAAAAAAGGATTAAGAGCGGGGGGGGGTGCGTCACGCTCTTCTGCTCCTACAATAAACGCAAAAAGAAAAACCAAAGAGAAGAAAAACGCTCCACAGAAAAAAGAACTGGCTTTAGATTTCATTGCTAGTGAAGAGTTGAATGATCCTATTTATTTTTATCCCCTTTAGAATCATAGACCTTGGAATACATTTTTAATCGAAGCGCATTAAGTCGGATAAACCCATCCGCATCATCTTGACGATAACCATCTCCTTCTTCAAAAGTAACCACATCCTGATCGTAAAGTGAATTGATCGACTTTCTCCCCTCCACTGTACAACTCCCTTTATAAAGTTTGAGCCGAGCTGTTCCTGTAACTGTTTTCTGAGACTCATCGATCGTCTTTTGAAGAAGAACCCGTTCTGGAGAATACCAGAATCCATTATAAATCATCTTGGCATATGAAGGAATTAAGGAGTCGCGTAAAAACATAACCTCCCGGTCCATGGTAATAGATTCAACTGCACGATGAGCAACATGTAGAATTGTGCCCCCGGGGGTTTCATAAACGCCACGCGACTTCATACCTACAAACCTGTTTTCTACTATATCCACTCGTCCAATACCATTCATACCGCCGAATTCATTTAACTTGGCAAGCAAAGTTGCAGGGCTCATTCGCTCACCGTTTACTGCGACAGGGTTTCCTTGTTCATACTCAACTTCTAATGTCGTTGCTTTATCTGGTGCAGACTCAGGAGAGACGCTTAGCATAAACATATCTTCATCAGGAGCAACCCAAGGGTTTTCAAGGTTTCCCCCCTCATAACTAATATGAAACAAGTTACGATCCATGCTGTAAGGCTTATCCTTACTCACTGGAATCGGTATATCGTGATCTCTGGCATAGTCCATAAGGACACTCCTAGAGGTCAAGTCCCATTCCCGCCACGGTGCAATAATTTTAATGTCCGGGTTCAAATCTATATATGCCAATTCAAACCGAACCTGATCGTTCCCTTTTCCTGTTGCACCGTGGGAAACACCGTCAGCCCCACATTTTTTTGCAATGCGGATTTGTTCCTTAGCAATTAATGGGCGGGCAATTGACGTGCCTAGTAAGTAATTCCCCTCATAAAAAGCGTTGCCGCGAAGCATGGGAAACACAAAATCACAAACAAACTCTTCTTTCAAGTCTTCAATGTAAACTTCGCTCGCACCTGTTGCGAAGGCTTTTTCACGGACAGGATCAAGTTCCTGTCCCTGACCAACGTCAGCAGCAAATGCAACAATTTCGGCATCATATTTCTCTTTGAGCCACTTGATGATCACCGAGGTGTCCAACCCTCCAGAATATGCTAATACTATTTTATTTACTTTCATCATAAACCCGTTCTTTTTTCATTGAAGACAATGCTCCACAAATGCAAATTATAAAAATCTTCTATTCAAAAACATAGCCAAACGATACTTCAAACAATATGTTTTTTAACAAAGCAACAAGTAGCAAAAACCACATCATCCCTACTTGAGAATTTATCTCAAGTAGAGAACCCAACCGTAAATATTGAAAAATTTATTTCTGAAACTATCCAAGTGTCACAAGAAGGATCTAATTCTATCATCCAATGAAGCTTGATCTTTCGAAAAAGATTGCAAAGCAGATTGAGTCATAAGATCGTCCAGAGCGACTTCCTGCGACCACTCACCTAGCCTTGGTATTTTCCCTAAATCGAGTATTTTCTTAAGTTGCGCAGGCGAAAAAGGATAAAACAAATCAACATTTCGCTCTCTACAAAACGACTCCATCTCACCACCATTCATACTATCCAAATTAGTGCTGGCAAGCAGGTCGTTTACAAATTGAACGAATGCATCAGGCACTTCCCACAATTTGTGAAACCGGGGCCCATGAAGATGACTGAAATCAATCTCTGGATTAATATCTTTTCCAATGTTGCTACTCATAGTACCAACAGGATGTTTCATTTTTAGAAATTCCTCCATAGCGGACGGAGGAATAGTCATAACATCAAGCCCCGCAAGAAAAGCCACCTGCTCACCGCTCCTAATACTAGCGCCAATAAGTCTTGTGCCGACTTCGGGGTATTGCTTGCGAACTCTAAGAAGAGCTTCTTGCGTGGCCAATGTCACCTTTTCACCAACTAAATCACCCCCCCCCACCGAATTTTCAGAAACCACCTGATTGAGTCTTCCCAAAAACACATTTACAAATTCAGGATTTGACAGTCGGGCTGCAAGATAGTTTTGGCGTGCTGAAAAACCAAGAGTGAAATTGATTGGCATTCCCTCTTTACGTAGAGTCCTGACCGAAAGGTACCCTTCGGGCGTCAGAGGAATTTTGACAATAAAGTACTCCGGACATACGCGGTAATAACGTCGAGCATAATCTAGCGTCCGCCCAATATTTCTTGACATAGATGGATGCAACTCAATGCTCACCTTAGTTTTAAAAGCTCGAACCAATCGAAGGGCTATATGACAGTTAATAACAAAACCTACTTCTGTAACCCGCTCTTCTTTCGTCAGACCTGAAGCCACTTCATTCAATCGAGAAATAGTTTGGTGGATGACTTCATCCATCACCCCAGTTTGGACCACCTGATTCGCCAAAGTATTGTTGGTAGTAAGTGCGCTAAATTCAGACTTCCAAATTGACTGGGCTTTCTCTAGGTCACCAGTATCAATCCAAAGCTCCGTTCCAGTTTCTTTGAATCGAGCCATAGTTGGATCTGATTGAAATACGGGCTGGTCATTCCCAAGCTCCATACAAGCAATCTCGTGAATGACACCATCAAGTTCACCAGAAACAGTGGTCATTTTATTTACCTTTCTTATTGGCTAGGTTTATTTAGCAAACGAAACATATTTCTTTTATAAAATTCAACGCCGGGTTGATCGAATGGGTTTACTCCAGATAAGTATCCTGTCATGGCCACCGCGCGCTCAAAAAAATAAAATAGTTGGCCAAGATTATGTGCCGAACGTTCTTTAAGAGTTATGGCAAGGTTAGGAACTCCACCTTCGAGATGTGCATTCGCGGAACCTTTGTACGCTTTCTCGTTAATAAAATCCAGTGATTTCCCCTCAAGGTAGCCAAGACCATCCCTATCGCAATTATCCTTTTCAACTTCAATAACTTTTGATGACTTTTCCACTAACAAAAAAGTTTCAAAAAGGTTACGAGTCCCCTCCTGAACTAGCTGCCCAAGAGAGTGCAAATCAGTTGTGTAGTGGGCCGAAGAAGGGAAGATTCCTTTTCCTCCTTTGCCTTCGCTCTCTCCAACAAGCTGCTTCCACCACTCCAAAACATACTCGAAAGAGGAATGAAATGCAGCCATGAGTTCTATAGTTTTACCTTTTTGAAACAATAAGTGGCGGTACGCGGCATAAAGATAAGCGGTATTTACGGACAAATCAGAAGATTTCGTTAGTGCTTTTTCAGCCAGTAAAGCACCGTCCATAAAATCACGTATTTCTATGCCAGCTATGGCAATGGGTAATAACCCAGCCGATGTAAACACTGAAAAACGACCACCTACATCTTCTGGAAGTTGGAAGGATCGATAACCTTCCTCTTTAGCTAGGTCGTTTATTATGTTTTTTTTGGATTCGGTAGTTACGATAATTCGTCTACTAGCACCTTCTTTACCATATTTTTTTTCCATGAAATTTCGTAGCAACCGAAATGCAATGGCTGATTCGAGAGTAGTCCCCGATTTTGATATCAAGTTAATGCAAACTTCCCTACCTTCCAAAGCTCGGAGAAGTTCTGCATGGTAATCTGAACACATGGTGTGCCCTGCAAAGTAAATTTCAGGGGTATCTTCTTTATTAGCAATCGAACTCAAAAAAGAAATGGCCGCACGAGCTCCTAAGTAAGAACCACCGATACCAATACAAACAAATGCATCGCATTGTTCTATTATTTCATTTTGAGTAGAGCGAATTGAATCAAACAATGAGGAAGGTGTGCGAGAAGGCAAATGCAACCACCCAAGACAATCACTTCCCTGCCCTGTTTTTTTCTCCAAGTCAGCATGTAAATGGTCAACATTTTCCTGCAAAGAACCTATTTCTGAATTAGAAATAAATTCTTTCGCATAATCATCATTAAAAAAAATATCCATCATAAAAAACCAAGCTCTCTAGAAATAAGAAGTGCTCAAAATCAGTCAATTATCACCACAAATATTATTCTCAATGATTGGCAAAATTGAAAAATAATTTTTCCGCTAACCCGACAATCCTTTAATCTTAAAATATCCAATTCTAGCTAGTTTACAGATAGCGAAATTATAAAATAGTTTTTAATCGTTTTTTGCTCAATCAACTGCCTGGCAAACATTTGCGCATTCTCTTTTGAATCGAAGCGCCCAACGCGAATCTTATACCAAGTTTCTCCGGATTTTCTTTTCGTCCTCACTTGATAAACATCTCGCACTCCCTTTTTTTTAAGCGAATTAATCAATTCACGAGCTTGTTTGGATGAGGTAAAAGCAGCTACCTGAAAAGTATGGATTTCCGTTGTTTTAAGGCCGCTGATTTTTTTCTCTTTAGGGTCTATGGCTTTACCTTCTACTCCTAAACCTATTTCCTGCTGAGTCTGCCATCCTCGATAGACCAAGCTTGTAATTAATATTACAACTACAATAAAAAACCACGTCCTAATCATGAGGAATTTGCTGGCGAGGATTCGAGCGAAATCCAGAAATTTCACGGCTATTCCCCCACGCAAGTCAAAGAAAGACCTGGACAGTCCCATTTTAACTTTTAGATTTCGCAATAGGCGCAGGTCATTCTCGTTGAGCAATCTCAATCGGTGAATTTTGCTAGACAGGTTGGATTCTGCTGTCTTTCTTAGCATATCGCTGCGAAATTTATAATCACAATCCTGGAATACTTCCTCACATTTTAGATGAAGAGCCTTATCAACATCTTCCCAAGTTTTTTCACAGTAAGCATGAGCAATCATTTCAAGAACCTGCGACGTTTCAGAGGGCTCAAACCGATAGGCTTCAAGATAAAATCTCACCGCAAATGAGTCTGATCGATTTGCTCTTAAAAGCTGGGGTAATACAAGATTCACTATTTCTTTTGAATTTTCACTTTTATTTTTTAAAGACGCGAGAAAGATAGGTTCGGTTTTGCTTGCAAACAAACGTTTTCTCAAAAACAAAGAAGCTAAGTTATTGACTATAGAATCGTCGCTGTAATTCCCAGCCTTGAGTATAACAAGTAGCAGATCAACTTCTTCACTTGTTAAATCATCATCTTCTTTAAAAATGGAGAGCAATGGAGCACGGTAAGATGGATCTTCGGGCCTCAAAAGAAAAGCTTTTAGATAAATTTTTTGAGCTCTGTCGTCTTTACGCCCAACAAACAAAAGATAATTTGCAAATTTTAAAATAACATCATCACGCCAACGCTTTCCCTTACCAGGTAAAATATATGAAGAATAGGTAAAATCAAGAACCATCTGAAAACCATCAATAACCTCTTCTGACTCCACAGCACTTGGAATATTCTTTAGTTTATACATTGCATTATGGAATTTCTGTTCACCAACTAACCCATAAGCAAAAATCCCTATAAATAGGCATATAAAAAAAAGTGCCCCCTGAATAAAGGAATCATCAAAAGCAGCGTTTGGCAATGCCACTTCATGAACAAAGTAAAGTGTTAAAAATCCAAACGTGAGCAAAAGAAATAAGGAAATCCCTACTCGAGTAAAAATGTATTTAAGGGTTTGGTACATTGGTCAATTCAGAAGTTATTGAGGGTTCAATAAGATCCAGCTCGACAGGGATAGATTCAATGGCCCGAGGCAAAATAACCGTCTCTTCCTTAACGGCAACATTCATAGTCTCGATCGATTGACTGTCTGCAAGAGTTCCAGTATAGACATCCACCTTTTCAAACTTTATCCCTTCGGGAATTGAAAACTTAATCTGGTTTTTCCCTTGCAAAGCCTTTTCCATATAGAGTGTCCAGATTGGAGCGGCGGCACTCGCTCCTGTCAAACCATGCGCGTGCCGATCGATCATAGGTTCATTATTGTCATACCCAACCCAGACAGAAGTAGAAAAATCCTTAGTAAAACCATCAAACCAAGAATCCTTAAAATTGTTAGTAGTCCCTGTTTTTCCCCCCGCAGGATGTTTAAACCCCATCTGCCGAACAATTCTACCGGTCCCACCATCTATTACTCCCTGCATCATATTTATCAATGGATAAATTGATTTCGGCGCATAGTTCTGCACCCCGTGATAAAAGTTTTCATACAAAGGATTCCCTTTAAAATCCTCAATACGTTCAACAAAATAAGGTTCATTGTAAATACCTAGGTTTGCAATCGTACTGTATGCTGAAGCCATCTCAAGAGGAGAAACCCCTGAAGTTCCAAGTGCAAGCGAAAGGTTATTCCCAAGTGGACTGGTGACACCAAACTGGCGAGCTGCTTTTATAACCTTTTCAGGGGTCACCTCCTGAATCAACTTTACTGAAACAGAGTTTAATGACCTCATCATGGCCTTTTTTAAAATAATATCTCCTGCATACTTATCACTAAAGTTTCTAGGCTCCCATGGACTGGAGCCTAGAATTTCTATGACAACGGGTTCGTCTTTAACTATGGAAGCAGGGTTAAAACCATTTCGCTCCATTGCTGTTAGATAAACAAACGGCTTAAATGATGAACCAGGAAGCCGGTTATTTGAAACGGCACGATTAAATTGACTATTAGAGTAACTACGACCTCCAAGCATAACCCGAACAGCCCCGCTTTGGTTTTCTACTGACACCATCCCTACCTGTAAATATTTTTTTTCAACCCCATGAACCATCTTACTTTCTAATGCCTCTAAATGGGACAATGCTGACCTCTGAGCAAAACCTTGAAGGCGTGTATCCAAGGTGGTAAATACTTTTAATCCACCAAAGTGAACAAACTCCTTTCCATACTTACTTTCCAATTTCTCAAGCACATAATTAAGAAAATACCGATTCGGGTTATCATCTTCTCTTGGTCTAATCAATTCCAACGACGAAGACAACGCTTCGTTTTTTTCTTCTGAAGAAATCAGATGTTCTTTAACCATTCTCGTTAAAATATGCTCGGCTCTACGCATAGAGCGTTCATAGTTTTTAAATGGATTAGTGTAATTCGGTGAGTTCGGCAAACCAGCTAAGAGAGCTCCCTGCAAAACGGTTAGATCTCGTGCTCTTTTTCTAAAATAGGTTTGCGCAGCTTCTTCAACGCCGTAAGCCCCATTACCAAAATAAATCTGATTACAATAGGCCTCAATAATTTTTTCTTTTGAGAAGGTGGCTTCCAATTGGAAGGAAATTAAGAGCTCTTTGACTTTGCGCACCCAATTTCTTTCAAAAGAGAAAAAAAGATTTTTTGAAAGTTGTTGGGTAATGGTACTACCTCCCTGCAATATTTTTCGTTCACGAATATTCATATAAAGCGCTCTCATCAAAGCCCGATGATCCAACCCTTTGTGCTGATAAAAATTGGCGTCTTCTGCTGCTATGATGGCATTCGTAAAATTTGGAGAAATATCTTCCAAAGGGACAGGATAGCGTTGGCCTAAAACTTTAATTCTTTCTCCGTCAGCAGAGTAAATTTCGGTGGCAAGACTAAGGTTGATTTTTCTCAAGTCATTTGGCAATTGAGGCAAGTCTCGACTAAACAGAAAGTAAGATCCCAATCCGACAAAAACACCCAAAAGCATCAAAATATAAAAGGAAAAAACTATTCGTTCGATTAGGTATCGAATCAAGGGCTGTCTCCAACTGAAGGAACTGTAAGGGCGCTAAACTCTTCCCCCCATATATCGAAATTCGTTCTTTCGATTTGGGACAATAAATTATTGGCTATTTCCTGGGAAACGGGAATTAAAAGAACCCCCGTGTAGTAGTCGGTATTGTACTCAATACCAAATTCGAGGCTGGATACTGTTTTTTTTGAAGATTCAAGTTCTCGAACACCAATACGGGTGATGCTGTAGTCCTTGGCAAGAAACCATCTAGGATCAGGAAAAACAGCGTGCTGTGTTTTAGGATCAAGCGTTTGCAAAAGAGGGAGAAATACGGCTACAGAATATACTCGGTCTTTTTCAAACCCAACCTCTTCTAGACTACCCTGTTTTACAGTTCGAGTAGCCTGTACTTCTTTCAGCGCATCCGTTGCCACAAACACTTCATGAACCGGAATATTATGAGAATCAAGAAAACTGATGGTAAACCACTGTCCAAAACGCTTCAAAAGAACTCTCGTCCAATTGTATTTAGAATCGATAGCAATAAGCTCAAATGGTGAAATTATTCGAACCGACCACTGCCCAGGGAAGTCATAATAGAGATCAAGAAACTTTTCACGTGATAACACTAGCGGAAATGATGGTTCAGTATTTTCAAATAAAGCTTTAAGTGAATCAATCGCCTCAGCAGACTCCTGCCTCGAATCGAGCAAGGACCGGATCGACTGAACTTTAGTTTGAGCAAGAATGGTTTGTCGATCTTTATCCCAAACCCTCCCCAATTGAGGACGAGTACTATTTTGCCATTTGAGGTAATTCCCTATCCCCCGTTCAAAAATTTTCCCATAAAATTCCAAGGGAAAAAGAACTAGAATGCCAAGGAAAAGCATAATACCCACCCACCATTGTCTTTGCATCCCGGATAATTTCACCTGACTCACCTCATAGTTACCGATTGATTCAAAGATCTCTGCAAGGACTGTATACATGCCGTCTGTATATCAGTATCCACTTTTCTAAAAAGAGTCAGTATTTTTTCAGAGGAATCAATGGTCATCAACTCTGAACACGCAGGTTTTTTGAAAGCTATCGACCCCTTACGAAAGTCGACCAACTTCACTTCTGGGAAAGTCTTTGCTCTAGAAATATTTGCGCGCGGTAAAATATCATAATCACTTAACTTCTCGTTCAACATCTACTCTGGAGAAATCCCCACTAAATATGACAACTTGATCAAAACTAAAGCCGAGGCGTCTCTTTTCCGTGCTTCAAGCCGAACATAGGTGCGAAATCCAATCCTTAAGATTCGCTATCATCAACTGGGCATATTTTAATTCCTTGCGAATCAACCTGATATTTTTGACCAAAATGGACACGCACATCCCTTAAAAATAGTTTCACAAATATTCTCTCTAATTGGAAACTCTCAGGCATATCATTTCTCAATAACCATTACCAAGAAGGTTTAGTACAAAAAATAACCTGACCTTAAGTTCACCTGTTAAGAAATTTTGCCGCTTCTCTAGAAAAATAAGTCAGAATCATTTGCGCCCCAGCTCTCTTAATGCTTAAAAGAATTTCCATCATCACTTTTTCACCATCGATCCAGCCTTTTTGGGCAGCAGCCTTCACCATTGAATACTCGCCGCTTACGTTATACGCTGCCACAGGGACATTGACCTCACGTTTCACCTGATAAATAACATCTAAATAAGAAAGAGCAGGTTTCACCATTATAATGTCGGCGCCCTCTTCTACATCTTGCAAAACTTCTTTGAGACCCTCAGATGCATTTGCAGGATCCATTTGATACGAGCATCGATCCCCAAATTGAGGAGATGAGTCTGCTGCTTCTCGAAATGGCCCATAAAATGCCGATGCATATTTAGCCGCATACGACATGATAATTGTTTCCTGGTGACCAGTCTCATCTAAAGTTGCACGAATCGCTTGAACACGGCCATCCATCATATCTGAAGGAGCAACAATGTCGGCACCTGCCTCTGAGTGAGTTAAGGCCATTTTTGACAAAATTTCCAAAGTCGCGTCATTTACGATCTGACCATCATTAACTATCCCGCAATGACCATGATCTGTGTACTCATCTATACAAACATCTGTGATGACAACTACTTCAGGAACAGCATTTTTAATTTCACGTATAGCGCGCTGAACAATTCCATCCGGGTTGTATGCTTCAGAACCAAGTTTATCTTTTTTATCTGGAATCCCAAAAAGAATCACCGCTGGAACACCCAATGCGTAACCTGCCTTAACCTCAGACACCAAATTTTTGATTGAAAAGCGGTACACACCTGGCATGGATGAAATTTCTTGCCTAATATCTGACCCTTCGCAGACAAAAAATGGCTCAATCAAGTCATCGGTAGACAGAGAGGTCTCACGAACCATTCTTAGAATACCTCCGCTCTGACGCAAACGCCTATATCGGTGGGTAGGAAATGTCATAAGGAGGAGTGTACTATTTAAAGCGAATAAATACTTTGATTTTGCGAGATCGCCAACGAATAACAAAATAAAAAACAAGGTTACCACAAGCCTACATAAGCAACAATAGATCAATTCACTGTTGCAAAACTAAACCCACTCCACACGCTACAAGTGTTAAGTTTTTGACGAAACTTATTAACCAAAGACAAACACCTGCAGTTCAAAGAATTATTCAAAAAAAGAAATTAATCATTTGTTCCATTGTATTTACG
>Ga0209019_1001355_pt1 | contig 12230 bp, 6 predicted proteins | sample METZYME_3_300m_FD_187549 | JGI IMG/M metagenome (GOLD analysis project Ga0209019, IMG submission 187549) | Marine microbial communities from oxygen minimum zone in mesopelagic equatorial Pacific - METZYME_3_300m (SPAdes) (version 2) | ecosystem: Environmental > Aquatic > Marine > Oceanic | place... | reverse complement strand
AGAACACTATTTAATGGAAAATCCATCATACTAGGAGTATAGGATATATAGTTATCATGCCTGGGGCTATCCTTTTGCCAATAGGATACAATAGATGGGTTTAAAGACCATTCTTCTCCTACAAAAGTAAAATTAGGATATTCATTAATGATTCGTTTCCCGAATTCTGTTAGAAATGTTTTATCATGATAGGAATATGTATCAATTCTAAGACCCGATAAGTTGGCATATTCAATCCACCAAATGGAATTCTGAATTAAATAATTTGCCATAAATAGGTTTTTATGATTTAAATCAGGCATTGTTTGAACAAACCATCCATCTACAAAATTACTCATCTCAGAATTAGTAGTATGGATATCATGCAGAGATACTCTGTTATGGGTTGTTTGAGTATACTGTCCTTGATTATTTATCCAGTCCTTGGATGGCATATCATGTATCCACCAATGCTCAGAACCACAATGGTTCAGAACAACGTCTTTAATAATTCCTATTCCTTTTTTACGAGCTTCTTCTGATAATAATACGTATAGAGAATTACCACCAAATCGAGCATCGATATTATAATAATCAGTCGTGGAATAGCCATGATAGGAGTATTTTGGATGGTTATTTTCTAACATGGGGTTTAACCAAATCTGCGTAAATCCCATTTCTGCTATATAATCAAGATGATCAATAATTCCTTGAATATCACCACCATGTCTGCCATCTTTATTTTTACGGTTTACTTGTTCTTTTAAATTGGGAGAAGAATCATTATCTGGATCACCATTTGCAAATCGATCCGCTGTAATTAAATATACTACATCAGCAGGAGTGAATCCTTGCCGCATTGCAGAATTAGGAGATCTTTCTAATAATGAGTAGGTGTGATTGAGTATTACTTGCTCATTTTTTGTAAATCCAATTGTAAAATCACCGGCCTTAGTATCATTATCTATCATCAGATCAACAAGTAGGTAATTTGGGTTGCTTACCTGATGAATAGCATTGATAGAAATTCCTGGATAAGATATGGATGGTTTTAATTCACTAATATCAGATCCATGAACCAATAATTGTAGTTTACCATTGGACATTCCTGTCCACCAAAAAGGAGGTTCGAGATGATCAATACCATATTGGTTGCTGCTCCTTAGAGGGGAGAAAAAAAGAAATACAATACTGCTACAAATAAGAAAATTAAGTTTTTTCATCAGATAAAAAAGTTAGTAATATAATTCCACGAAGCCGATAATATATTTGTAAGTAATAATATTATTGGTATAAAGATATTAATTAATTACATCTGTTATACCTTTAATTTGTACTTTAAAAGCAATGGAATCTATATCTAAGAAAATATTATTTGTTGTATTTATACTTACGTACAAGCAAGTAGGAATTGCCCAAGTTGTGTATACAGATCCCAATTATGCTACAGAAACGGACTCCATTACAGTATTTTTTGATGCAACACAGGGGAATATGGGTTTAATGGATTATCAGGGTGACATTTGGGCTCATACTGGTGTAATTACATCTAATAGCACTCATTCGACTGATTGGAGATATGTAAAGACTAACTGGGGGGAAAACACCTCTGAGACGCAACTCATTTCCTTGGGGGGTAATTTATGGAAATTAAATATTGGTTTTCCCCATGAATATTATGGTGCCCCAAATAATGAACAAATTCTGCAATTGGCATTTGTATTTCGCAATCATGATGGAAGTGAATCCGGTAGAGATGTTGGTGGGGCAGATATATTTTTGGATCTATTTGATATGGGTATTAACACTATAATCGTGTATCCTCTGATTAACAATTTATTTGGGGATAGCCGTCGAACTCCTCTGTTTTATCAGCCAGTAGATACAGTTCATGTGATGATTACAGGTGCAGCAATAGGAACAGAAATAGATAGTATAGAATTATTGATGAATGAGAATATTCAACTGCAAACAAATAATGATACGTTATCGGCTCACATTCTCCTTCAAGATATACCGTTAGGTATGCATTTGATCACTGCGGTTACCCATGATACTTCTGGGTTAAGGGATAGTGTAGAATTTTCTGTAATGTTACATAATGAACCTACCAATATTCAGCGTCCAAGCGGTACTCAAGATGGGATAAACTATAGCGATGCTAACCTTAATTCAGTTACGTTATCCTTATTTGCTCCTTATAAGGAGTTTATATATGTGATCGGTGATTTTAATAATTGGTTTGTAGATGAAAGTTATTACATGCACATGGATTCAGGATCTGCCGATTCAATCCATTATTGGCTTACATTGGATAATCTATCTCCAGGAACGGAGTATGCCTTTCAATATGTAGTAGATGGAGAAATTCGTATTGCTGATCCATATACAGATAAAATATTGGATAAGTGGAATGATAATGACATATCTAATATTACCTATCCAGGTTTAAAACCGTATCCATTTGGTCTTACAGATCATATTGTTTCCATATTGCAGACAGCACAAACTCCATTTGATTGGGGAAATAGTGATTCATTTTTTCGTCCAGATAAAGATCAATTAATCATATATGAATTATTATTAAGAGATTTTATTTCGCAACATGATTTTCAAACATTAACAGATACGTTGAATTATTTGGAAGATTTAGGTATTAATGCAATAGAACTTATGCCTTTCAATGAATTTGAAGGCAACTCAAGCTGGGGATATAACACATCGTTCTATTTTGCTCCGGATAAATACTATGGTCCTAAGATGATGTTAAAATCATTTATTGATGAATGTCATCGTAGAGGAATAGCAGTGATAATGGATATGGTATTAAATCATAGCTACAGCCAGTCTCCATTTGTACGTTTATACAACCATGGCGAGTGGGGCGCACCAACAGATGAAAACCCATGGTATAATACGGAATCAAATTTTTCCAACCCTGATGCACAATGGGGAAATGATTTTAACCATGAAAGTATCCATACGAAGCAATTAGTAGATAGAATCAATCGTTATTGGATAGAGGAATATCGTATAGATGGTTTTCGGTTTGATTTCACTAAAGGGTTTGGAAATAACCCAAAAGGATCTAATGATCCCTGGGGTAGTCAATATGATGCAGACCGGATAGGGTTATTAAAGCGGATGGCTGATCAGATTTGGGAGGCAGATTCCACAATCTATATTATTTTAGAACATTTTGCCGAAAATTCAGAGGAAATAGTCTTAGCAGACTATGGCATGCTTCTTTGGGGTAATTCCCAATATAATTATGCAGAAGCTTCTATGGGCTACCACTCCAATGGTAAATCGGACTTTTCTTGGGGATATTATGGTTCTCGTGGATGGGATAATCCCCATCTAGTTACGTTTTTTGAAAGTCATGATGAAGAACGGTTAATGTATAAAAATCTCACATGGGGGAATAGTTCCGGTGCATATAATATTAAAAATTTAAATACAGCAATCAATAGAGCGAAAGCAATAGGGTCATTTTTCTTTACCATACCAGGGCCAAAAATGATATGGCAGTTTGGTGAATTGGGATATGATACTAGCATTAATGATCCCTGTCGTTTATGTGAAAAACCAATACTATGGGATTATTTTGATGATATGGAGCGAAAAAGGTTATACAAAACATTCCAAGCATTGATTCATTTACGTCAACAGTATCCAATATTTAATAGTTCAAATACGGAGGTAGATTTATATGTTGGCAGTTCTACAGGAAAGAAAAGAATTCGATTGAGTTTTAATGAGAAGAAAGCAGTGATTATTGGAAATTTTAATGTAGTTCATCAATCAATCGATCCGGAATTTTTCCATACAGGTATGTGGTATGATTATTTCACTGGTGACAGTATAGATGTTACAGATATCAATGATCCATTCAATCTAAATCCAGGGGAATTTCATATTTTATCTAACTTTTACTTGGATCCACCAGAGGAAAATCTGTTAACTACCCGTACTGAAAATGTTTTATTACCCAATACTATGGAAATCAAACAAAATTATCCCAATCCATTTAATCCATCGACATTTATTGAAATTTCTGGCAATGAAAATAAACATACATGCTTGCAAATATTTGATATCAATGGAAAATTGATAGATACTTTGATGGATGAATCTTTTGTATCTGGAATACAGACATTACAATGGGATGCATCTTCTTTTCCAAGCGGAATATATATTGCTAGAATATCATCAGGTTCAATCCATAAATCGATCAAAATGCTTTTAGTGAAGTAGTTTTTCGTAGAATAGATAGTAGTATGTGGTTTTTAGGATTAATTATTTTTTCTTCTTTGATTAATGCAGATGATAGTTGGATGGTTTATGATGATTCTTCCGTTGCTAGAGTTGAAATATATGTAGACTCTCTTGCATTGGATTGGATGTATGAATATGATAATGTGGAAAGTGATTCCATGCATGAAGCATATATTCATTTTCAAAATGAAAATATAAATGATACGATAACCCAGGTTGGGTTTCGGTTGCGAGGCAATACATCCCGTACATCCCAAAAAAAATCATTCAAGCTTGATTTTAACCACTTTGTGCCTGGACGTGATTTTTATGGAGTGGAAAAAATTAATTTAAACGGTGAGCATAATGATGTATCTATTATTCGAAGCAAGTTCAGTTGGGACATTTTTGCATCCATAGGAATAGTAGCTCCGAGAGCCAATCATATTGAAGTATATATTAATGATGATTACTACGGTTTATATATATCCGTTGAGCACATCGATGACACATTTTTAAGCAAATATTTTTCAGATGATAGCGGGAATCTATGGAGATGTCTATGGCCAGCAAATTTAGAGTACAGAGGACCGTATGCAAGCAACTACCACCCATGGGTAGACGATGATCGTCCATATGATTTAAAAACAAATGAAAATGAATATAATTTTTCGCAACTTGTACGATTAATTAATATTATTAGTAATGATCCTGATTCCCTTGAGCATATATTAGATATTTCTGTATTTGTTAAATATTTGGCTATTAATATTTTAACGGGTAGTTGGGATGATTATCGTTCTCTTCAAAATAATTATTATTTATACCACCAGCCAGATATTGATCAATTTCAATTAATCCCCTATGATTATGACAATACTTTTGGTATAGATTGGTTTTCAGTTGATTGGGATATGATAGATCCCTATACATACTATTTAATTGCGGATGCAGACCGTCCGTTGGCCGATATTATATTTGATAATGCACACTATAGAAATCTTTTCTCTAGGCATCTAAGTTTTTATATCGATCATTCATTTAACCTAGAATTGTGGGAAGATTGGATAGATAGCACCAAAAGTAAGATTGATTCATCTGTATATGATGATGTGTATAGAACTTTGGATTATGGGTTTACATTTAATGATTTCACGAATTCATTTTCGGCGACTAGTTACACAAATCAACATGTAAAAACTGGTTTAAAAGAATTTATTAATAATCGCGTTTCATCATTGGAAAATCAAATTACGTTCATCGATGGAAACCCATTGGTATACAAATATTGGACAGAGCCTGAGATTCCTCTTATAGGAGATTCAATAACTATTCATGCTGCAGCATATGGATATCCAGATATTCAAAATATCAATCTTATTGTTCATAATTTTACTAATGGAACCTACAATAGTTATTCCATGGATTATGAACCCGTATCAACTGCATCTTCACCAGAAGAATTAGAAGATCATTGGGTGGTAACGATACCACCTATTTTAAACGTAGGTAACGTTGGTATACGATTTTTATCTACAAATATAGAAGGATCTACTGGAGTTTCACCTCAAGCCGGGGAATGGATGATACGTATCGCTTCATCATTAATAACAGAGAATGTATTGATTAATGAATTTTTAGCAAAGAATAGTACGGTGAATATGGATGAATATTCTGAGTATGATGATTGGGTAGAATTATATAATAATGGTTCCGATACCATTAATTTACATAATCATTACTTATCTGATGATCCAGATAATTTAACAAAATGGAAATTTTCAGATAATGATATTATCATAGCACCCTATGACTATTTATTAATTTGGTGTGATGATGATGAGCATCAGGGTTTATTGCATACAAACTTTAAAATTTCAGGTGATGGAGAATTCATTGCTTTGACTAATCCTGATGGACAGACAATAATTGATACATTAGTTTTTAGCGCTCAAATAGAAGATATTTCTTTTGGTCGTTTTCCAGATGGATCCCCACAATGGATATCAATGAACCCTACACCTGGATCATCAAATATTCAAGACTTGTCTACATTGAATGATGTAACGATTCCGATTAAGTACTATTTATATTCGAACTATCCAAACCCATTTAATCCCAATACTAGTTTTGTGTATGATTTACCTATACATAGTCAGGTGAAAGTTTCCATATACAATACGCTTGGTCGCGAAATAAAAACACTTGTAAATAGGAAACAAAATAATGGATCGTATACAGTAAGGTGGGATGGTAGAGATAAATACGGAAATGAAGTTAGTACAGGAGTATATCTGTACCATTTAAAAGCAAATTCATTTACTCAGACTAAAAGAATGGTCTATTTAAAATAATGATCAAAAAGATTGGATAAATAGATACGATGTATTTTCCATGGAATCAACGATTTGTTGGATATAATTATTGGTATTATGCTATTCAATATTCGTTGTCATTATTAGGATTAGGAGATATTCTATTATGAAAAGAAATATGTTATGGTTGTTAGGTATTGTTATTTGGAATAATGCTATCATTTTAAAACATATTTTTAACTTTAAATATTTTCATTAATGCGCATTTTTCTTCTTATAGTATTTAGTATCAGTTTTTTATCTGCTGATTGTTTAGGGGATGCAAATCTCGATAATTCAATTGACAATGAAGACGTTGTAATGATAGTTCAGCATATATTGCATATGGATATCATGGATAGTCTAAACTTTCAAAGTGCGGATATCAATGGTAGTTCAACAGTGGATATATATGATCTTTCCAGAGTTGTAGATATTATCAATCTTTCCCAATTTGATGATTGCAATACATTTACACCTATTGATTTGAGTTTGGATTGGCAGATAGAGCAAGATTTAAGTTATTTTGATTCAGAAATGCTAAATGAAATTATTGTGCAGGATATTGGTCAGATGGAATCTATACGGGGTATGATAGTTATCCACCGAGGAAAAATTGTGGCAGAGGAATATTTTTATAATAGCTCTATATCACAGACATATAATATATGGTCGGTGACCAAAAGTTATATATCGACTTTAATAGGTCAAGCGATTGATCAAGGCTATATCGAAAATCAATTTATTACTTTAGATAATATTTTTATAGAAAATGCCTATACAAATCAAATAACCATTGACAATTTATTAACCATGTCTTCTGGTTGGCCTGAAAACTGGACATATATGTTTATACCGAGTCCATTAAATACTTTATTAAATACTGGATTAATCTGGTCTCCAGGCAGCAGTTGGTTATATAATAATGCGGCATGTCATTTAAATTCTCATGTTATTAATGAATTAACGGAGATGAGCCCGAGAGATTTTGCATTAGAGAATTTATTTCCCCAGCTTGGTATAAGTAATCCAAATTGGTCTGATGATCAAGATAATGTACATAATGGATCATATGACCTGTATTTAACGCTACGTGAAATGGTAAAACTTGGCCAATTATATTTACAAGATGGCATGTCTTTAGATAATCAATTATTATCTTCAGAATGGATTAATGATGCCACATCTCCTCAAATTAATAATTGGTATGGATATTTGTGGTGGCTTCCTGGGGTTGGCTATCTAGCAGTAGGCCTTGGAGGTCAATACATCGCGGTAGTACCTGAGTTAGATCTTGTTATTGGTACCCATTCTACTACACAAAGTAGCGATGCGTTTACCGATCAATTATTATCTTACATTTATAATCAAATTGTACCAATTTTTGATCCTGAAGGGCGAGTGGAGAATAGAACTCTTATGCTGGAACGAATCCATGAATATTAATCAATAAGAGCCACCCTTGAAAATTTTATTATTAGAGCCATATTTTACTGGATCACATAAATCATGGGCAGAGGGTTATCAATCGAATAGTTCTCATGAAATTAAAATAATTTCTCTTCCGGGTCAGTTTTGGAAGTGGAGAATGCATGGCGGAGCAATTACCATTGCAAAGGAGTTTTTACAATCAGATTTTGACCCTGATCTTATTATCGCAACAGATATGCTTGATGTAACAAGTTTTCTTAGTCTTACAAGAGAAAGAACTTTCAATATTCCCACTGTGTTATATTTTCATGAAAATCAAATAACGTACCCATGGTCATCATCGGATAGAGATGTTCTAGAAAAAAGAGACGTTCACTATGGATTTATCAATCTTACATCCGCATTGACAGCCAACCATGTATTATTTAATTCTGAGTATCATCTAGATTCATTTTTATCTGGAGGAAAGAAAATATTAAAACATTTTCCTGATTACCAGGAATTGGATACCATTGATGAGATTCAATCAAAGAGTCAAATCTTATATTTGGGAATGGATTTATTACAATTGGATGCTTATAAGGAAGAAAAGAAAGGAGACCCGGTGATTTTATGGAATCATCGTTGGGAGTATGATAAAAATCCGGAGTCTTTTTTTCATTTACTGTATCGTTTACATGATGAGGATTATGCATTTCAAATTGCAATCCTTGGTGAAAACTTTCAATCTACGCCTAATGTCTTTGATGAAGCGAAAGGCAGACTGAAAGAAAAAATTATTCATTATGGATATTGCAATGACTTTAAAGAATATGCACGATGGCTTTGGAAAGCCGATATTTTGCCTGTAACGAGCAATCAAGACTTTTTTGGTGTTAGTATAATGGAAGCAATTTATTGCGGTGCATATCCTATTTTACCAAAGAGATTAACATATCCGGAGTTGCTTCCTGCTACATCTCATCACAAACACTTATATGATAATGAAGATGAATTATATGAATTAGTAAAAGATTGCATAGATCATATTGAAATGAATCGTGAGAATTCGGTAGGGGATTGGGTTAATAAGTTTGATTGGAAGTTAATGGCTCCTATATACGATAAATTATTCCGCTCATATATATAATATAACTATTGAACTATATATATCTAAATCTTTCTATATAAGTATATACATCTATTTATACCAATGAAATATTACCGAATTTTCCTGCAATAATAATGAAGTAAAATAATTGATATATAGGCATATTTTTTCAGTTAATCGTAGATTTAGTAAGTGTGAATATTTAATAATAGTAAGGATACGCAATGAATAGAATATTTTTGTTATCAATAACACTTTTATTATTCTTTGGATGTGATAATAATGATGGTGTTCAAATGATTGAGATTGATGGAGGTCATAAAGTTTGGACAAAAAAGGTAGGCAATAACCCAGATATTAAACTGTTATTATTGCATGGGGGCCCAGGTGCTACACATGAATATTTTAAAATTCTCGATCAATATCTCCCCAAAGAGGGAATAGAGTATTATTATTATGATCAATTTGGATCATTTAATAGCGATCCATCCAACAATCCAAGTGATTGGACCATCGATCGATTTGTAGAAGAAGTAGAAACTGTACGAAAAAAATTAGGGCTAACTCCTTCTAACTTTTATTTACTCGGTCACTCTTGGGGAGGGCTTCTAGCATTGGAATATGCCTTAAAATATCAACAGAATATAAAAGGATTGATTATTTCCAATATGATGGCAAGTATACCCGATTATAATAATTTTGCCAGTAATGTCCTGGGTCCACAAATGCCTCCAGATGTACTAGCGGAAATTAGAGGATTTGAAGAAAGCAAGGATTATGGAAACCCCAGATATATGGAATTATTAATCCCCTATCATTATGAGGAGCATGTATTACGGATCCCTGCAGATAAATGGCCAGAAGAAGTAAACAATGCCTTTGCCAATATTAATCAAGAAATGTATGTGGCCATGCAGGGCCCTAGTGAGTTTGGTGCATCGGGATTACTGGAATTTTGGGACGTAAAAGATCGATTATCAGAAATTAAAACGCCAACATTAGTGATTGGAGCCACTCATGATACTATGGACCCAGACCATATGGAATGGATGTCCAAAGAATTTCCAAATGGATCGTATTTGTTATGTAAAAAAGGTAGTCATATGGCCATGTGGGATGATCCAGATGTCTATGCAAATGGAATTATAGAATTTTTAAAGAAGGGACAGTAATGAAAGTTGAATATAAAAGTATGTTCCTCGGGGTATTTTCGGGTATAATAGGTGTAGTTATTATCCTTTTTGTTCTTGGGAATGTAGAAACAGAGTTTTCCTTTACAACGGGCGTTCCTATCAATAAGAAAAATACAAATATAAATATCAGCATTAATAGGACGATAGATAATGGGGAAGACTTAACCAATGTTGTCATTAAAGGAAGTGGTAATGTTACAAGAAAAGAGCTGGATGCAGAATTAGAACGATTACTACAAGAACATGGAATTGATAAAAATAATTCAAATATTAATATAGAAATGGAAATTAATAACTAATTTTCACATACTAGATTTATTTAAACCACAAACTAAAGGATCAAGCCATGAAAAAAACGCTAATAGTATTATTCAGTTTATCCATCTCATTTGCATCGGATTTTTCTGCCGATAAATGGAAGCAACTTTTTGAGCAATTTCAAAAAAATTATCCCACATTTTCAATACAAGATATAAAGCAAATGCAATCTATGATTCAATCAGGAGATTATGATGCTTCTGCACGAGATATGGAAGAGTTCTTAGGGGAATGGTTTCTGGAAGATGAAACGATAGAAATTTATGTCACTGTAGACTCAGACCAGTCTGTTCCCAATATGCTTGCATTATCAGCAATGGTAGAAGCAGAAGGAGTTATCACAGCTACAGGGTCAGACTTTGAGGAAGAATTAACCTATATGTTGGATGAAGAAGCGATTGATGATGGTGGTGACGAATATAATTGGGCCTGCGATGATGTATATGGAACTAGTTGGTATGAATCAGAAGATGAATGCAATATGTATTGTGAAAGTGATTGTTATTTTGATGATGGAGATGAAGAGGATGGTGCTTCAGCAAATATAATGAATATGAGCTTTTTTGAATTTTTTATGTTGTTATTTGGTATGGAGCCAGAAGGAGTGGATGTTCCTGTTATTGTAGGATTCTTTATGGATGAGGATTATGATGTGCAATATGTAGAAGGCGTAATGTTTTCTGATGAAGGAGAAATGCTTGGATTTGAAGCAGATTCAGTAGATTTAGCTGCCGGTGCCGCATTTGATTCGGATGAAAATACAATCACATTTACCAGTCTTGAACTTAAGGATTCGTTGCGAGTTACTCAATTAACCCTTGATGGAACAATTGGTCCAGGAACGGTTGATTTTGAGGCCGGTGTTCCTACCTTAGTACCTTATTTTGACGAAGAAGAAATGTTTGGAGAAGAAGAGATTGAAGATGTATATATGGTATTTAACGATGACTCTAGCGGTATGGAAATTTATATTGAAGAAGATGAGTATTCTGGTGAAATGTATACAGACACAGCTGACTATGCATGGTGGGTTGACAATGATATGTTATTGATTAACTTTCTTGATGGAGAATGGGTCTGTAATGAAAACCCTGATGATCCTTCTTATTGGGGTGATGAAGATGAATGTAATGATTACTGTGATATTGATTGCGAAGTTGAGGATCCGTCAGATACTATATCATTTAGCTATGAATTTGATGAAGATACGTTACATATAGCAGGAAATGTTTATGTGTGTGAAGATGAGACTGACGGGTATCAAGAGTGTCTTGAGGATGAATTACCAATACCTCCAGAACTTCGTGATATAGGTGATGCTTATATTACGTTTGGTAGAGCCATGGTATTTACAGGAGATAATGTTTCTATAGCAAATGCGAATGCCTTGATGCCTAATCAGTTTAAAGTATATGATGCATATCCAAATCCATTCAATCCGGTCACAACATTGCGCTATCAATTACCAGAAGCGAATTTGGTATCAGTGACTATTTATGATATGGTTGGTAGAGAAGTAAAAACATTACTGAATCAGCAACAAACGGCAGGATTGCATGGTATTCAATGGAATGGAACAAACAATCTTGGAAATACGGTTAGTGCAGG
>Ga0209019_1001354_pt1 | contig 12232 bp, 8 predicted proteins | sample METZYME_3_300m_FD_187549 | JGI IMG/M metagenome (GOLD analysis project Ga0209019, IMG submission 187549) | Marine microbial communities from oxygen minimum zone in mesopelagic equatorial Pacific - METZYME_3_300m (SPAdes) (version 2) | ecosystem: Environmental > Aquatic > Marine > Oceanic | place... | reverse complement strand
GATCCTGAATTACATGAAGTAATAAGTACACAGGAAGATGATTCAGTTGAACCTGGTTACATCATTAAAGTAATTCAAAAAGGTTATCGTCTCCAAGAAAGACTACTGAGGCCAGCAAGGGTAATCGTTTGTGCCGAAAAGAATAAAGATGAACCCTCGACTTGAAATCTATAAAACCATTCATACATCTATCCAAAGACCAAAATAAATTGTTAGGAGTAAAAAATGTCTAGAGTTATTGGAATAGATTTAGGGACAACAAATTCTTGTGTTGCCGTTATGGATGGCGACCAGGCAAAAGTCATTGAAAATGCAGAGGGTGACAGAACAACGCCTTCTGTTGTTGCGTATTCAAAAGACGAAGACAGAACATTGGTAGGGCAATCAGCAAAAAGACAAGCAGTTAGCAATCCTGAAAACACACTTTTTGCAATCAAACGATTGATTGGTCGAAAATACAATGATTCAGTAGTTCAAAAAGATTCAGATAAAGTTCCTTTTAAAATTGTAGAAGCTAAAAATGGTGATGCTTGGGTTTTAGCTAATGAAAAAGATACATCCCCACCAGCAATATCAGCTGAAATATTAAGAAAAATGAAAGAAACAGCAGAATCTTATTTGGGGGAAAAGATTAAAGAAGCCGTTATAACTGTACCTGCATACTTTAATGATTCACAACGACAAGCTACGAAAGATGCTGGGAAAATTGCTGGTTTAGATGTTAAAAGAATCATCAACGAGCCAACTGCTGCAGCTTTAGCTTATGGTTTAGATAAAAAAAGAGGAGATCGGAAAATTGCAGTTTACGACCTTGGTGGCGGAACATTTGACGTATCTCTTATCGAAATTGCTGATGTTGATGGAGAAAATCAATTCGAAGTTTTAGCTACCAACGGTGATACTTTCTTAGGCGGTGAAGATTTTGACATCAGGATTATTGATCACTTGATGGATGAGTTTAAAAAACAAACTGGAATGGATGTATCCAATGATCCACAAGCAGTACAGCGCCTTAAAGAAGCAGCTGAAAAAGCTAAAATTGAATTATCAAACCAAGTTCAAACGGATGTAAATCTTCCATATTTAACAGCTGATTCATCTGGCCCTAAGCACTTAAATACCACACTTACACGTGCAAAATTAGAATCTCTTGTTGAAGACCTAATCGTTCAAACAATAGAACCATGCAAAATTGCATTAAAAGATGCTGGTCTTAGTGTTGGAGATATTAATGATGTGATTCTAGTTGGTGGGCAAACAAGAATGCCGAAAGTACAAGATGAAGTGAAATCATTTTTTGCAGTAGAGCCTAGAAAGGACGTCAATCCTGATGAAGCAGTTGCGATTGGTGCAGCTATTCAGGGTGGTGTTTTATCCGGTGATGTTAAGGATGTTTTACTGCTAGATGTAACACCGTTATCTTTGGGGATTGAAACTTTAGGCAGTGTTATGACAAGACTCATTGAAAAGAACACGACCATCCCTACAAAAGCGGAACAAATTTTCTCAACAGCAGAGGACAATCAGACAGCAGTTACAATTCATGTTTTACAAGGTGAAAGAGAACGAGCTCAAGATAATAAGTCACTGGGAAGATTTGATCTTACAGATATTCCAGGGAAACCTAGAGGCATGCCTCAAATTGAGGTTGCATTTGATATAGATGCCAACGGGATACTTAATGTTTCTGCAAGAGATAAAGAAACTGGAAAAGAACAAAAAATTGTTATTCAGGCATCGAGCGGTTTAGCTGACGAAGAAATAGAAAAAATGATCTCAGAAGCAGAAGCAAACGCAGAGGAAGATAAAAAGTTTAGAGAATTAGTTGATATAAAAAATCAAGGAGATCAATTGGTTCATGCCACTGAAAAATCGCTTGAAGAACTGGGTGAAAAAGTTGAACCTGAAGAAAGATCGCAAGTGGAATCAGCGGCCAGTGATTTAAAAGAAGCCTTGAAGGGAGATGACAAAGGGGTAATAGAAGCAAAAATAAAATCTTTAGGCGAAGCTTCAGTTGGTATTGCACAAAAAGCTTTTGAAGAAGCCCAAAACAAAGCTAATCAATCACAAGGAAACGACAGCTCTTCTGAAAAAGAAAGCGTTGTAGATGCCGAGTATGAAGAAGTTAATGAGGAAGTTAATGAGGAAGATAAAACCGAAGATAATAAGTCTTAAACGGTCGTAGCATTCTCATTAATTAAAAAAATATTAAAGGGTAGATCTTTAGATCTATCCTCTTCAGTATTTAGGTCATTGAAATGAGTAAACAAGATTTTTATCAGACTCTCGGAATAGCAAAGAATTCGACTGATGCTGAGATAAAAAAAGCATACCGCAGGTTGGCAATGAAACACCATCCTGACCGTAATCCTGGTAATGCAACGTCCGAAGAAAAATTTAAGGAAGCCAAAGAAGCTTACGAAGTTTTATCAGACCCCCAAAAGAGATCAACATATGATCAATTTGGTCATGCGGGTATGAATACCCAGTCAGGCATGGGTGGTGGTTTTAATCCAGGAGACTCATTCAATGATGTTTTTGGTGATATGTTTGGTGATATTTTTGGCACAAGAAGAGGTCAGCGTTCTAACACTCAGAGAGGCTCAGACTTACGTTACAATCTTACACTTGATTTAGAACAGGCTGTTTTTGGAGATACCATAAAAATCAAAATCCCATCATTAACTGCATGCACTCCTTGTAAAGGATCAGGTGCAAAAGCAGGAACCTCAGTTGCAACATGTCATAAATGCGAGGGCAGAGGTAACGTTAGAGTTCAGCAGGGATTTTTTACATTACAACAAACCTGTCCAACATGTAGGGGAACTGGACAAAGCATTCCTTATCCTTGCGCTGATTGTAATGGATCAGGAAGGGTTCAAAAAAATAGAACTATATCAATAAAAATTCCCTCTGGTGTAGATAATGATGATCGAATTCGTTTATCCAATGAAGGAGAAGCAGGCATTAATGGTGGACCATCTGGTGATCTGTATGTTGATATAACTGTTAGAGAACACAGTATTTTCACCAGAGAGGGTAGCAATCTTTTTTGTAGTGTCCCCACAAGTTATTCATCAGCTGTACTAGGCGGAGTGGTTAAAGTACCAACTATAGATGGTGCTGTGAATCTAACAATTCCTTCAGAGACTCAATCAGGAAAAGTTTTTAGATTAAAGGGTAAGGGTATTACCTCATATCGAGATACGAGAACTGGTGATTTATATTGTAAAATTCAGATAGAAACTCCTGTTAATCTCAACTCAAAACAAAAGAGTCTTCTCAAGCAATTTGAGGACTCAATTAATTCAAGCTCCAAAAATCACAGACCTCATAAAAGTAGTTGGAAGAAAAGTGTAAAAGAATTTTTTGACCGCCTAGGAATTTAAACATACAGTTAATTAATGTCAGATTTACCATTTATACTATTTGGTCAACAACACCTCTTTGCTTTAGTTTTATCTGCTCTCATCATAGTTTATTTTCCGCTCTATGCTAAAAAGAAACTATCAAATGATAGTCAAGAAGCTATTGCAAAAACTTTAGCTATTTTTTTAATTATTCATGAGTTGTCTAAACCTTTTTACAGGCCCTATTTTTTTGGTGATGAGTTAATTTCAGTTATTCCATTGCATGCTTGTAATTTAAGTGGTTTCTTTATTGCTACCTATTTATTGACACGAAAGAAAGTTTTTTTTGAAGTAGCTTATTATTGGGGACTGGGTGGCGGCATAATGGCTTTATTAACTCCTGATTTAGTTTTTGCATTTCCTGATATTGAATGGTTTCCTTTTTTTATAGGACATGGGGCCATGATCATGGCAATATTTTTTTCTATGTTCTGTCACAATACTTTTCCCACAAAACACTCCTATAGAAGAGTAGTTGTGATTACACTGAGTTTCCTACCAGTGATTTATATAATTAATATTTTGTTGGGTCCTCCTGCAAATTATTGGTATCTAAACACCAAACCAGAAGGTGATTCTTTGATGAATATTATGCCTTCTCCACCTTTTCATATACCAATAGCAATGGGTATTGCTTTTGCAGTTTTTTACTTATTACACATCCCATTTAGGAAAAAATTATAGATAATTTCAATTAAAAGGTGACATCAATTATTTTAGACAATAAGATGTTACGGGTTCCGGATGGAATTTAAGGGAAGGATCCTAAATTGGGCTCTTTCCCTTTTTACGAGTACATACGTAAAAGGAATACAAATTGATATCAGCTCTGTTGGCACTTGAAGATGGAACAATTTTTTCAGGTAAATCAATTGGTGCTGATGGAGAGACTTCCGGTGAAGTAGTTTTTAATACAGCCATGACCGGGTATCAAGAGATTCTCACAGATCCTTCATATTTTAAACAATTGGTCACCTTGACATACCCTCATATCGGCAATACAGGTATCAATAATTCTGATTTTGAAAGCTCCAGAGCTTACGCGTCGGGCTTGATCATTAGAGAGCTTTCTCCAATTGCAAGCAGTTGGAGAAAGGAAAATGATTTGGGGTCTTTCTTGAAAGCACAGAATATTGTAGCTATTGCCGATATTGATACTCGTAAGCTAACCAATCACATCAGATCTAATGGTTCTCTTAGAGGATGCATAATCAACAATGAACTTGATCAGCAATTTGCTGTTAAAAAGGCACTGGAGTTTCCAGGATTGTCAGGGATGGATTTGGCAAAATCAGTAACAACAAATACTCCATACGATTGGAACAAAGGACAACACAATATCTATAAAGACAAAAAGGAAATTCTAAAAAAGCATTTCCATGTGGTGGCATATGATTTTGGCATCAAACAAAATATTTTAAGGTTATTAGTAGATCAAGGCTGTACTGTTACAGTAGTGCCAGCTATGACAACAGCTGAAGAAGTCCTGTCGATGAAGCCTGATGGTATTTTTTTATCAAATGGACCGGGAGACCCAGAACCTTGTGTTTATGCAATTAAGGCAATTCAAAGACTTCTCGAACAGAAAATACCAATTTTTGGCATTTGTCTTGGTCATCAATTGCTTGCTTTAGCTAGTGGCGCAAAAACAATTAAGATGAAATTTGGCCATCATGGTGCCAACCACCCGGTTCAAGATGTAAAAACAGGACAAGTTTTAATTACAAGTCAAAACCACGGTTTCACAGTAGATGAGAGTACGTTATCAAGCTCCATAAATGTCACCCATAGGTCACTTTTTGATAAATCTTTACAAGGGATAGAATTTAAAGATTTACCTGCATTTAGCTTTCAAGGCCACCCTGAAGCAAGTCCTGGACCTCATGATTTGTCTAATTTGTTTGAGAAATTTACAGCACAAATGAAAAGATGCCAAAACGACAAGATATAGAAAGCATATTATTACTGGGAGCAGGGCCTATTATTATAGGTCAGGCTTGTGAATTTGATTATTCAGGAACCCAAGCGTGTAAAGCATTAAAGCAGGAAGGGTACAGAGTAATTCTTGTTAACTCTAATCCAGCCACTATTATGACGGATCCCGATATTGCTGACTCAATATACATTGAACCAGTTCAATGGCAGGCCATTGAAAAAGTGATTGCTAAAGAAAGACCTGATGCAATTCTACCTACAATGGGTGGTCAAACCGGATTAAATACTGCTCTAGATTTGGCAAGAAAAGGGATTTTAGATAAATACAATGTTGAAATGATTGGAGCAACCAAAGAGTCCATTGATACAGCTGAAGATCGGGAGTTATTCAAGGTTGCGATGCAGGAGATTGAAATTGAAGTTGCAAAATCAGGATTAGCTCATGATTTGGTGGAAGCATTAAATATTGTTGAAGAACTTGGCTATCCAGTGATAGTAAGGCCTTCATTTACTCTAGGTGGTTCAGGGGGTGGTATTGCAAATAATGAGCAAGAATTATTTACAATCGTAAATCGAGGGTTAGATTTATCACCAACAACGGAAGTTTTATTAGAGGAATCTCTGTTAGGCTGGAAAGAATTCGAGATGGAGGTTGTTCGTGATAGAAATGACAATGCCATAATCGTCTGCTCGATTGAAAATCTAGATCCAATGGGAGTACATACGGGTGATTCAATAACTGTTGCTCCAGCACAAACTCTCACGGATAAGGAATTACAAAAAATGCGAGATAGCTCAATTGCAATTCTAAGAAGAATCGGAGTGGATACAGGGGGATCAAATGTTCAGTTTGCTGTCAATCCTTTAGATGGAAGGATGATAGTCATTGAAATGAACCCAAGAGTATCTAGATCATCAGCCCTAGCCTCTAAAGCTACAGGTTTTCCGATTGCTAAAATAGCTGCAAAATTGTCAATTGGATACACACTTGATGAACTTAAAAACGATATTACTGGTGGACGTACGCCCGCATCGTTTGAACCTTCTATAGATTATGTCGTAACTAAAGTTCCACGTTTTACATTTGAAAAGTTTCCAAATGTCGATTCCAGTCTGACTACGCAAATGAAATCTGTTGGTGAAGTGATGGCTATTGGAAGAACATTTCAGGAATCATTACAAAAAGCAATACGTGGCTTGGAGACAAACCATGATGGATTAACCAGTCTTTATCTTGATTCTTCCATAAATGGAACATTTAAAAATAAAGTTTCCACACCCTCTGCAGATCAGTTGTTTTATATTGGAGATGCATTCCGACTTGGAATGACTATTGATGAAGTGAATCAACTGACTGCTATTGACCATTGGTTTTTAAATCAAATAGAAGACATTATCAAAACTGAAGAGTTGATTCAAAATCAGAACATAGAAACCGTTGAAAAAGATTTTTTATTCAATATAAAGAAGAAAGGTTTTTCAGATCTTCGCATTGCAGAGTTAATGTCAAGTGATGAAATTTCAATAAGAGAAAAAAGAAAGGGATTAAATATAAAACCAGTCTATAAAAGAGTTGATACATGTGCTGCAGAATTTGAAACAACGACAGCATATTTGTATTCAACCTATGAAGAAGAATGTGAATCTTTACCTACTGGTAAAGATAAAATCATAATTCTCGGTGGTGGGCCCAATAGAATTGGTCAAGGCATAGAATTTGATTACTGCTGTGTTCATGCTTCTTATGCAATAACAGAATGTGGGTATGAATCGATCATGATCAACTGCAATCCTGAAACTGTCTCAACCGATTACGATACCTCGGATAGGCTGTATTTTGAGCCGCTCACTTTTGAAGACGTAATGGCAGTCATTGATATTGAAAAACCGAAAGGCATTATTGTTCAATTTGGAGGTCAAACACCATTAAAATTAGCAAGTCAGTTGTTGGAAGCAGGCGCTCCAATTATAGGAACATCACCAGATTCAATTGATCTTGCTGAAGATAGAGAACGATTTAAAGAACTCGTAGGGTCATTGGATTATCTTCAACCCTTCAATGAAGTTGCAAACAATCCAACTGAAGCAATAGAAAAAGCAAAAAAGGTTCAATACCCATTGGTAGTAAGACCTTCATATGTTTTAGGCGGTCGAGCAATGGAGATTGTCTATAACGATGAAGAACTTAAAAGATATATGGATGTAGCGGTTAAAGTTTCAAATAAATCGCCAGTACTTCTAGATCATTTTTTAGATAAAGCCATAGAGGTTGATGTTGATGCTGTGTCAGATGGTAAAGAGGTCTTTATAGGGGCTATTATGGAGCATATCGAACAAGCTGGAGTTCACTCAGGTGATTCCTCTTGTTCAATACCCCCCGTCTCATTATCAGGTGCAATTCAACAAGACTTAAAAAAACAAATGGTTGTATTAGCAAAATCTTTGAATGTAATTGGACTAGTTAATGCACAATTTGCGATTCAAAAAAATAAGATTTTTATTATTGAAGTAAATCCAAGAGCTTCGAGAACAGTTCCCTTTGTTTCCAAGGCCACTGGCAGACAACTGGCAAAAATTGCTGCAAAAACGATGCTTGGTATAACATTAAAAGAACAGAGAATTCAAACAGAATCAACAACTAATTTTTTTGCAGTTAAAGGACCTGTCTTTCCTTTTAATAAATTTCCTGATAGTGATCCAATTCTTGGTCCAGAAATGAAATCTACAGGAGAAGTCATGGGAACTGGTAATTCTTTCGGCGAAGCTTATATTAAATCTCAACATGCTGCGGGTATAAAAATTCCACAAACTGGAACCGTTTTTATTTCTGTTAGGAATCCTGATAAAACAAAAGCTTTATTAAATCTTGCTCGCCTTCTAATAAAAAAAGGATTTTCCATTGTCTCGACTGAAGGCACTTCTGAATTTCTGAATTCACATAATATAAAAAGTTCCTATATCAACAAAGTTCACCAAGGTCAGCCTCACATTGTTGATTTGATTAGAAAGGGCAAAATAGATTTAATTATTAATACCACAGAAGGAAAACAGTCGATGGAGGAGTCGTTTTCAATTAGGGCAGAGGCAGTTATCAGAAATGTAACTTATTACACCAGCCTAGAGGCGAGTATTGCGACTATGGATGCTTTTGACTACTTTAATATGGTAAGTGTAAATAAACTGCAAGATTATTATTAAACTAAATGGATTGAATAATGGAACGCGTTATCATGACTAAAAAAGGTAATGATGCTTTGAGAGAAGAGCTAAAATTACTTAAATCAGAAGAAAGAAGCAAAATCATCAAAGCAATTGCAACAGCCAGGGAGTTTGGTGATCTCAAAGAAAATGCTGAATATCATTCAGCAAAAGAAAAACAAAGTTTTATTGAAGGGCGTATAAATCAAATAGAGTCAAAACTCTCAAATGCCGAGATCATTGATATCACAGCATTGGATGTTAAAAATAAAGTAATTTTTGGTTCAACTATAGAATTAGAAAATATTACAGCCAATGCCCTAGTAAAATATCAAATTGTTGGTGAGGATGAGGCTAGTGTAGAAAATGGGATGATTTCCTATAAAGCACCCATTGCTAGGGCAATCATTGGTAAAAGCACCAATGATGTTATTGAATTTGAGTCTGCTCAAGGACAAGAAGTTTATAAAATTCATAAAATAGAATACATTTAATTATCTTTTACATTGACTAAGAGAAACAATAATCGCCATTGGAGATCTCGTCAAAACCAAGAGTCTTATTTTAAAAAATCTAAAAAACACGGATTTCGTTCAAGATCAACTTTTAAATTAATTGAAATAGATACTAAATATAGAATATTACATCCATTTATTTCAATTCTAGATTTAGGTTCGTCGCCTGGTGGTTGGTCACAGTATTCTGCAAATAAATTAAATGATAAAGTGACTGTAATTGCTTCAGATATTATTCCAATGGAAAAAATTGACAATGTGGAATTTATTCTTGGAGATTTTCGTAAATATGAAACACAAAAAATGATCTTAAAAGGAAACTCAATGAATAAATATGACCTGATTATTTCAGATATTTCACCTGCTAAAACAGGAAATAATGTTACTGACCAGTATCATTTTTACAATATTGCAAATGAAATACTTGAATTCTCGAAAAAAGGACTTAAATCTAATGGAACGATAGTTATGAAAGTCTTTATGGGATTAGGTTTTGAAGAATTTAATAAGGAGTTAAAAAAAATGTTTAACAAAACAGCATTTTTTAAACCAAAATCTTCAAGATCTGAGAGTGCAGAAACTTATCTAATTGCCTCAACCATTAGGTTATAATAGCCAAAAATAAGCATGGATATTTATGAATAAATTCTTCAAAAATGCAATGGTTTGGATTGTCATCGCGGTTGTGATGTTAACCGTCTTCCAATCTTTTACACCTAACTCAATAAGACAACAAACACTTGATTACTCTACATTTATAGAATTAGTTAAAACAGGTAATGTTAGTGAGGTGGTTTTTGAAGATAATGTGATAAAAGCTAAAAGACTTAATGGTGATAAGTTCATCACCTATAACCCTGAAACAGACAATACTGCTCTTATTGGTGAATTATCAAAAAGTGGCGTCAGAATCAGTGCAACACCACCAAAGGGACAGGGTATATTTATAAGTCTTTTAATTAATTCATTCCCTGTAATACTTCTTATAGCTGTTTGGATTTACTTTATGAAACAAATGCAAGGGGGAGTTGGCGGTGGAGGTGGTGCTATGACTTTCGGTAAAAGTCGTGCCCGGTTACTAGGTGAAAACCAAGTAGATGTTACTTTTGCTGATGTCGCAGGAATTGAAGAAGCCAAGGAAGAAGTTTTCGAAATTGTAGAATTTTTAAAAGATCCAAACAAATTCCAAAGACTTGGAGGAAAAATTCCAAAAGGGGTTCTGATGGTTGGCTCTCCTGGAACTGGAAAAACATTGTTGGCAAGAGCAATCGCTGGCGAGGCCCAAGTTCCGTTTTTTACAATATCAGGTTCAGATTTTGTAGAAATGTTTGTCGGTGTAGGTGCATCAAGAGTTAGAGATATGTTTGAACAAGCAAAAACACGCTCTCCATGTATAGTATTCATTGATGAAATTGATGCCGTTGGTCGGAAGAGAGGGGCTGGTCTAGGTGGTGGCCATGATGAACGTGAACAAACATTAAATCAGCTTCTAGTTGAAATGGATGGATTTGAAGACAATGTTGGTGTAATCGTTATAGCAGCAACCAACAGACCTGATGTTTTAGATTCAGCACTTTTAAGACCTGGTAGATTTGATCGGCAAGTTGTCGTGCCGCTTCCAGATGTTCGTGGTAGAGAACAGATATTAAAAGTCCACATGAGAAAAGTGCCACTTGATAAAGATGTAAAACCTTCAATTATTGCTAGGGGCACACCTGGATTTTCGGGCGCTGATCTTGCAAATTTAATCAATGAAGCAGCACTTATTGCTGCTAGAGCAAATAAGAAATACGTTGGTATGGATGAATTTGACCGTGCCAAAGATAAAATCATGATGGGTACTGAAAGAAAATCCATGGTTATGAGTGAAGATGAAAGAAAGTTAACGGCATATCACGAAGCAGGTCATGCGATTGTAGGTCTAAGCGTAAAAGATCATGATCCGGTCTATAAAGTTACAATTATTCCTAGGGGCAGAGCACTAGGTCTGACTATGTTTCTTCCAGAACAGGATAGATATAGCTTTAGTAAAAAAAGATTAACTAGCCAAATAACAAGCCTTTTCGGTGGTCGCGTAGCAGAAGAGTTAATTTTTGGTAAAGATTCAGTAACCACTGGTGCAGCAAATGATATTGAGAGAGCCACAGAAATCGCTAGGAACATGGTCACAAAATGGGGCTTGTCTGAAAAACTTGGCCCATTAACATACAGTGAAGATGAGGGCGAAGTGTTTCTAGGAAGGTCTGTGACACAACATAAACAAGTTTCAGATATAACAGTAAAAGCAATAGATGACGAGGTTAGACAAATCATTGATCGTAGCTACGGTGATGCAAGTGAGATAATCAAGACAAATATCAATAGACTTCACAAGATGGCCGAGGCCCTTATTAAGTATGAAACTTTAGACGAAAACCAGATTAATGACGTTATGAATGACAAGGAGCCTAGACCTCCTGAGGATTGGGATCAGAGTGATGATTCGTCAGACGATGACGATAAGAAAGACACAAAATTAGGCGGCCACGCTACTCAACACTAATTTTTTTATTTTGATTTTTCCAAATCTCAATATGGAATTAGCGTAGTCATTGAGTATTGATCATAAAAAACACGGTTAAATAGTATGACTAGTAAATTAGAAGTATTTGGCACTGATGGAGTAAGAGGTAAAGTTGGCTCACACCCTATGACAGTGGACTTTGCTAGCAGACTTGCTGGGGCGACATCTTCGGTTTTAGCTCCTCAAGGTGGAACAGTAGTTGTCGGCAAAGATACAAGAATCTCAGGATATATGTTTGAATCGGCACTAGAGGCAGCTTTTGTAGCTTCTGGCCTTAATGTCATATTGCTTGGTCCATTCCCAACTCCAGGTATTTCTTTTACTACTAAAGACTGTAATGCTAATTTTGGCATTGTCATTAGTGCCTCGCATAACTCCTATGAATACAATGGCTTCAAGATACTCAACAACCTTGGTGAAAAAATTGACACAAGACTTGAAATTGATATTGAAAAACAATTGACTGAAGAGCCAGTGACCCAAACTGCAGATACTATTGGTAGTGCAACTCGCAAACCAAATGCGAGAGGTAATTATATGAACTTCATTAGCAGTATATTTAATCAATCCAGACCATTAAAAAATATGAAAGTTGTAGTTGACTGTTCTCA
>Ga0209019_1001347_pt1 | contig 12254 bp, 10 predicted proteins | sample METZYME_3_300m_FD_187549 | JGI IMG/M metagenome (GOLD analysis project Ga0209019, IMG submission 187549) | Marine microbial communities from oxygen minimum zone in mesopelagic equatorial Pacific - METZYME_3_300m (SPAdes) (version 2) | ecosystem: Environmental > Aquatic > Marine > Oceanic... | reverse complement strand
AGAAACAAACTCTTTGTTTCTGAGTTTGTTTTGCATTGAATTCAATTCTTTTTTTATGCGATTTAATTTCTTTTCACATCTCTCACGTTCAAATTCTATATCGATGATTCCTTCTAGTGGAACTAAAATCTTCATGCCTCTAAGTAAAGCTATTGCAGCAATAGGGGGCTTTTCATCAACAGATTTAATTTCAGCAATACCAGCTAAATTTGTGATATATATTTTACTCTCTTTGACTAAGTCAAGATCTTCATTACTGGCATCTTGTAATAAAACAGAAATTTTTGTTTTAGGAGAGATATTCATTTCTGATCGGATTTGACGAACACTAATGACAAAAGCAATCAACCAATCCATCTGATCAAGAACAGGCTTATCAACTATAAAATCTTTTGAATTTGGATAGTTTTCTACCATGATGCTTGATTTTTTTTGGCCGGTATTAATCGTTTGCCACAGTTCTTCAGTAATGAAAGGAATGATAGGATGGAGGCACTTTAATGTTGCATCTAAGGTATATAGGAGGTTGAGCTGAGTGGCATGTTTTTGTTCTAGATTAGCTTGATCATCATCTTTGAGAATCGATTTAGATAATTCCAAATACCAATTGCAATAGTCATTCCAAACAAAGTCATATAGTGAATTGGCAATTAGGTCGATTCGATAATTAGTGATGTTTTTTTCAACAGATTTAATGACTGAGTGGAGCTTTCCTTGAATCCAGATATCAGCTAAAGACATATTTGCTGGATTAGGTTTTTTTGCAAGTAACTTTACTCCTTCTGTGTTCATAATTATAAATCGAGCTGCATTCCATAGTTTGTTACAGAAATTTCTATATCCCTCTATTCTCTTCAAATCAAAGCGGACATCTCTTCCTGTGGTTGCCAGTGAAGCAAAAGTAAAACGTAATGCATCCGTACCAAATTCTGGGATACCAGATGGAAATTCTTTTTTTGTGTCCTCAGTTATGAAAGGTGCTTGTTGAGGCTGCATTAATCCTTCCGTTCTCTTCTTGATCAGTGAATTTAAATCAATGCCATCAATTAAATCGATTGGATCAAGAATATTGCCCTTGGATTTAGACATTTTTTGACCGTCTTTGTCACGAACTAGCCCGTGTATATATACTTCCTGAAATGGAATAGTACCGATAAATTTCAGTCCCATCATAATCATTCGAGCAACCCAGAAAAAAATAATATCAAAGCCCGTTACCAAGACAGTGGTTGGGTAGAAAGTTTTTAAATCATTGGTTTTACCAGGCCATCCTAATGTTGAGAATGGCCATAAGGCTGATGAGAACCATGTATCAAGGACATCATCATCTTGTTTTAATTTAATGTTAGGTCCAAGTTGGTATTTGTTTCGAACTTCTTCTTCGGATTTTGCAACATAAACATTTTCATCTAAATCGTACCAAGCAGGTATGCGATGCCCCCACCATAATTGTCGACTGATACACCAGTCTTGGATGTTGTTCATCCAATCAAAATAGGTTTTGGACCAGTTTTCAGGAACGAATTTGAGGTCGCCATTTTTTACAGCATCAATTGCTGGTTGAGCCAGCGGTTCAATTTTTACAAACCACTGATCTGTCAAGTATGGTTCAAGTATTGCTCCGCTTCTATCCCCTCTGGGAATGATCAAATTATAGTCTTCAATTTGATCTAATAATCCAAGTGATTCAATTTTCTGAATAATAATTTCTCTTGCTTTAAAACGATCTAAGCCAACAAATTCTTTCGGTACATTTGTGTTTAGTTTTGCATCTTTTGTAAATATGTTGATGACATCAAGTTTGTGACGTTTGCTTAGTTGGAAATCATTAAAGTCATGTCCAGGCGTAATTTTCACACAACCACTGCCAAATTCTTGGTCGACATAGTCATCAGCTATTATTGGGATATTTCTTGAGCAAAGCGGAAGTTCTATTTCTTTGCCTATCAGTTCTTGGTATCGATGATCTTTAGGGTTAACAGCAACAGCAGTATCTCCAAGCATTGTCTCAGGCCGAGTAGTTGCAACTACCATGCTTTTGTCTGAGTTAGCAATTGGATATTTTAGATGCCAAAGTTTACCAAGTTCCTCTGTTGGGTTTACTTCGAGATCAGACAATGCTGTGAGTAATACTGGATCCCAATTTACCAGTCGTTTTCCTCGATAGATCAATCCTTCTGCAAACAATTGAACAAAGACTTCAGTCACGGCTTCAGACAGATTTTCATCCATGGTGAAACGTTCTCTTGTCCAGTCGACAGAAGCTCCCATGCGCCTTAATTGATTGGAGATAGTATTACCCGAGTCTCGTTTCCACTGCCAAACTTTATGAGTAAAATTTTCACGTCCCATTTCTAATCTAGAAAAACCATCTTTTTCTAATTGTCTTTCTACAACCATCTGTGTTGCTATTCCTGCATGATCGGTACCTACCTGCCACAATGTTTTCTTACCTTGCATACGGTGATATCGCGTTAAGGTATCCATTATTGTGTCCTGAAAAGCATGTCCCATATGAAGTGTTCCAGTAACATTAGGTGGTGGAATCATAATGCAATAGGCTTCACCTTGGTTTGCAGGCATGAAATAACCTTTCTCTTCCCAAGTCTTATATATTTTGGACTCAATTGATTGGGGACGGTATGTTTTATCCATTAGTTTTTTAATTACTTGATTTGGTGAAATCTAGTTGACACCCTTCAGATTTATAATTTCTCCAACGCTCTCTGGCTTTATTTTTTTTCACTTCATCATCGTCAATGATTTCATGGATTTTTTTAGATTCTAGATAAGATATAGGAATTTCCTCACTGAGATTGACAATAGCTTCAGCTGGATGAAAGTGATTCTCTTTCCAGCCAATTTGCACAGGGGAATCTAAATCGGAAGCACCTACGATTGCATGTGGAATAAAACTATCTTGTTTAAAAGTCCAAAGAAGTTTATCTAATTGTTCAGCTTGTTGCTGATTATTTGTGTGTATATAAATAGGCTGAATTTTTTGTTTGAAGCCTTTTTCTACCAATTTACAAACGTACAACAAGTAATTGTTATTGCCGATTGAATTAAAATGATGAAATAAAACATCTGGTTTTTGTTCAATCATCCTAAGCTAGGATTTATTTGCTTCCTGAATCAGGAATTCAGACATTAAGGCAACTGGTCTGCCCGTGGCTCCCTTCTTGCTTCCTTCAAGCCAAGCAACTCCTGCAATATCAAGATGCGCCCATTCAATGTCGTTCACGAATTTTTGGAGAAAACAGGCCGCAGTGACTGTGCCTGCTCCACCACCACCACCACTAATATTGCCAATATCGGCAAAATTACTTTTTAATTGATCCATGTACTTTTTGCCCAATGGTAATCTCCATGTCCCATCTCCTGCAGCTTCTCCTGCAGCCAGTAACTTATTAGCTAAGTCATCTGAATTGCTCATCAGGCCAGAGAGATGATGACCAAGTGCAACTATACAAGCTCCAGTTAAAGTCGCCATATCAATAATCAATTTTGGTTTGAAGCGTTGAGAGTAGGTCAATGCATCAGCGAGAATAAGCCTGCCTTCAGCGTCGGTATTGAGTACTTCAATAGTTTGTCCTGACATTGAGGTAACAATATCCCCTGGTTTTGTTGCGTTGCCACTAGGTAAATTTTCACAAGCCGGGACAATACTTATAACGTTTATCGGCAGTTTAAGATCTGCAACTGCTTGAAGAATGCCTATTGCTGCTGCTCCACCGCACATGTCATATTTCATTTCATCCATCTTGTTTGATGGTTTAAGTGAAATTCCACCTGTATCAAATGTAATACCTTTACCGACGATTACAATGGGTTGTTGAGATGATTTCCCACCACTGTATTTGAGTACTATTAATTTGGCAGGCTCCACAGATCCAGCAGTGACTGACAATAAGGCTCCCATTTTTAGCCGTTTCATTTCTTTTTCATTGATGACTGTTAAAGACACCGATGAATGTTTGGATGCTATTTTTCTTGCTTCTTTTACTAAGTAAGAGGGAGTACATATATTTGCGGGTAAATCTGCCAGATGCCTAACTTTCTGTTTAGCCTTACCAACGACATCTCCATGTTTAAATCCTTTTTTCATTTCAGGATTTATTTTTCTCCCATTGGTGCCAAGTGAAAGTTTATTCAATGCGATTTTTTTGGTCTTTTTTGAATGTGTTGCTGTGTATTCATAGGTGATATCGTGCCAAATTTCTGCCATTATGCGGGCAGCACGATAATCAATTTTTTTACTAGTTTTAAAGACAGCAAGAAAATTTGTTGCTGATTTATGTGAAGTTGAAGATAATTTTTTCAGGGCAGATGCCAATGCTTTTTTGTATGGTTTTTCTGAGTATTTCTCGTATTCACCGCAACCGACCAATAAAATTCTCTTATAAGGTTTTCCTTGTACAGGCAACATTCGACATTGACCTAATTTGCCGCTTATATCACCATTTTTCAGAAAATCTGAAATTATGCCGTTGTTTGCAGTATCTATGGATTGGGATGCTTTTATTAAATTCCCCTTTTTGAAGATAGGAATTACCAAACAGTCTGATTTTGTTTCTGTTATTTTTGCAGTCTTAATTGTGAATCTCATCACGTCCTCTATAAATTAATATTTAATATTCATCGTCATTATAATAATAACCTGCTGGAGTATTGTATTGAAAATTGAATCAATCTAGTATTCTTTTTATCTTATGTGTAGTGTAAATAACAATAATATTTAAAACCTCAGTGTGAACTCCTTTTAGATTAAAAAAAATATTTGATGTATGAGAAAGGTAATTAATCAATATCTTTTTAGGGAAGTTGCCCAATCTTGGTTAGCTGTCACACTAATTTTACTAGTTATTTTAGTAATCAATCAATTTGCAAAGATATTAAGTGATGTATCCATTGGTAATAATTCAGGGAGCGTCATATCAGAGTTACTTTTTTTCTCAACGGTGGAATATTTAACAGTGTTAATGCCTTTGAGTACTTTTTTGGCTATCTTATTAGTTTTTGGTCGTTTGTATAAAGAAAGTGAAATGGCTGCCATGATGGCTTCTGGGATCAGTCCGATGTCACTTTATCGCCCTTTATGGATCCCAACCATTATTTTAGCAATCACGGTAGGCGTCATTTCTAGCTTTGTGGCACCAGAGGCTAGGAAAAATATGAATGCATCAAATCAGGCTGCTATGGTAAACCTAGGGATAGAATCCCTGCAGCCAGGTCAATTTGTCACATTGAGAAATGGTGCCGTTCTTTTTTCTGAGAAACGTTTAGAAAATAACCAATTATCAAATGTGTTTGCTCAACAAGAGTTAAGAAACGGTGTCAATGTAATCGTTTCTAAAACTGCAGAAATTCTTGATAATCCAGATAACGGTGGAGGTGCTCTGGTTTTTTACAATGGATATCTCTACGAAGGAGTGCCTGGAGATTTGGAATTTAGAATCTTAGAATTCTCCGAACATCGACTGCCATTATTGAATCCGGTGAGTAACACAGACAAAATTGATTTATCTTTAGAAAGCTTCACTAGTTTAATAGAGAAAAATACATCGGAGAGTTTGGCTGAGATTCAATGGAGAATCTCTCCAGCCATTGCTTTGGTTATTTTGGTAATACTATCTATACCTTTAAGCAAAAGCTCCCCAAGGCAGGGGCGATTTGGGGGATTGGTGATAGGTATTCTGGTCTACATGATCTATGTAAATTGTTTAGGGGCAGCAAAGGTTTGGTTTGAACAAGGGATCATCCCGGAAGTATTTGGATTGTGGTGGGTGCATTTAATAGCACTTTTGGCGAGTGTCATAATGTTGCTAAGTAGTAATAGAGTATTTCAACGCCTCTTATTTAAAAACTGACAAGAAAATGAAACTGTTCGATTTATATATTTTTAAAAATATTCTACAGAGTGTCTTAGTTGTGTTGTTTATTTTTTTAGCTCTTCTGGGGTTTATAGAATTTATAGCCCAAGCCGATGACATCGGAATCGGTAATTATGGACTTAATCAAGCAATCCAGTATTCATTATTAAAATTACCCAGTGCAATTTTCCAATTAATGCCAATTATTATCCTTATTGGAAGTCTTTTGGCTCTTGGTGATATGTCAAAAAATAGCGAGCTTTTAGTCCTGCTTACATCAGGAGTTTCACTTCAACGAATGTGTGTCTCAGTATTTTTTTCTGGGATGGTGTTGTGTATTTTGACCGTCAGTATAGGGGAGTATATTTCTCCAAAAATGGAGCGGTATGCAGATCAATATCGAACGATCAATAAATATCAATACTCAAGACTTGGGAATGCTGGAGGTATTTGGCTTAGAGAAGGAGACAAAATTATCAATATTAACTTACTAAAAGAAAACAAGAGTTTTGGAAATGTAAGCATTTATCAATTAGCAGGAAATAATAAATTATCCAAAATTTCTAGGGCATCGTCAGCTGGTATTGATGATTACAACCAATGGATTTTGAGTAATTTAAGTGAAACTGTTTTCAACAGTGATGGGATTACAGATGATTATTCACGCTATAAAATAGAAAAAACAAAACTCAATAGAGATCTTGTGAATCTAACCATTGTTAAATCCGAGGATCTCAATATTGTTGAGCTTTATAGATTTATCAACTATCTAGATAGTAATGATTTAGATTCTTCACCATATCGCATGGTTTTTCACTCAAGAATAGCGTCTTTACTGGCTATTCCGATTATGTGTTTATTTGCCCTACCTTTTTCATTGGGATTCTTAAGGAAGAAAGGAATTGGCTATAGAATTATTTTAGGGGTAATGATTGGTTTGCTCTACTTTTTACTTCAACAAACATTAGCTGAGAGTGCTGTAGTCTATAATTTAGAGCCATTCTTGGTGGGATGGTTGCCAATTCTACTACTAATAATATTGGTCTTCAGTTTATTCAGAGTGATTAAACAATATAATTAGGAGTTTTATCGAGGTGTTGGGTTTAAATAAAAAACTATTTTTTCTAGTTTTAGGTGTTGTTGTACTTAGTGGTTGTGCAATGAGTGAGGAGGGTATCTTTTCTTCGATAATGAATTCCAGTAACAACATCGACCAAAAAAAAACCATTGAAGAGATCAAAATAGAGGTTAATTCCAATCTTAAGAATATTGAATATTTAGAGAATCAGAATGAGGAAAAACTCAATGAATTAACTTCTAGAATAAACAAACTAGAAGGAACTGTATTCCAACTAATAAAAGATCTACAAACAGATCATGAATCAGATACAAAAGTTATTGTACAGAATCAAGACACAATTGACTTAGGAAGGGAAGAGTACCAATTGGCTTTCGAATTACTTAAAGATGAAAATTATGAAACCGCAAGAGTTTCTTTTATTAAGTTTATTCGTTTGCATCAAGATAGCGATTTTATTGACGATGCAAAATACTGGTTAGGTGAAACATACTATGCACAAAGGTTGTTTGCACAGGCGTTGATAGAGTTTGAGGGGGTTCTTACTGAATTTCCTAACTCCGGTAAAATTCCAGAGGCACTACTAAAAAAAGGGTTTTGTTATTTTGAATTGGGTAGAGTTGAGAAATCAAAACAGCTTTTAAAGAGTGTTGTCAGTCAGTACCCTGATAGTTCCGTTTCTCGGTTAGCAGTCCAAAAACTTGAAATGATTGATAGCGTTACAAAATAGTAGATGCTTAAAAAAAATTGCTTAAGAATCACTGAAATCTTTTCTTCTATTCAGGGAGAGACATCAAAAGTTGGATTACCAACTGTCTTTATTAGACTTACAGGATGCCCACTAAGGTGCCACTATTGCGATACCAGTTATGCGTTCAGTGGAGGTGAATTAATGCAATTAGAAGATATTGTTCAGAAGGTAAAAGAACTGGGTTTTAAAGATGTGTGCGTTACAGGCGGTGAACCGTTAGCTCAAGATGCTACAAAAAATCTTCTTAAAGAACTGGTTGATTTGGGGTTTGAGGTCAGTCTTGAAACTGGGGGCTCAATTAGCATTGCAGGCATTGATGAGAGTGTAAAAATAATTATGGATATTAAGTCCCCTGATTCCGGTGAAGTAGCTAATAATATCTGGGAAAATATAGAGCTACTGAAAGTATCAGATGAATTAAAAATAGTCATTTGCAGTAGGGAGGACTACCTTTGGTCTAGAGGCATCATTAATCAGTATCATATCAATGAGAAATGCCAGATTCTCTTATCTCCATGTTCGGGGACATTAGAACCAAGAAAGCTTGCAGAATGGATTTTAGAAGACCATGTTCCAGTAAGATTCCAAATGCAGATACATAAGATTTTATGGAATAATCAACCAGGAAAATAGCATTATGACCAAGGCTGTTGTTTTATTATCAGGGGGAATGGATTCTGCGACAGCATTGGCTGTGGCGAAAGCAGAAGGCTGCGATTGTTATGCTTTGAGTGTTGATTACGGCCAGAGACATAAGTATGAATTGACAGCAGCTAAGATGGTTGCTGAAGATTTAGGTGTTATAGAACATAAAATTATTGCTCTTGATTTGAGTAACTTTGGTGGCTCAGCATTAACCGATCAATCTTTATCAATTCCTGTAGAGGAAACCATTGGTATACCCATCACTTATGTTCCAGCAAGAAATACTATTTTTTTCTCCCTGGCTTTAGCGTGGAGCGAAACGATAGAAGCTGAGTCAATTTACTCTGGAATCAATGCAATTGATTACTCAGGCTATCCTGATTGCAGACCTGAATATATAGCTGCCCTTCAAGATTTATTTGACCTCGCCACCAAAAAAACTGTGGAGGGACATAAGATCCATTTAGAAACACCACTGATAGATCTTACAAAGACTGAGATTATTTCTTTGGGAAGAGCGAAAGGCGTTGATTTTTCAAAAACAGTTTCTTGTTATCAAACCGATGAAGATGGAAGATCTTGTGGAATTTGTGATTCGTGCAGGCTCAGAATCAAGGCTTTTAAAGACTTGCAAATTGAAGATACTATTGAATATATTAAGAGAAATTCGATTATTAAATGAGTTTTTTATTTGTTTACCTTGAGGTATTATTCAACCGCATTTCATACTTTTAACGGGCCGTTAGCTCAGTTGGTAGAGCAGCTGGCTTTTAACCAGTTGGTCGAAGGTTCGAATCCTTCACGGCCCACCAGCTTGAATAGATGAATCGACATACAAGAAAGTACTGGATAATTTCTGCTGTTACAGCAGCGGTCTTTTTTGTGATACTGGTTCTAATTTTTATTACTTCACTATAAATTTTTATGGAAGAATCAATTAATGTTTTTGGAGAACCTCTCAGAGAATGTAGCAACTCTCCGATGACAGGTTTTTTTAGAAATGGATGCTGTGACACCTCTGATGAGGATGTTGGCAGTCATACAGTTTGTATCATTGTCACCAAAGAATTTCTATTATTCTCTGCCTCGGTTGGTAATGATTTATCCACACCTATGCCTGCAATGGGATTTGCAGGTTTAAACCCTGGAGACCAATGGTGTCTCTGTGCGCCAAGATGGCAAGAAGCTTTGGAAGCTGGAGCCGCTCCAAAAGTTTTATTGTCTGCCACTCATCAAGGGGCACTTGAATATATTGACATCAAGTATCTGAAACAATTTGCCATTGATTTAAACTAAGTTTTAAGAAATGGTTTTTCATTTTAATAGTAATAATAAATATTATTATCTTGTTATTTTATTATTAACTTTTAATACTCACAGCCTAACTAAAGCCCTTTCAAATCCGAATTTAATACTCGAAGAAGTTTATTCTTGGCATCTTTTTAAGGACAGCTATGGACCGACTTTTTCAGGGAATTTATCCTGGCAAAAGTATATGGAACTTTTAGAGAGAGAACTCTTAGAGAATGGGGTTAAAGGTCTTACCAAAGACTTTTTTGAATATGAGAGATGGTACACATCCAACGAAAAAAATGATCATCAATGGACATTAACTATTGAGGGTAAACAAATGGATGTTGCTTCTTATTGGGCCTACTCGGGATTAACCGGGAAGACTGGAGTGAAAGGCAAACTGTTGTACTACAACCAAGACACTCCCAAGGATCTTATAAAAGGAAAAATCATTGTTTTTGATATTGGTGGGTTACCTGAGAGCTTCAAAAGATTTTCTGAGATATCCAAACATGAATATGCGACAGAGGATTTGCAACAGATTCAAGATAATAACTCCACCAGTGATTATTGGTATCAAGTTAACTACATTACCAGATTCGCTAAATTAGATGAGTATCTTAAAGATAGTGGAGCTCTGGGTGCAATTGCGATTTTGGATATGAGCCCTGGGAGAGCCGAGGGTATCTACACTTTTCCTTTAATCAGACCAGGAATCATAGGTGTGCCTGGATTGTATGTTGATCGAGTTAGCGGTAATGAGTTAAGGGATGCTGCTTTGAAGAGTAAATATGCAAATCTGAAGCTTCTAGCCAATGTTGAGAATTCAAAAGCGTATTTTTTGTCGGGTTTTTTACCGGGTAAACATTTTGGTGAAGACAAGGATCAATTCATCCTATTGACCACACACACGGATGGACCCAATTTAACACAGGAAAATGGTGGCTTTGGCATAATTAAGATCATAGAGCATTTAAACAAAATCCCAGTAATTGAAAGAAATAAAACCATACTTATTGTGATGGATCCTCAGCACTTTATGCCAGGAAGACATTCAGTAGACTGGTTTAAACTGCATGCAAATTTGAGCAGCAGAATAGTTTCGGTGCTGGGAATAGAACACTTGGGCCAAATGGAGTACAAGGATTTTGGCAATCAATTTAAACTTTCTGGTACAACTGACAAAACCTATATTTACACTCAAGACAATCAAAATTTGATCAACCAGGCTATATACGCTATTAAACAACATAAAATAGGACGGACTTATGTTTTGTGCCCAGACAGAGGAGGTCAGGGTCCGTGGACGGGGATGGGTAACCTTGCTCAAAAAATGAAGGTACCTGGTTACGGAATCAGTACCAGTATGAGTGGCTATTGGTCAACTAAATCAGGCATTGAAAGCTTCAGTTCTGAATTATTTATGAAGCAAGTTGATATAATGGCCGACTTAACTTTGTATTTAATGAATGCGAATAGTGAGGAGATACAAATAGAAGGGTCTTGAAAGCAAGCTGTAATTTTGATTTAGAATATAATAAAAATTAATACGATTGGATGAATGATTGAGAAGAGGCAAATGAAAACCAGACTATTTTTATCACTTGCTTTCGTTTTTTTGATGCAAGGATTTTTTTCTTTGCAGGCTGAGTACACTGACCAAGCAGAACGATTGGATGCATTGACACCTGATAACAGAATAATTGCTGAGGACCTGATCACTTTTATGCAGACCTCTGATGACAAATATTTTGATTGGGTTAATAAAATTAATGAGCAAACTTCACCTGAACTTGGTGATCAGCCAATTAACGATGAAGATTTTGATTGGGTCACAGAATATTCAGATTACAATATCAAAGTTGTGAGAGGACCTGTAATCGAAAAAACAGGCAGGATGTTATCCGAAGGGAAAATGACTTCACCTGGTCGAGGCGACAAGAAGCTGGTTTGGGGTCGTTTTTACTCAATAGACATACACCCCAAAACCCCTCTAGTTGGGATGCTTCATGCTACGATAGTGCTTCAGTTCTTCGAAGACAATTCCATTGGTACCGGTGGTTGGCTTGACATGATGCCGGGAACAAGGATTCCTGAAGATCTGGAATTTTTAAAACAAACCACTGACGACTATTTTAACAAACACAACGCAAATACAGCCCTTTATCGACGGCTCGTTTGTAAGGGGACTGAGGATACCATTGAATATTGGCGCAGGAAGCCTTCCTGTTCAGGCGTGAGTTTTTATGGCCCACCTGTGTTCAGGGACAGTGATGAAAAAAGCTATATGTTCATTAAAGGTATGTTTACCGAATTCGTGGATGCTTACTTGCAACTGGTAGAAAAACGGATGAATGATAGTTTTTCAAAGGAAGATATTTTGGCCCAAGAGGTAATGCGAAAGCGTTGGTTGATGGACCAGTTATTCTCGGACCCTTTTGCCAGTAAAATTGTACCTTTTGAAGTATGGTCAGCAGCTAATGTTCCACCAACTATAAAGTTTTAATGGAAGGCGGTTTAAATCGAGTTCAAGAACACGAAGACCCCAATCGGTTTTTTTGGTATTTCATCTACATCCTAATCACAGTAGTTTCTGCCCTGCCATTGTTCGGGC
>Ga0209019_1001346_pt1 | contig 12256 bp, 10 predicted proteins | sample METZYME_3_300m_FD_187549 | JGI IMG/M metagenome (GOLD analysis project Ga0209019, IMG submission 187549) | Marine microbial communities from oxygen minimum zone in mesopelagic equatorial Pacific - METZYME_3_300m (SPAdes) (version 2) | ecosystem: Environmental > Aquatic > Marine > Oceanic... | reverse complement strand
GTGGTACGCCGATGTTGGGGTATCCAGCTGCAGAACATACATGGGCGTTGATTCTCGCACTGGTTAAACAGATACCAGCGGAAAATCTGTCGATGCATCGTGGCGGGTGGCAGGTCAGCCTGTCTACAGGATTGCAGAACAATACACTTGGCATTTTGGGTCTGGGTAAGTTGGGTCTACAGGTGGCACGAGTTGGGCTTGCGTTCGGAATGAAAGTCCAGGCGTGGAGCGCCAATCTCACCCCGGAACGTTGTGCGGAGTGTGGTGTAGTTTTTGCCAGTAGAGAAGAACTATTTGCGACATCCGATATTGTTACTGTCCATCTGCTGCTGTCAGACCGAACTCGGGGGCTTATAGGCGCGACAGAATTCCAGATGATGAAGCCCACTGCCTATCTTGTAAATACATCCAGGGGCCCGATAGTCCAGGAATCAGCTTTAATTACAGCACTTCAGGCTGGCGCAATTGCTGGTGCAGGGCTCGATGTCTTCGATACCGAGCCCTTGCCCCAGAACCATGCGTTAAGAGGCCTGGACAACGCTGTGTTGACCGGGCATACGGGATATGTCATGCGGGAGAATTACATCACCGGCTATCGCGGTGCGGTCGAGGCTATCAACGCGTGGCTCAATGGTGAACCGGTCAGACTGTTGAACTGACCCTAGTGGCTGTCGACTCGAGTGGAGAAAGAATGGAAAACCTCGATCAGTTGAAAGCAGTGACGTTCGATGTGTTTGGAACAGTAGTGGACTGGCGAAGCAGTATTGCACGAGAGATGAATCTGCTGGCCGATGAAAAAGGATTTTCGATCGATGGTGCTGAGTTTGCCAGTGCTTGGCGAAGTCTCTACCAGCCGGCTATGTCAAAGGTGCGTTCTGGTGAGCTACCCTTTGAACCGCTTGATGCACTACACCGTAAAAATTTGGACACGGCGCTAGAACGGTACGAAATCGATCAATTGTCGGAACCCGAGAAGGTGCACTTAAACCGAGCTTGGCATCGGCTCGACCCTTGGTCCGATGTTATAGAGGGACTTGTACGCCTTAAGGGACGGTATATCATCGGCACACTATCAAATGGCAATATTTCGCTAATCGTCAACATGGCGAAGCATTCCGGCTTACCCTGGGATGTGGTCTTGGGCGCAGAAGTTGCAGGTCATTACAAACCATGTCCCAAGGCCTATCTTGAATCAGCCAAAAAATTAGATCTCGCACCACACCAGTGCCTGCTGGTGGCAGCGCACAATTCCGATCTACACGCGGCCAGTAGTTGTGGATTCAGAACCGCTTTTGTTGCCCGTCCGATGGAATATGGCCCAGACCAGACGACTGACTTGTCAGCGGATTACGATTTCGATGTGATCGCAACTGATTTTGTGGACCTCGCTGAGCAATTACAGGCATAGGAAGACATCGCGTTACCGATCCGAAGCAGGCCTCATTCATCGAGTGTCTTTTCTTCTGAGTCCTGAGCGCTTGTTTCCTCGTCTACTGGCCAGCGAGCGATGAACTCGTCAATTGCATCGCAAGCCGGTTGGGCAAGATCTCCCAGTTCCTGGGCGCTCAAAAAAATAATTGCCAAAGTTGTACCACTGAGTGCAGCCTGGTCATTGCGTTTTCTTGCATCGCGGTGGGCTTCTTTGAGCCAGCGGGGTGTTTTATTCCCTTCGTTCTTGATACCTGATTTATTCAAAGCCTGCCGAATCGAACTACTGGCGATTTCCGAGATTTTCAATAAGTGTCTGTCGGCATAGGCGGTCTCGTCCGATCGAATGATTGACTGACTATCCCGTATGAGTTGAAGCGCTTTGGATTTTTGACCAAAAAGTCCGAACATAAGATACGCTCAACCAGTGTTATATCGCAGTGTTGTGAACGGATGATTTAATCGACGTAAACTGAGTCGTTGATCGTCAGGTCAGCTCGATCATCACATTGTTCTTGTAGGCGGGTCTATCGGTCAGTCGTCGATACCAGCGGTGAAGTGACGGCAGTTCCATGCGCTCGATATCAAGAGTAAACCAGCGATAGGCCATGATGCCCACAGGAATATCGGCTATAGACAGGCTCTCACCTCCCACGAAAGCAGAGTCGGACAAGTGATGATCCAGTATGGTCATCACTTGCTCAAACCGATCTCGACCACTTTTGATGGCATCCAGATCTCGGTCTTCTGGTGCAGTTCTGATTAGGCCCCAGAAGACTGGAAAATGGGCGGGGGCAACTACAGTTTGTTGCCAGTCCATCCATTGTTCGGCCCGTGCAAGGTCCGTCAAAGAATCTGGTAGCAGTGAATTTGGTGCATACTTTCGGGCTAGATAGCGGACAATAACATTGGATTCCCACAGGACCGTATCACCATCAACCAGTGTAGGTACTAGCCCATTTGGATTCATGACCAGATAATCCGCTTCTCGGTTGCCACCGAATGGACCGCCGATGTCGTCTCGTGTGTATTCCAGGTCGAGCTCGCCGAGTGCCCAAAGAACTTTCTGGACATTGGATGAATTATTACGTCCCAGGATCTTCAGCATGGTGGGTTTCCTTTGTTGGTATTCGACTAATTCTCTTGATAATGCAAGTCTTGGGACCAGTTACTGCAGGGCCCAGTCCAGTAGACCGGACCATATTATAGCGGTGACGGGTTATTACCCGTTCCACACCCGTCACTGCCGATTCGCCGGTAACCAGTAGACGATCAGGTTTGCCAGTAGTATCGTTCCGGCCAGGCAATAGAAAACCATGTGGAGGCCGTAGTGGTCTGCGATTAGTCCACCTACGGGCATCATGATCATAGTCAATAGAGCCTGCGTACCAAACAGGATACTGGTTGCGCTGCCGGCAATTTCACGCGGCACGAGATCCATCATCCAGCTGTGAATGACCGGCCGAACCGCAAACAGCGCAAATCCCAGTAGAGAAACAGCCACGACCAACACAATGTCGTTTTGGGCGAACGTCATTGCAGCGATGACAATGGTAGTTGTAGTGAGGCCGGCAAGGACGACCGGCCGCCGACCGATTCGATCCGACCATGCTCCAGCAACGGGTGCTGCTACGAGACCACCTACCTGTAATGCGGTCATGGTGATCCCCATCCAGAGTGGTCCTGATCCCAATTCGTTGACCAGGTAAAGTGGCAGGAAGACATACAGTCCGTTCTGGGCAATGTTCCGCATACCTGACATGAGACAGAGCCCAAGAATCGTCCGGTCGCGGACAATGCCACCGACTTGTGCCAGGTAGTGGCGGAATTCGGGTCGATGCGTTGGGTCTGTTCGATCAGGCTGGTCTGATTTGAAAAGACACAAGGCAAAAATTAGGGTGACCAGAAATACTGGCACCGCTCCAATTACCGCTGTGCCCTGCCAAGTCAGGATGAGCAGCAGTGCGCCGACGGCTAGGGGCGCGATGGTGTCTCCAAGGTTTGCACACAATGCGTGGACTGACAGTGCATAGCCACGATTGCCGGGATAACGGTCCGATAGGAATGCGATCGCCGGGGGATGCCACAAATTGTTTGATACACCCAGCAAAATGACCAGGGCTGTTAGGAGCAGAAATTCGCGGACCAGTCCAAAGGTTAAGAGTGCGGCACCACCCACAATCAGGGATACAATCTGGAACACAATTCGGCGGCCGGTGATGTCCACCATCAGCCCACTGCCGAAATTTGCGACCAGTGAACTCAAATGGAATATCGACACTAGGAGGCCGGCATCCGTATACGACAGACCAATATCCTTGGCAATAAACGGAAGCAGCAGGTAGAAAAAGGCGGCCATCCAATGGGTAGCGCCATGTCCCAGTCCAACCAAGAACGCCGGACCCTGTTTTGCCCAGGGCACACCAGTGAGTCGTCCTACAGATTCCAACACTATTTTGTGTCTCCTAAATCGAACAAGATACCTTAACCTCTGCTCTGCTAGCTTGTACAGGATTGTGCTTTGACCAAAATGGGTTCAAAGTGATGCAAATTGTAGGGCACAATATTTACCGGATTGATCAACTGTTACCCAGACGCTCTGTGAAAAACGGATCGGTCCGGGGGAGGCCAATATGATTGACAAAAACCAACAACTCCCACTTTCGCGGTTTACTGTACTAGATTTGACTCGTGTCAGGTCCGGACCCACCGCAGTACGACAGCTTGCTGATTGGGGCGCGAATGTCATCAAGATCGAATCTCCAGCGCACATGAATGCTGAAGGCGGTATGGGCGGTGCGCGCCATGGACCGGATTTTCAGAACATTCACCGCAATAAGCGTAGTCTGACGTTAAATCTGAAGCATGCCGAGGGTACGGATGTGCTGATGCGTATGGTTGATCAAGCCGATGTCCTGGTAGAGAATTTTCGGCCGGATGTTAAGCGCCGACTGGGAATTGATTATGAATCGTTGGCCAAGCGCAATCCGCGAATTATTCTGGCCAGCATATCCGGGTTTGGCCAATCTGGCCCTTATGCAAATAGACCTGGTTTTGATCAGGTGGCCCAAGGCATGGGTGGACTGATGTCAATTACCGGGCTTCCTGGTCAGGGACCCGTGCGGGTGGGCGTGCCCATTGCTGATCTGACAGCAGGCATGTACACCGCTATCGGTATACTCATTGCGCTTCTTCAGCGCGAAGACACTGGAAAGGGTCAGTGGGTCTACACATCCCTGCTGGAGGCGCAAATCGCGATGCTTGATTTTCAGGCTGCACGCTGGTTGATCGGTGGGGAGGTGCCGCCACAGGCAGGCAATAATCATCCCACCAGCACGCCCACCGGTGTTTTTGCAACAGCTGATGGTTTTATTAATATTGCCAGTGCTGGTGAAACTATGTGGGAGCGTTTGTGTGGTGTATTGCAAGCCGATGATCTGTTTAAAAACCCAAATTACGTAACCGAGCGGTCCAGACATAAACACCGAGATGCTTTGAATGAAGATCTCGCCGACTATCTACAGCATCGAACCAGTCAGGATTGGATTGATGCTCTGAATGATGCGGGTGTACCCAGTGGTCCAATCTACGCCATTGATGAAATGTTTTCGGATCCACAGGTCGACCATGTTGGAATGGCCAAGTCAGTTCAGCACCCTGAACTTGGAGAGGTCAAGGTTTTGAAGAATGCGGTTAATCTCAGCAGTACACCGGATATCGATTACAGCCCAACTCCGGAGCGCGGGGAACATACAGACAGTGTGCTGGCGGAATTCGGTTACGGTGGAGAGGAGATAGAACGGTTAAGGGTTGCAGGTGTCATTTAATTTCAGAACCTAGCCAATACGCTTTCTGGGCAATTTTCGTTGTGGCCCCCCAAAGACTAGGCCATCATTCTGATTATGAATTTATAAGGTATCCGCTGGTCAGTTGGAACGAGCAATGATCACAATGGCCGGTACGATCAGCATGATGGCGATTGCAATTCTTGGGGTGAAGCGTTCTTTGCGAAAAATAAAATAACCGAGTAGAAAACTAATGACGGGTGATACAGACACAACGGGCACCACTGTGATGACTTGACCCATCTTAAGTGCGGTGTTCAGAGACCATAGCGATATACCATTGATAATCCCGCCAACCAGAAACCAGGTTACGCCGGGTGACCACCGGATGACAGGAACGACCCGTCTGTTCTGGATCGATGATGCAATCAGCCCCACCAGAAGCGAGACACTGTAGCCGACAAGTCCGGCGAACAGCGGATCTGGTACGACGTCTAAACCGAGTTTGGTCACTGCGTGGGCAAGTGCGCGCAGGATGGCTGCTCCTAGAGGCAGTGACAAAGCCCACATCGGCCACATCGACTTTGTGTTGCCCCGGTAGGTCAGGATTACAACGCCGGTTACGATGGCTAATGTTCCCCCTATCAGGGACGCCGTCATTGATTCCCCGAGCAGTGCGAACGCAAACAATGCGCTAAACAGTGGTGCTGTAGAGGCGAGAGTGGTTGATAAAGTTGGACCCAGAAATCGAATTCCGGCCATTGCAAAATTTGCAGACAGAAAAGGTCGGAACAGTCCGATTGTGGCGAATAGCGCAGCCCCTGTTGTGAACCAATACCACGACTCAAGGAACCAGGGTGACAGTATCCAGTAGAGAGCAGCCGATGAACAAATAGAGATTAATGTGCCTCGTCGGCTGTCAATGTGCTTGAGGCCCAGATTATGGAGTTGTACTGCAACGGCAAAAAGAAAGGCCGAACACAGAGCGAGGGCAACTGGCGATATCAAACTATTTTATCGATGAACGACAATTGCGGCGGTTAGCCGTCGTAATTTTGTCCGCCAGTATCACGATGCCAAGTTCTGTAAAAGCGTCGTTTTTGACCAGAACCAGGGTGATCTATAAAGCCACTGCGGTAGTGTGCAATGTTGATGTTGTTTAGATAGTGAAGGTCGCCGGGGCACAGCTGCGTCTCCACCCATACAACTGGGTCGGTAAGAAGATCTTCGACGACAGTCAGCGCTTTTTCCAAGGTTGAGCTGATGTTTTGGCCTGCAACGCTGTGGCCTTTTCTGATCAGCGAAATATTTGCACGACATAGAAGTCTTTTTCCATCCCACTGAAAGAATGGTGCCAGAGTGGTTTTAGTGCTTTGCGGGTGATGTTCGGCCTGCCGATCATAAATTGTCGGTTGGTAGAGAACTTCCAGCAATTCCGGGTAGTCGCTGAGTAGTCGGTTGTGGAGGGAGTACAGGCTGCAGAACCGACTGACACCACCGCTGCGTGCTGTTTGCCAGCACAGCAGACCGACATAATGGGGTACTGCTGTGCCAAAAGCATTGTCTATATGGAAATTTAATTCAACCCGGGTGTGGGAGCCGCGTACGCCATAGCCGAACTCTTCACCCCCGTCTGTGACATCATAGATCATCGTACCGTCAAATTTCTGAGCAACGGGGCGACCAATCAACTGACCGAGTATCCAAAAGACACTGACCATGTCTTTGACACCATAATCCTTGACGCCAAGTCCTTTGAGGACAGTAAAGCCACAGCCTTCATCGAGAATAAGCCTTGCTTGCTGGATAATATTTTGGAGGGCCGGCAGAGGGTAATTCGCCGGGCTCTGCAGTAGCGTGGGCAAAGGAGCCCGCTGTAGTGCTTCAACGAGATCAGCGAGTTCTTTGTTTGCGTCATCGGATACAGTTACACACCAGTCCTTGGTTTGTATGTCTTCCCCCATCCAGGCGCGGTGATCTGAAATGATGGTCTCGAGCATGGGCAGGTCAGGGTCCAGGACTAGCTCTGGCCGGTGTGGTCAGGTTGTGCCGCAGTACTATGGATCATTGACTGGTGTAGAAGTTGAACGAAGTGAACTGCGTCACGGCCCGTACCGTGGTTAATTTGTTGTCGGCAGCTGGTGCCGCCGCCGACTACTGCAGCGTTGGGGTCCAGTGTCCGTAGTGCGGGCAGCAGAGAAAGTTCTGCCATAGCCATGGACACGTCGTGAGTTTTCGCCCATTGTCCAAAGTCACCAGCCATGCCACAGCAGCTGCTGGTTATAGTACTGACAGTCAGTTCAGGTATCCAATTCAAGACGGTTTCAACGTCTTTGGCGGTCGCAAATGCTTTCTGGTGGCAATGGCAGTGTAACGCTGCCTGCTTGTACTGTGTGGGTCCCAGATTCAAAGAAAGATCCGCCGATTGTTGAACCAGATATTCTTCGAGCAGAAAGACCATGTTTTTAAGCCCTTTAGTTTCTGATGCCGGTAAAAGCACGTCGTATTCGTCCCGCAGGGTCAGAAGACAGGCGGGTTCCAGTCCGACCAGCGGTATCCCTTGATCGATAAATGGTTTCAACGCTATTAAGAGCCGTCGGGCTTCGTGCCTGGCTTCATCTATAAGGCCAGCTGCTAGAAATGTTCGACCACAGCACAGTGGTCTTTTGTTATCCGCTCCAGCGATATGTACTCGGCAGCCGGCACCAGCCAAAACATCGATCAGCGCTTTACCATTCTCGGGTTCGAACCAGCGACTGAAAGTGTCCAGCAGAATAACCACCGGCTGGCCATCGGCAGGTCCAGTTCGAGTGATGCTGTTGAGGCGTTTTGATCTACGCCAGTGGGGCAGGCGGCGGTGGCGCGTGAAGCCTGTCAGAGTTTCGATACCAATAGCAGCACCGGGTAGTTTTTGAACTGCGTTTAACAAAGATCCTATGCCCGCAATCGCTGGTGCGTATCGCGGCAGGTAGGCCACGAGGCGTTGACCCATGGTGAGTCCATGGGCTGCAGTTTGACTCGCTTGTAATTCAAGCTTCATACGGGCCATGTCGACACCTGTCGGACATTCCCGCTTGCAGGCCTTACAGCCGACGCACAGTGACATCGATTCAGCCATTTCACTCGAGGAAAAAGCATTAGGTCCCAGCTGTCCTGTTAGTGCCAGGCGAAGCGTATTGGCACGGCCCCGCGTCGAATGGGTTTCATCGCCCGTTGCGCGAAATGAAGGACACATCACCGCCGCGTCACGTTTACGGCAGGCACCATTGTTGTTACACATTTCAACCGCACCCGAAAACCCTCCCCAGGTTGACCAGTCCAGTTGTGTTGGGCTTTTGCCGTCTAAATAATCTGGTCCATAGCGGAACAGAGAGCGATCATCCATGCGTGGGGGATCAACAATCTTACCTGGATTAAAAAGGCCACCTGGGTCTATTGTTTCTTTGACTTTTTCAAAAATGCTCAGCATTCGATCGCCAAACATGATGGGGTGAAATTCTGATCGGACGATGCCATCGCCGTGTTCACCGGAGTGAGACCCTTCATATTCCCTCACGATGGAAAATGCCTGCTCAGCAATTGAGCGCATTTTTCGAACATCTTCGGGACTTTTCATGTTCAGTACGGGGCGTACATGAAGACAACCTTCTGAAGCATGCGCATACCAGGTGCCACGTGTACCATGCTTTTCAAAAAGTCGAGTCAGTCGATCGGTGAACTCTGCAAGGTGTTCAAGTGGTACTGCACAATCCTCAATAAACGACACTGGCTTGCGGTCACCTTTCATCGACATCATGATGTTGAGTCCAGACTTTCGGACCTCCCAGACTGACTGTTGGTCTGCCGGGTTGACGATATCCACAACAGACCCTGGATGACCCAGGTCAGCCATAAGGTTTGATAGGTCGTTCAGTTGTTGCTGCAGGTGGGTCGGTTCCTCTCCTGTAAACTCAACCAGTAGCAGTGCGTCAGGATCACCCTGTACAAAACGGGTGAGCGTATCTTTGAATATCGGAATGTCCAACGCCAGGTCTATCAGGGTTCTGTCGACCAACTCGACAGCGTCTGGTGCCAGACCTACGATGTGTTGCGTCGATTCCATTGCCTGGTAAAAGGACGAAAAATGACAGATTCCTAGAACCTTGTGCGTAGGTATGGGTTGTAAGCGCAGTGTCAGCTGGCGCGTAAATGCCAGCGTACCTTCTGAGCCAACCAGCAATTGAGCCATATTTTGCTCACGCTGCTGTAACGCGGGTGGCAGCATGGCATCAATGTTGTAACCACCAACCCGACGATGCACTTTGGGAAATCGTGTTGTGATTTCATCGGACTCGCGATCGGCAAGCTCGATGAGTGTTTGCGTGAGTCGACGATAAATCTCGGGTTCATGTAGATCAGTATTCGCGGGCCCAATCGGGCCAAACTGTGCTTGTTCGCCGCTGGCGAGTATTGCATCGATGGTCAGTACGTTATCCCGCATCAGCCCGTAGCGCATAGATCGGGCGCCACAGCTGTTGTTTCCCGCCATGCCTCCCAGTGTGGCCTGACTGGCTGTCGATACGTCGACCGGGAAAAACAGGCCATGGGGTTTCAACTGCGAATTGAGTTGATCTAGAACTATGCCCGGCTCGACGGTAACAGTCTGTTTGGCCGTGTCCAGCTCGACAATTTGGTTTAAGTGTTTTGACACATCAATCACTAACGCCAGCCCTACGGTCTGGCCGCTTTGGGATGTGCCGGCACCACGAGGAAGCACCGGTATGCCTTCCTCCGAAGCGATGTCGATGATGGTTGTTAGATCGTCCTGTGTCTGTGGGATGACAACGCCAATCGGCTCGATCTGGTAGATTGATGCATCTGTGCTGTACCGTCCGCGGCTGAAGTGATCGAACAACACCTCACCCTTGATAGACCTCGACAGTTTCTGCGCGAGCCTGCTATCGCCGATTCGCGCCTTAAGTGGAGAATTGTCGTAGTGACTCATACCGTGCACAATAGTCGTTCGCCTGATGTTTGATTAACAGGGTGTCGGTGTCCGATCAACACGACATCTGTTGGCAGTGTAATGTAGAACGAGAGATTATGACTGGAAACCGAAGCGGACGACATTTTCTACAGATTCCTGGACCGACCAATGTGCCGGGACGTGTACTACAGGCTATTGCGCAGCCCACGATCGATCACCGGGGGCCACGTTTTCAGAAGATGTTGCGTGATGTTCTTGATCGTCTACCGCTGATATTCAGGACAGACAGTCCAATTATTATTTTCCCATCGTCAGGTACCGGTGCCTGGGAGGCGGCACTGGTGAATACATTGTCTGCCGGGGATAAAATATTGATGTATGAGACCGGACATTTCGCTTCGTTATGGTGCGTGCTTGCTGAACGATTGGGTCTCGATCCTCAACTGATCGCAGGAGATTGGCGTAGCGGCGTGGACGCGGACGCTATCCAGTGCATACTTGAGGAGGACCACGGGCACAACATCAAAGCTGTCTGTGTTGTGCACAATGAAACATCAACTGGTGTCACCTCCGATATTCGGGCGGTGCGGCACGCGATAGATTCGGCCGGGCACTCGGCGCTGTTGATGGTTGATACGATCTCCTCCCTGGCTTCGATCGATTACCGACACGATGAGTGGGGTGTTGATGTTACCGTTGCTGGGTCCCAGAAAGGTCTTATGTTGCCACCAGGGCTTGGGTTTAATGCCGTCAGTGAGAAGGCATTGTCCGTGACAGAAAAGGCAACTCTGCCAAAATCATACTGGAGCTGGGCGGAAGTCCTGGAGACCAATCAAACTGGTTTTTTTCCGTATACCCCAGCGACCAACCTGCTCATGGGCCTACAGGAAGCAGTCGACATGTTGTTGGGAGAAGGGCTCGAGAACGTATTTTCTCGGCACGTAAGATTCGGTGAGGCCACACGGCGTGCCGTACAGGCGTGGGGGTTGGAGTTGCTGTGCCTGAATCCGCTGGAATTCAGCAATTCTTTGACTGCAGTAAAGATGCCTGAAACAATCAATGCGGATGATTTTCGGAGAATAGTGCTGGAACGATTTGACATGTCGCTGGGCAACGGGCTGGGACAGCTTGCCGGTAAGGTATTTCGAATTGGTCATCTGGGTGATTTTAATGATCTGATGCTGATGGCTACTTTGTCTGGCATCGAGATCACTTTGGATGTATCTGCCGTGCCTCACGAAAAAGGCGGTGTACAAGCAGCAATAGACTATATTGCAGCTCAGGGTCAGGCATAAATGTTAGCTGTTTGACGGTTGTTTAATTGAGAACGGAGGATGAGAGCGTGACTATCATCGAACAACGAGACCAGGCTGTAGCCGAGACAGTGGGTCGGGTGCGTTTAATAGAGCAGCAGCACGGTGTTAATTACGATGCGCTGGGTAAGATTCGGGATGAACTTATCGAGCTTACTCGGGATAAAGAATTGTTTCCCCGAAGCAGTTTTCCTATAACTGAGGATGGTGGATCTGCGGTCTACCGAATTTCCGAAGATCCAGATCATCGCTATGCACTCTATGCTTCTGTCGGTGCTGCGGGCAAATCAGTGCCGCCCCACAATCACACGACTTGGGCCGTCATCGTGGGTGTCTATGGGGATGAACTGAACCGGTTCTACCAGCGAACTGACGATGCATCTGCAGAGGGTTATGCGGAACTGGAAGAAACAGGGAGTTTTGTGGTCCAGCACGGCAATGGCGTTGTTTTTCTACCGGACGATATTCATGCAATCTCTACCGATGATTCAGAATCCACAGTGCATCTGCATATGTATGGACTCGCCTTGGATCACCTTCATGAACGACTGGTATTTGATCAAGCAGGGAAAACGGTAAAAACCATGTCCATCCGAACCGATATCCAGACGCCGGTCGATTGATTGATTTGGTCGTCGGCTTTCGTGTGTTCAGTTCAACGTACGACAGGATCTGACTGATCTGGGTCGGATCAATGACACGACTATTCCATAAGAGGAGCTGTTGAGATGAGTTTTGTATCACCGAGTCAACTAAAAGAGCAG
>Ga0209019_1001341_pt1 | contig 12277 bp, 9 predicted proteins | sample METZYME_3_300m_FD_187549 | JGI IMG/M metagenome (GOLD analysis project Ga0209019, IMG submission 187549) | Marine microbial communities from oxygen minimum zone in mesopelagic equatorial Pacific - METZYME_3_300m (SPAdes) (version 2) | ecosystem: Environmental > Aquatic > Marine > Oceanic | place... | reverse complement strand
GACGACATGGTCACCGATGTGCCCGAGGCGTTCTGGGTGGCCGAGCTGGTGCGCGAACAGCTCCTTGGCATTGTGAGGGAGGAGCTCCCGCATTCCATCGCCACCCGGGTCACGGAGTGGGAGTGGCCCCGCATCCGCTGCGAGATCCTCGTGGAGCGTGACTCCCAGAAGGGGATGGTGATCGGGAAGAAGGGAGCGGTCCTCAAACAGGTGGGAACCGCGGCCAGGGCGCAGCTGCCGGAGGGCGCGTTCCTGGAACTCGTGGTCCGGGTGGACAAGGACTGGCAGCGTCGGCCCCGGGCACTGGACCGACTCGGCTACTGACTTCCGGATTCGGCTCCACGGATGTAACCGGACCCGAGGAACCTAGCGACCTGGGTCAGAGCCCCTCCAGGAACGCCACCACCTCGGCAGGATCCGAGGTACGGGCCATCGGTGGCATGGTCTCCAGGAGGTCCAACCGGTAGGACCTGCTGGTGGCCAGGCGCCTGTCCAGCACCGCCACCACACCCATGTCATCGCCGGTGCGGATGAGGCGACCGGCCCCCTGGGCCAGGTCGGTGGCGGCTCGCGGAAGGTCTATCTCACGGAATGCCCCATCGCCGACCAGGTCCCGTCGGGCGCTGAGCAACGGGTCGTCTGGTCTGGGGAAGGGGATCCTGTCGATGACGACCAGCGAAAGGCTCGGACCGGGAACGTCGATGCCGTGCCAGAGCCCCTTCGTACCGAAGAGGCAGCTCGTCTCCTCACCGGCGAAACGGGCCATGAGGAGCGGTTTGGGAAGGTCGTCCTGGTGCAGGACCGTCCACGGGAGGCGGCCCCGGAGCGCCTCGACGGCCTCGTCCACGGCCCGTCGACTGGTGAATAGGGCGAGCATCCGGCCGCCGGCGGCGTTCGCCAGGCGTTCGATCTCGTCGTGGCAGGCCGCCCGGTACCCGTCGTCGCGTGGGTCGGGGAGCGAGGTGGCGCAGTAGAGGAGTGCCTGTCGTTCGAAGTCAAACGGGCTGCCGACGTCCTCGAACCTGTGCCGATGGTCGGCCAGGCCGAGCCGGACGGCCAGGTTGGTTGGCACCGTGGCGCTGGTGAGTATCACCGTGCGGTCGCCCCAGAGACGCTGGTCGAGGACCTCGGCTACATCCACGGGTGCCACGTGGAGTACCGGCCGGCCGGGCCGACCATCGACCCATGCCACCTTGGGGCCCGGGATCGGACCACCGGCCAGGTCGGACGCAGCGCCGATGTCGTCGGCGAGTGCCTCCAACGCCTGTAGGGCACGGGCCCGACGGGCCGCCACGTCGCCGGGGCCGTCTCTTGGCACGTCCAGGAGTTCGGCATGAAGCCTGGAGAGCCGGGTCTCGGCCAACGCGAGGGTGCTCCGCAGGATGTCGTCGTCGGCCGGAACGAGTCGGTGGCCCACGTGCCCGGCGAGGGCGGCGGCTAGGCGGCCTGCCAACTCGTCGACCTCGTCGAGCGCCAGGGATCGCGTCAGGATTGCCCCGGCGCTCTGGACCAGGGCGGTGAATCGGCCGCCCCTCAACTCGAACCCACATGCCTGGGCCATGATGTCCTCCGTCTGGTGGGCCTCGTCGAGGATGGCCAACTCGTGCCCGGGGAGTATCTGGCCGCCCGTGGCTACGTCGATGCCGTAGAGGTGCAGGTTGGTGACCACCACGTCAGCGGCGGCGGCAGCCGCCCGGGCCTTCTCGGTGAAGCAGTCCCCGCCCCGGGGGCACCTGGAGGCGCCAGGACATTCGTGGGAGCCCACGCTCACCGCGGCCCAGGTGGCAGGCGTCGGTTGGATCGGAAGGTCCGCCCGGTCACCGGTGTCGGTCACCGCGGCCCAGCCGGCGATGGCCTCCAGTTGGCCCGCCTCGGCCGCCTCGGCCAACCCGTCCAGGGCCTGCTGGCCGTCAGAGGTGGCCACCTCGTCGAGCCGCTGGAGGCAGATGTAGTTGGAGCGGCCCTTGAGGACGGCGAACCGGAACGGCTGGTCGAGGTGTTCGGAGAGGAAGGGCAGATCCTTGTCGGCCAGCTGGTCTTGGAGGGCCTTGGTGGCGGTGGCGACGATGGTGGTCCGCCCCGAGAGGATTGCAGGGACGAGGTAGGCGAGCGACTTTCCGGTACCGGTACCGGCCCTGACGACAAGGTGCGTTCCGGCTTCGACCGACTCGGCGACCCGACGGGCCATGGCCTCCTGGCCGGAGCGGCGCTCACCACCGCCGGGCAGGGCGCTGCAGACCTCCTCGAGGGTGATCGCAGCCTCCTCAGCCCTGTTCACCATCTGGAGGCTACGGCCAGCCTGACGGAGCGGGCTCGACGCAGCCGGTGCCGACACCGTGGGATCCGAAGCGGCGGGTAGTTTCGACACGTGCTTTCATCGGACCTCGACCGGGCCCGGATCCCCGGCCACATCGCCTGCGTCATGGATGGCAACGGACGATGGGCGGAACAGCGGGGCCTGCCCCGCACCGAGGGCCACACGGCCGGTGAGCAGGCGCTCTTCGAGGTCCTGGACGGTGCCGATGAGTTGGGAGTCCAGTGGTTCACCGTCTATGCCTTCTCCACGGAGAACTGGCGCCGACCGGTCGACGAGGTCCAGTTCCTCCTGCAGTTCAACGAGGAGATCCTCCTGAACCGGCAACAGGAGCTCCACGAGCGCAACATCCGCATCCGGTTCATCGGGCGAAGGGACCGGAGGGTTCCCCGTCGGCTGGTCCGACGCATGGAGGAGGCCACCGAGCTCACCCGGGACAACACCGGGCTGACGTTCACCATCGCCTTCAACTACGGCGGCCGGGCCGAGTTGGTGGACGCCGTCCAGCGGATCGTCGACGGTGGTGTGAAGAGGGTGTCGGAGAAGACGATCGCCCGGCACCTCTACGACCCGGAGATGCCCGACCCCGACCTGGTGATCCGCACCTCCGGCGAGTACCGGGTGTCCAACTTCCTGCTCTGGGAGTTGGCCTACAGCGAGATCGTCTTCAGCGAGATGCTCTGGCCCGACTTCCGGCGGGAACACCTGTACGCGGCCATCAAGGAATACCAGGACCGGGACCGGCGCTTCGGCGGGATCGACGGGGTCGGCGAGTCAGGCTGATGAGCCTCTACCGCGACGACGGCATCGTTCTGCGCACCTGGCGGTTCGGTGAGGCGGACAGGATCGTGGTCCTGTTCACGGCCGGGCACGGCAAGGTCAGGGCCGTCGCCAAGGGGGTCCGCAAGACCCGGAGCAGGTTCGGCGGACGGCTGGAGCCGACCAGCCACGTCGCCGCCCAGTTCTTCGCAGGTCGGGGCGACCTCGACATCGTCACCCAAACCGAGACCATCGACCGATTCGAGGGACTCCGCGTGGATCCGGACCGGTTCGCTGACGCCTCGGCGCTGCTGGAGGTCGTAGACGTTGTGAGCCTGGACCGAGAGCCCGACGAGCGCCGCTACCGGATGCTGCTCGGGGCACTGCGGATACTGGACGAGCGGCCGTCGGCGCTGGTGGTACCGGCGTTCTACCTGAAGCTGCTCGCCAACGAGGGGTTGGCGCTGCACCTGGACGGGTGCGTGCGCTGCGGCACCGAGGGACCACTTGTGGCCCTGGACGTCGGCGAGGGGGGAGTCCTGTGCGCCGACTGTCGTCGGGGACGACCGGTGAGCGAGCCGGCCCTGGCCGTGCTGCGGGCGATCCTGGGAGGTGGGTTGACCGATGCGCTGGAGGTGACGGATCCCGGGGTCTGCGGTGAGGTCGACGCCCTGGCGACCGCTGCGGCGGAGTACCACCTCGAAAGGCGTCTCCGGTCACGACGGGTCATGGACCACGCCTGACCGGCATCGTGTCGGCTTTGGGCCGGCAGGTACGACGGCTCAGATCAGGTCGTCGCCCGGGATCTGGCCGGCGGCTGGGATCTCTTCCAGCCCGGGTACGAAGAAGGGCTGGCCCGACCAACCCCGGTCGACCACCAGGGTCGCACCGATCCGGTCGCCGATCCGCCTGTGGCCCCTGCTGCCAAGGATCAGGCCGGCTTCGATGATCGGTATGAACGGGATCGGAACTACCCAGGGCAGCGTCCTACCGGCGGCGCCCCGGAAGCCGGGGAGGCCTCCGTCATAGCGGTTGACCACCCGTAGCCCGGTCACCGCCTTGCCGAGGCTGAACCCGGTTGCCATCGTCAACACGACCTGGTTCAGGACCATGAGGACGGTTGCCGTCCAGATGACAGAGGGATCGATGGTCAGGTTTCCGGCATTGTCCAGGTAGGCCACACCCCCACGGTGGACCAGGAGGATGACTATGGCCATGAACAGGCTGTCCAGGATCCACGCCACGAAACGTCGCCCTGCGACCGCGGTGGGGTCGTCGGTGGCGGCGCCACCACCCCTGAGTCGGTCGACGATGTTCACCCGCCCATTCTGGCCCCGGATCCGCCCGGATCGTCGGCGTTCGCCGCGAGGCGCTCAGGTACCCTGCACGCCCATGATCCCCAACGACAAGACGCTCTTCGACAAGGTGGTGAACCTCTCGAAGCGCCGGGGGTTCGTTTTCCAGTCTGCCGAGATCTACGGCGGCTTCCGCTCCACCTACGACTATGGGCCGATCGGCGTCCTCCTACTCCGCAACGTGAAGGACCAGTGGTGGCGGACGATGGTCCAGTTGCGCCACGACGTGGTCGGCCTGGACGCATCGATCCTTTCGCCTCCGGCCGTCTGGCAGGCCTCCGGCCACCTGGCCAACTTCTCGGACCCGATGGTCGACTGTCGCGAGTGCGGGGCCCGGCACCGTCAGGACAAGCTCGAGGACCAGGACACCTGCCCCTCGTGTGGCAGGTCCGGGACGCTCACCGATGCCCGCCAGTTCAACCTCATGTTCAAGACCCACGCCGGCCCCATGGTGGATTCGGCGGCAGAGGTCTACCTGCGGCCCGAGACGGCACAGGGGATGTTCGTCAACTTCGCCAACGTGCTGAACACGTCACGCAAGAAGCCCCCCTTCGGCATAGCCCAGATAGGAAAGTCGTTCCGGAACGAGATAACCCCCGGCAACTTCGTGTTCCGGACCCGGGAGTTCGAGCAGATGGAGATGGAGTTCTTCGTACCGCCCGACGATTCGGACGGGTGGTACCGCTACTGGTGTGATGCCCGCATGGACTGGTACCGGGACCTCGGCATGCCCGAGGACCGCCTGCGCCTCCGGGAGCACGACAGCGAGGAGCTCAGCCACTACTCGACCGGCACGGCCGACGTGGAGTTCCTGTTTCCGTGGGGGTGGGACGAACTGGAGGGCATCGCCAACCGGACCGACTTCGACCTGAACAGGCATTCGGAGAGTTCCGGGGTGAAGTTGGAGTACTACGACCCGGCGTCGGGCGAGCGCTACGTACCCCACGTGATCGAGCCGGCGGCCGGTGCCACCCGCACCGCCATGGCTTTCCTGATGGCCGCCTACGACGAGGAGGAGGTCAACGACGACGTCCGGACCGTGCTGCGCCTCGACCACCGACTGGCGCCGTACAAGGTGGCGGTCCTTCCACTCTCCAAGAAGCCGGAGATGATCGACCCGTCCAACGAGGTGCTGGGGCTGCTCCAGCCCCACTGGATGTGCGACTACGACCAGACCCAGGCCATAGGCCGGCGCTATCGGCGCCAGGACGAGATCGGCACGCCGTACTGCGTGACCATCGACTTCGACACCCTCGACGACCTGGCGGTGACGGTCCGGGACCGCGACTCGATGGCCCAGGAGAGGGTGCCGATCGACGGCCTGGTCGACCACCTGGCCAGCCGACTCACTGCCTGACCTGACCTTCCGGCACGCCCCCTCAGGGGCGGTGGGCCAGACTGGGGTTGTGGAGAACCCGGACGACCTTCGACGCCTCGTCGCCGATGCATCGACGGCCGACAGCGCCGAGGCGCGCTGGTCCGCGGTGGCCGCCGTCCCCCCGTCGCTGGTCGAGTCGCTCCTGCACGCCGGCCTGCGGGACGGGACGGGCCTCAAGGTGCTGGGCAGCGGCGTCGGCGCCAGCCCGGGCCTGGCCAGCGGGGTGCTGTGCCTGACCGCCGAGGCGGTCCTGGACGCCTCGGACCGTGGCGAGGCGGCGGTGCTGGTATGCGACGAGACCACGCCGGCCGACGAGATCGGCATGCAGCTCGCCGATGGCATCGTGACGGCCCGTGGAGGCATGGCCAGCCACGCGGCCGTGGTGGCACGTGGCTGGGGCATCCCGGCGGTGGTGGGCCTGGCCGACCTCCAGGTGGCCGGCGACCACGCCGTCCTGGGAGGGCGCCGTCTGGAGGAATGGTCGGCTGTCTCACTGGACGGCACGACGGGCGAGGTGTTCGCCGGAGTCGCCGAGGTGGCCGTCGCCGACGAGATCCCCGAACTCGACGTGCTTCTGTCGTGGGCCGACGAGGTTCGCGGTGACCGGGTGGGGGTGCGGGCCAACGCCGATCGGGCCGACGACGCAGCCCGGGCCAGGTCCTTCGGTGCGGAGGGCATCGGCCTCTGCCGGACCGAGCACATGTTCCTGGGCGACCGCCTCCCTGTAATCCGCCGGTTCCTCCTGGCCGAGGACCCGGGCGAGGGGGCTACGGCGCTCGAGCAGTTGGGAGCCGTCCAGCGGGTCGACCTAGCAGCGGTACTGGAGGCCATGGCGCCACTGCCCGTTACTGTCAGGTTGCTCGACGCCCCCCTCCACGAGTTCCTCGGCGACGATTCGCCGCTCGGCGCCGAACACAACCCGATGCTGGGAGCCCGGGGCATCCGGCTGGCCGTGCTACGCGAGGGTCTGTACCGGATGCAGACCCGTGCACTGCTGGCCGCCATGGCCGATCTACGGGACGCCGGGAGCCACCCACACGCAGCGGTGATGCTCCCGCTCGTGGCGACGGCAGCCGAACTGGAGCTCGTCCGGGGCTGGGTGCTTGACGAGATCGACGTGGCGGCACCCGATGAGCCTCCCCCCGTCGGCACCATGATCGAAACGCCCAGAGCCGCTCTGCTGGCGGGTGACATGGCGCACCACGCGGACTTCTTCTCATTCGGCACCAACGACCTCACCCAGATGGTGTTCGGGTTCAGCCGCGACGACGTCGAGCAACGGATCATGGGTGAGTACCTCTCCCGGGGCCTGCTCCCCGACAACCCGTTCGAACGGCTGGACCCTGGGGCGGTGGCTCCACTGGTGGCCGCGGCGACCAGGGCCGGTCGGCTGGCCCACCCGGGCCTCGAGGTGGGCGTGTGCGGTGAGCACGGCGGGGACCCGGCCTCGATCCACCTGCTGGTGGCGGCCGGCGTGGATTACGTGTCCTGCTCGCCGTTCCGGGTGCCGATCGCCCGACTGGCCGTGGCCCAGGCGCTCATCTCGCTAGGCGCCTGAACGTCCTGGCTGCCTGCCGGGGCCCCTTCGGCGGACCCAAGGGTGTCCGGAGAGCCGTCCGGAGGCCGGTGGTACGTTCGGCCCATGGGCATAGTGGATGACGACGTGAGGCGTGTCCGCGACGAGACCGACATCATTCGGATCATCACCGAGCACACGCAGCTCAAGAAGCAGGGCTCCCAGTGGATGGGGCTCTGCCCGTTCCACGGCGAGAAGTCGCCGTCCTTCTCCGTCAACGCCGAGAAGGGTGTCTACTACTGCTTCGGGTGCCAGGCCAAGGGCGATGCCATCGACTTCGTACGCGAGACCGAGGGCCTCGACTTCGCAGGTTCGGTCGAGTTCCTAGCCGCCAAGGCGGGAGTCACCCTGCGGTACACCGACCGTCACGAGGGCCGGAGTCGCAACCGGCGCAGGGAACATGCCGAGCACGTAGGGCGGGCGGTGGATTTCTACCACCAGCGGCTCCTCGACCACCCGGAGGCCCGTCCGGCCCGCGACTACCTGCGATCCCGTGGCTACGACAGCGACGTGGCCCGTCGGTTCAGCATCGGGTGGGCGCCCGACGAGTGGTCGGATCTGTCACGCCACCTCCGCCTGCCCGACGACGAGTGGACGGCCACCGGCCTCGGTGGCATCAACAAGAGCGGCGGCCAGTACGACTTCTTCCGCTCCCGGATCGTCTTCCCGATCTTCGACGCCCAGGGCAACGCCATAGGGTTCGGGGGTCGCAAGCTCCCGGACGGCGAGGGACCCAAGTACAAGAACACCTCGGATGCCGCCGAATTTTACTCCAAGGGACAGGTGCTCTACGGGCTGCACTGGGCCAAGGCCGAGGCGGGTCGCACCGACGAACTGGTGGTGTGCGAGGGCTACACGGACGTGATCGGATGCAATCTCGCTGGGATCGAGCGGGCGGTGGCCACCTGCGGTACTGCGCTGACCCCCCAGCACGCCCGGGTCATGGCGCGCTTCGCCAAGCGGATCGTCCTGGCGTTCGATGCGGACGGGGCCGGACAGGCCGCCGCAGAGCGGGTCTATTCGTGGGAGGAGGAGTTCGGCGTGAGGTTCGCGGTGGCGGCCCTGCCCGAGGGCAGCGACCCCGGTGACCTGGCCGGGAGCGATCCGGATGCACTGCGGACGGCGATCGAGTGCGCACGTCCCTTCCTGGAGTTCCGGGTGGATCGAGAACTGGACCGGGGCGATCTGGGATCGGCCGAAGGCCGCGCCCTGGCGTCCACGGCGGCTATGCGCCTGGTGGCCGAACACCCGGACTCGCTCGTACGCGACCAGTACGTGATGCGTATCGCAGATCGCTGCATGGTGAGCGCCGACGAGGTCCGGCGACGTGGTGAGCGCCCGGCCACGGAGTCGAGGGAGCGAGGCCGTCGAGTGGAGGTGGATACCGGCACGCGTCCGGTCGAACCGGGTCACCTGACCCCCGAGCACCAGGCCCTCCGCCTGCTCGTCCACCGGCCGGAGGAGATCCGCGACCACCTCGTCGCTGCGCTCTTCGAGGATCCCGTCAACAGGGCGGCCCTCGGGGCCCTCGGCGACGGACACGACCTCCATGCGGCGATGGACCGGAGCGACGGCGTGGTCTCCGACCTGCTGGGTCGACTGGCCGTACAGGATGGGTCCGACGACGAGCCGCGCGGCATCGTGTCGCGGTTGCTCTTCCTGGCTGCAGAGCGCGTCGCCGTCGCCCTGGAGGCCGAGGCCCGCCTGTCAGGCGACCTGGCGGCCTACCAGCCGTCCATCTCCTACCTGCGCACCGAGATGATCGTCCTGCGCGAGGCGACCTCCGACCTCGCCACCGTTGAGCCCCTACTACGGTGGTTGGTCGACTTCTCGGAGGGGAGGGTCGATGCCTGATACGACCTCCGGGCTGCCCTCATGGCCCGGAGTCTCGGAGTTCGAGGTGGCGCGACTGCTCCGTCGCGGTCGGGCCCGCGGCAGCCTCACCCTCGACGAGGTGATCGACGTCGTGCGAGATGCCGAACTGACCTCTGAGCTGATCGCCGGCATCCGCTCGTCGCTCCGGGCCGAGGGCATCGATTTCGAAGAGACGGTCGCCGTGGAAGTCGACGCCGATGAGGTCCTGCGCCTGGTGCGGGCCAGCCGGGGGGAGTACAAGGTGCGGCCCGAGACTGGTGCAGACCAGGGCTCGGTGAGCGACTCGACCCGCCTCTACCTGCGGGAGATCGGCCAGGTGGCCCTGTTGACCGCCGCCGACGAGGTGGAGCTGGCCGGCGCCATCACCGATGGCAACGAGGCCGAGGCTCGCCTGGCAGACCTGGCGGCGTCCGGTGAGTTGGGCCGGGCCGACCGGGCAGAGGTAGCACGGCTCCGCCGGCGGCAGCGCAAGGGCGACCGGGCCCGCGACCGGTTGACCCGTGCCAACCTCCGCCTCGTGGTCTCGGTGGCCAAGAGGTTCGGCGGCCGGGGCCTTCCGCTCCTCGACCTGTTCCAGGAGGGCAACCTCGGATTGATGCGGGCCGTCGAGAAGTTCGACGCAGGCAAGGGCTTCAAGTTCTCGACGTACGCCACGTGGTGGATCCGACAGGCGATCACCCGCGCGATAGCCGACCAGTCGCGAACCATCAGGATTCCGGTCCACAAGGTGGATGCCATGAATCGGGTGTTGAGGGTCCAACGGGATCTCGCCCAGGAGCTCGAACGGGAGCCGTCGCACTCCGAGATCGGTGAACGGGCGGTCCTGAGGCCTGACGAGGTCGAGGACCTCCTGCGCCTGGCCAGCGAGCAGGATTACCCGCTCTCGTTGGACTCTCCGGTGGGTGATGAGCAGGACGCCAGCCTGGCCGACCTCGTGCCTGACCTGAGGGCCATCGACCCGGCCGATGCCGCTGCCCGGCGACTCCTGGGAGAGGCGGTCTTGGCCTCCCTGGACGATCTAGACAAACGGGAGAAGGACGTCGTCCGTATGCGTTTCGGCCTGGATGGCGAGCAGCCGCGGACGCTCGAGGAGGTGGGAAGGCACTTCGGGGTTACGCGCGAGAGGGTGCGTCAGATCGAGGCCAGGACCATGGCCAAGTTGCGGCATCCGCACCGTTCCCGAAAGCTCCGCGACTACCTCGACGAGGGCTGATCGGAGGCCTACTGGCGCCCGTTTTGGAATCCGGGGACGGGGCCGCGCTGGTATCCTGCGCACGCCCTTTCCGGGGTAGCTCAGATGGCAGAGCGTCGGACTGTTAATCCGCAGGTCGTGGGTTCGAGCCCCACCCCCGGAGCAAGAAACTCGCAGGTCAGGGTCGGTCTTTCGGGGCCGGCCCTGTTCGCGTAGTGGGCAGTCCTTCCACGGGCTTTCACATCTAGGTCAGTTCTGTTCACCCCTCAGCACTTTGTGGCAAATGTTCCGTCGAGTAGGTGGAGCCGATGGCCTGAAGCGCTGCGTCCTCAATCACCCAAGGATGAATGAACCAAACTGTCCTTCCATCAGCTTTGGCTCGTGCTCGGCCCGAAAGCGTGATGCCACGTACGACCAACAGCGCGTTGTTGGGATGTCTTGATCGGTGGAACTCAACGCTTCCTTCTGAGTTTCTCGACGATTGAAGCGGGAAGAAGTCTTCTTCCGAGAGTAGATGCGGACCGTCGAACGTTGAGCCGTATCAGATCGGTGAGGATCGACCTCAGGACCGGTGCTGGAAACCAGTCGTTCTCGACGTTGATGTCGACACCGTGGGACCCGTAGGTCTCTGTGCTGGGAGGCGGCATGAAGAATCGGATGTTGTCGACCACCCTCTCAGTGAGAGAGAGGCTGTTGACGTCGATGCTCGCCTTGTCGTGAGGTGACTCGGGTCGTTGAAACTCGATCATCACGGTCAGTCGCTCATCGGTACAGACGCCCTTCGTGTGGAAGCCGAATGGATCGAAGACGACGAGGTCGCCAGGATCTCCGTTGCACCGTTCGATTCGGCCACCCAGGTGTTCGGCTTCCGAGGGCGTGAGTTCATGCGAGACGGTGTGTTCGATCGCATGGGTTCCCCTCATGTATTGGAATCCTCCCGAGATCTCGTCCCCCCCCTGGACGTAAAGCAACGCCCGGAGCATGCCCTTTCGTTGATCCGTGTGCCAGAAGTAGTCGCCGACCCCCACGTCGGAGAAGACTTGGAGATTTGTCACGATCATCTCTGAGCTGATGACATCGCCGAGTGCCGCTCGAACATCGAGACAGAGTTCAAGCAGGTTGAGGCTCCTGAGGGCTGTCGGTACGGCGAGTTCCTTGACGCCGCTGACCAGCCAGACCGACGTGCGACTCCTCTTGTTGAGGAGCGGCTTGGAGAACAGGGATTGCATCTCGCTGGCGAGTCGGTCGACGGCGGGCTGGCCCACGAACTGCTTGATCATGACGACACCGTCGCGACTGAAGTCGAGAGGTTCAACGCGCTCGGCGCCGGCTGTGAGGAACGATTCAGGGATGCGTTCGGTTGAGTGTGTGATGTGGACTGAACCGCCTTGAGTGATGCGCAGACTCTGATGTGCTCTGGGTTTAGCGCGGACGGGTTGTTGGAATCCGTCACGCTACGGATTGTCGGGAATGGAGTGTCTCATATTCGATCGGGGTGAGCATCCCGACTGCACGCCGCGATCCTCGGGCGCCGGGGGTGGTCGGGGTCCGCCGTTGCGGCGAGGATGTCGTCATGGCATCGGATCCGGAGCATCCCAGTGGCGCTCCTACGAACACCCCTGCACGGCGTCTGACATCGAGTCCCGGCATCTGCTCATCGTCTTTGGCCGCATAAACCGCTTGCGGAGGTGGAGGAGCGCGACTAGAAAGGAGGACAGCGAGTTGAGCCTTCGGGCGAAGTTCGCTCGGGGGACTTGTCCTCCGGGTGAGGCCCCCTTCGGGGGGCTTTGCCGCGTCTAGGGACACCCCGCGAGAAGGGGCCGGGCCG
>Ga0209019_1001340_pt1 | contig 12278 bp, 8 predicted proteins | sample METZYME_3_300m_FD_187549 | JGI IMG/M metagenome (GOLD analysis project Ga0209019, IMG submission 187549) | Marine microbial communities from oxygen minimum zone in mesopelagic equatorial Pacific - METZYME_3_300m (SPAdes) (version 2) | ecosystem: Environmental > Aquatic > Marine > Oceanic | place... | reverse complement strand
ATCATATGGCTTGCGTTACAGGCAAATCAGTAGATCACGGAGGGATAAAAGGGCGTTTGGAAGCAACGGGGAGAGGGGTTTGCGAAGCGTTAAAAGAATTTTTTCGCCATCCTGAAGAAGTTCAGCGAGCGGGAGTAAATAAGGAATTAAGCGATCAAAACATTATTATCCAGGGATTCGGAAATGTAGGATGTAATTCCGCAAAGGCATTATTTCAAAATGGTGCTAAAATTATTGGCATTGCCGAAAAAGATGGGGGAATATTTAATGACAAGGGCATCGACATTGTGGAACTAGAAAAATACCAATTAGAGAATCATACAATTTTAAATTTTCCTACAACTAAGACCATCAAGAACTCTGCTGATTTACTATACTATGATTGTGATATTCTTATTCCTGCCGCACTGGAGAATGTAGTGTCTCTGGATAATGCTGATAATATTAAAGCGAAAATAATCTGTGAAGCTGCTAACGGTCCTATTACCTACCGTGCGGATCAACGATTACGTGAAAACGGCAAGATTATCATTCCTGATATTTATGCTAACGCGGGAGGAGTCACTGTTTCTTATTTTGAATGGATTAGAAATACTAGCCACATCCGTATGGGTCGTTTAAACAAGCGATACGAAGAGCACAGAGGGGAGGCAATTCTCAAGGCTATAGAGCAAATTTCACCCAACAAGCTTCCCAAAAATATGATTAATCAATTAGTCTACGGAGCCAATGAAGAGGATATCATTTCTTCCGGCCTGGAGGATACGATGCGAGTAGCCTTTCAAGAAATATTAGAGATGAAGGAAAAATATAACCTCGATAATTATAGAATGGCCACTTATGCCATCGCAATTAAAAAAATAGAAAAATCATATTTAGAATTAGGTATTTAAATTTTTTTTGTACTAAATATTTTACTTAAAATACTTTCTGGCATTTTTGAATATTTTATAACCATCAGCATATTTAGACAGATTTTTTTTATCTTGCCAATTGGGTTCATGCGTAAAATAATAAGCTCTCTCTGGATGAGGCATCATGGCCAGTACATTACCTTTAGCATTAGTGAGAGCTGCAATATCTAAATCAGATCCGTTAGGATTGTAGGGAAATATTTGTTTTGCTAATTGCCCTTTTTCATCAATGTACTGACATGCAATTAAATTATTCTTTATCAATTCTTGTTTTGCTGCTTTACTTATCATAAACTTACCTTCTTGATGCGCAACCGGTAAATACATTTTTTTTATACCTGTTAACCAAGGAGAATAATCATTAGAAATTTTTAGATTAATCCAACGACACTGATATACGGCAGAATCGTTTTCTACCAAGGCAACTTCTCTTGCTGTTGAATCTAAAGTTGGAACAATTCCAAGATTAACCAAAATCTGGCAACCGTTACAAATCCCTATCACTAATTTATCTTTCATTAAAAATTTAGAGAGATGATCAAATAAGTTGTTTCTAATTTTGTTAGCCATCGCATTTCCGGAACCTGTATCATCACCATAAGAAAATCCCCCTGGAAAAGACAAAACTTGAAACTGAATGAGCATCTTTGGATTCTCGATCAAATCATTTACGTGCACAATGGAGCCTTTAAATCCAACTTCTATAAATGCGTGCAGTGTTTCTTCTTCACAATTAATACCATATCCAGATACAACCAATACTCTCATAAATTTTGTATATTTTTTTTGTATGCTGACGTAAGATCTGAAATTGAAACACGAAATGAATCATTCTTAGAAATATTACATGTGAATATTTTCTTAGAAATATTTTTTCCAATTAAAGTACATGATTGATTAGCAAATAATTGCTCAAATTTTTTTTTATTAGCTGAGTTAATAGAAGCAACAATTCTACTCTGAGTTTCAGAAAAAAGTATATTCGTGGATCCGAAAGAATTGACTGATGATAAATTTAATTCCATGCCTTGTTGAGAAGCTATCGACATTTTAGCTAACGCTATAACCAATCCTCCCATATGCACACTGATTGCAGAGTTAATCAATTGATACTTATTGGCCTTACTAAATGTAGCATACAATTTCTTTGCTTGTGCAGCATTAACTCCTGGTACATGAGTATTTTCATAGCCAAAAATATGGCCATACTCCGACCCTCCTAATTCATCAAAGGTTGTACCCAAAACATATAATAAGTCATTCGAGGACGGGGATATTTTTATTAAATCATTTACATCATTAACAATTCCCATAGAGGAAATAAGTAAGGTCGGCGGTATAGAAATTTTTTTGTTGTTGTTTTTTTCATTAAAACCATTGAAGTCGTTATACATACTATCTTTACCGGATATAAAAGGAGTTAAATATATAAGCGCATAATCTCGACATGCTTCAGCAGCTCTTTTTAATTGATACAATCGCTCTGCTTCATCAGGACTACACCAGCAAAAATTATCTAACAAAGCTATTTTTTTTAAATCAGCTCCAAGTACAACTAAATTTCGAACTGCAGTATCAATTGAGCACGCTGCCATTTTATAAGCATCTAAATCAGCATAACGAGGAAAAGCTGCTTGTGATAAAGCTAAGGATTGGTTGGACTCAAATAATGGTTTAATGGCCGTTGAATCAACAAATACCCTTCCTCTACCTTGTAATGGTTTCACAATAGATGTTGCCTGCACTTCGTGATCATATTGTGTGCTAATAAATTCTTTGGAACAAATGTTTGGGCTTGCCAATAATGTTAACAGTTCATTTTTATATGAATGTTTTTTTAGTTTTGTTTTTTTTATTTTTACTATGGTGGGCTTTAATGTTTTTAATTGAAGTTTAGGATATCCTTCATGCAAAAATTCCATGTCAATATTCATAACATCAATATTGTTATAACGGACAATGGCTTTTTTATTTTTAGTAAACTTGCCAATTGATGTTGCTTCCACCCCACGTTTATTAAATATAGAAATTACTTTTTTTACATTTTTAGGCAAGACAGCCAGGGTCATCCGCTCCTGTGATTCAGATATCCAAATCTCCCACGGATATAAACCTTCATATTTGAGAGGAACTTTTTCTAAATTAATGATAAAACCACCACTTTCTTTTGCCATTTCTCCAACAGAAGACGAAAGTCCACCGGCTCCATTATCGGTGATGCTAGAATATAAGTTTTCACCTCTAAGTTCTCGAATGATTACATCAGAAAATTTCTTTTGTGTAATAGGATCACCAATTTGAACAGCTGTAACAGGGCTATTAGGATCCAATTCTTCGGAAGAAAAAGTCGCACCATGAATACCATCCTTACCAACCCTTCCTCCCACCATAATAATTTTATCTCCTGGTTGCGCTTTCTTTACATGGGATAATTTTCCTTTGATTTTGCGGGGAATAAGACCAACAGTACCGCAAAAAACAAGAGGTTTGCCAGCATAGCCATCATGAAAATAGACTGTACCTTGAGGTGTTGGAATGCCTGAGCAATTTCCTCCCACGCGCACACCATTGATAACTCCTTTAGCAATTAAACGAGAAGAAAGCATCGGGCTTTTTTTATTCTTTTGACGATATAAATTATAACTCTTATTAGGGTACGCAAAATAAAAAGCATAGGTATTCGCAATAGGTTTGGCTCCCTTTCCAAAACCCAAACAGTCTCGATTCACACCCACAATACCTGTAATTGCCCCACCAAAAGGATCAAGGGCTGAAGGAGTATTGTGTGTTTCCACTTTATGACACACCAACCATTTATCGTCAAAGCTAACAGCGCCCGCATTATCTGAAAATAAAGAAACACAAAATTTATCCCTTCTTTTTTTAATAATTTTTTGAGTAACACCACGAATATAGGTATTAAAAATTCCTTTTTGGACAGCATCTATTGGAGAAGAGAATATTTTATGTTTACAGTGTTCTGACCAAGTTTGTGCTAAGGTTTCAATTTCAACATCAGTGGGTTGTCTTTTTTGAATATTAAAATACGCTTGTATGCCTCTAAGTGATTCAACATCTAATCCTAACGTTCCTCTTCTAAAATTATTGGTCTCTAAAATTCCTTTTTTTCCTATTGAAAAAAGCTCGCTATCTGAAACATTTAGATTGATTTTTTTCATAAGATATTTTTTTTTGGATAATTGTATACGACGGTCTGTCGTATTTTTGAATCGTAGTTTTTTTATAAAACTCTTAAAACTAAGGATATTAATATTATGAATTAGAGGATTGGATTGTTCTGAAGCAACAACGTCTATGACATGCTTATCTTTTGTATCTAAAAAATATAGAAGAGCGCTATTCACTGATAATGTTTTTTTAATGCTCCTTAGATTGTCTTTAATTATCTCTTCCGCAGTACGTCCAATATTGTCGGTAACACCAGGCAAATATTGAACTTCTATTACCCATTTAAATCGACCAAATTGCTTCAGCGTATCGGTAATATTATTTATATTTATGTTTTTTTGAGAAATAGGGTTGCTTAGTAATTGAGAGACTATCACATGTTGGTGAATCGTTAATTCTGGTGAAATATAATAAACTTCGGCAATTTTTATATTTAATAATTTTTTCTTGGAAAATAGCGCAGTAAGTGACTTTTCTTTTCCTGTGGCATGTATATTTAAAATCCGAATTTGACTTGGCATAAATAGAGTAGATTTTATTTACGAATTAAATAATTTAAGTATATTATTAGTGCACTCTATAACGATTCGTTTAAAAGTAATTTAAAAGTAATCTAATAAGTATGACATCATACAAAGATTCAGGCGTAAACATTGAGGCAACAGATGCTATGGTGGAAGATATTTCTTCCTATTGCAAAGACACTTCGCGTCCCGGTCAAATGGGTAATATTGGTGGATTTGCTGGAATTTTTGATTTAAAAAAGTGTGGATATACCGACCCTCTTCTCGTCACATCAACGGACGGCATAGGTACTAAAATTTTATTGGGTATTGAAATAGGGATGATTGATGGTTTGGGATATGATTTAGTTGGTATGTGTCTCAATGACATTATCTGCCATGGGGCTGATCCACTTTTTTTTCTTGATTATTATGCCTCCTCTAAAATTGATAAAACATCCTTCCTAAGAATTATTAAAAGTATCGCTTTAGCATGCAAAGAAAATGAATGTCTGCTGATTGGTGGGGAGACTGCCGAAATGCCGGGCATCTATAAACCCAATGATTTTGATTTAGCAGGATTTTGTGTAGGTGCAGTTGAACGTGATAAACTTCTGCCAAATAAAAATACAATGAAAGAAGGGGATGTGCTTTTTGGTATTGCTTCATCGGGATTTCATTCAAATGGGTATTCGCTTGTACGCAAAGTGTTGAAGGATAATCAATGTGATTTACAAGCACCTCCATCTTTTACATCTTCAGCTCCAACTTTGGCATCAGCGGTAATGGAACCAACGATGCTTTACTACTCTATTGTAAAATACCTACTTCAAAAACAAACTATTAAGGGAATTGCCCATATTACTGGTGGTGGATTAATAGGTAATGTGCCGCGTATTCTTCCCGACCATTTAGGTGCAGAAATAAACCACTCTCAGTTGCCTCAAACCTCAATGTATACCTGGTTTCAAGACATTGCACAGATGAATAATCAAGACATGCACATAACTTTCAATTGTGGAGTAGGGATGGTCTTAATTGTTGATCGTAAACAGAAAGATGATTTCTTAAATCAAATAACTCAAGGAGATAAAATTTTTGAAATAGGTCATTTAGTGAATTCTCCACATCCTAATCACTGCTCTATAGTTTGAAAAAAATCAAAACAGCAATTTTTATTTCGGGACGTGGTTCTAACATGAGAGCTCTTATTGCAGCTTCCAAATCGGATAATTATCCAGCTGATATACATCTTGTTATTTCCAATAATAAAGATGCGGAAGGCTTACGTATTGCACAAGAAAATAATATAAAAACTATACTTACGAATAAAAATCAATTTGAAGAGTTAGTAAATTCTTTGCTTGATGAGGAAAAAATTGAACTTATTTGTCTAGCTGGATTCATGCAAATTCTATCAAAAGAATTTATTAATAAATGGATAGGCCGCATTATAAATATTCATCCTTCTTATTTACCAGCTTTCAAAGGGTTGAATGCACAAGCTCAAGCTATTAATTCGCATGCCACCTATTCCGGCTGTACTGTGCATTTCGTTAACAAAAAAATTGATGGAGGAGAAATTATTATGCAAAAAAAAGTGATCATAAATGAGAATGAAGATATCGAATCGCTCTCAAAAAAAATATTAATACAAGAGCATATTATTTACCCAAAAGCGTTAGAATTTGTAGCAAACAAAATATTGAAAAATCGTAATTAATGAAAGTCAACAATGTTCCTCTTTATAAAAATAAGGATAAAGATGGTTCCTATGCTGTAAAATTCAAATCTTATTATCGGCATAATTTAAAAATTAAAGAAGAATGCGCTGTCTTTGGCATTAATGATAATGATGATGCTGCTGCTCTAACAGCATTGGGATTGCACGCCCTTCAGCACAGAGGACAAGAAGGTTGCGGTATTGTCACCTATGACAAAAAAAAATTTTATTCTGAGAAACGTCTTGGATTAGTGGGAGATAATTTTACAAAAGCCCAAACATTAGATAAACTTCCAGGCAATGCAGCAATCGGTCATAATCGCTATTCTACATCTGGCGGTGACACTATCCGCAATGTTCAACCTTTCTTTGCTGATATCCAAGGAGGTGGAATAAGTATTGCCCATAATGGTAATCTCACCAATGCACTAATGCTTCGCGAAACATTGGTTAAGGATGGAGCAATTTTTCATACTACTTCTGATACAGAAACAATTGTTCAATTAATCGCACGATCAAAAAAAATTGCAATAATCGATAAAATAATTGATGCGCTATGGCAAATTCAAGGGGGATATGCTCTAACTATTTTATCAAATGAAGTACTCATTGGGGTACGAGATCCGTTTGGTATTAGACCTCTAGTTTTAGGAAAATTAAATCACTCCTATATTATTACATCTGAAACATGTGCTCTTGATATAATTGGAGCAAAATATCTAAGAGAGATTGAGAACGGCGAAATCGTTGTTATCAAAAATGGAAAGATGCGCAGCATCAAACCTTTTCCCTCAAAAACAAAACGTCCTTGTATATTTGAATATATCTATTTCGCCAGACCAGACAGTATATTGCAGGGTCAGTGTGCGTACGAATATAGAAAAAATCTGGGAACACAACTAGCAAAAGAATGTAATATCAACCCTGATATTGTTGTTCCTGTGCCTGACTCGGGTGTACCATCAGCATTAGGATTTAGTCAAGCGACTGATAAAAATTTTGAGCTAGGATTAATACGGAATCATTATGTGGGGCGAACATTCATTGAACCTTCACAAAATATTAGAAGTCTGGGAGTAAAATTAAAATTAAATGCTAATAAATCTTCTATTAAAGATAAAGTTATTGCTCTTATCGATGACTCTCTAGTCAGAGGAACTACTTGTCATAAAATAATTAAAATGCTCTATGATGCAGGAGCAAAAGAAGTCCATGTGCGCATAGCCTGCCCTGAAATTAAATTTCCTGATTTTTATGGTGTTGATACTCCGACAAAAAAAGAGCTCTTAGCAGCCAATAAAAGTAATGAGGAAATATGTAAATATATTGGTGCTAAATCATTAAAGTTTTTATCCTTGGATGGACTCTACCGAGCTATGGGATATGAAAAAAGAAATAATGAAAAACCACAATTTTCGGATCATCATTTCACGGGAGACTATCCTATTAAACCACTGGATAATTTAAATGATGATAAGATAATACAGTTATCTTTACTTAGTCTCGCATCTAGTCATTAACTAAAATGATAACGTAATGAAAGTATTGGTGATAGGTAATGGAGGACGTGAACATGCTCTTTGCATATCAGTAAAAAAATCCCCTTTGTGTGACGAACTTTTCTGTCTTCCAGGCAGTGATGCTATTAGTGCTTTAGCTGAATGTCATGCAATTGATGTTAATAACAGTCAAAAAATTATCGATTTTTGTTTAGAAAAAAAAATTACATTTGTCATTATCGGTCCAGAGGTACCATTAACTATAGGATTAGTAGATGATTTAGAAAAAAACAATATCGTTGCTTTTGGTCCAACTCAGCAAGGAGCAATGTTAGAAAAATCAAAAATTTATACAAAAGAAATTTGTGATCAACACAATATACCGACAGGACAATATAAAAAATTTACTAATTTTGCTGATGCCCATGATTATTGTAATAAGGTATCTTTTCCTTCTGTCATTAAAGCTGATGGATTAGCAGCAGGTAAAGGAGTGATCATTGCACATAATTTAAAAGAAGCACAAGAAGCAGTTTCAAAATGTATGAAGGAAAAAGTATTTGCTGAAGCAGGGAAAGAAATAATTATTGAAGAGTTTTTAGAAGGGGAGGAAGTAAGCTTATTTGCACTTGTTGATGCCAAAGGGTTTATCTTACCTTTAACCACAGCTCAGGATCATAAAAAAATTAATGAAGGCGAAACAGGTCTTAATACAGGAGGGATGGGGGCCTATAGTCCAATTCCTTCTATATCCAATGCGCGAATGTATGAACTCAGTAATCAATTTGTTAAACCGGTAATACAAGCACTACAAAATATAGGAATCACTTTTAAGGGTATGTTTTATGCAGGCATTATTTTGACAATAAATGGCCCTAAACTCTTAGAAATCAATGTCCGCTTTGGGGATCCAGAAACACAAGCTGTTCTTCCTCGCATTAAAAGTGATGTTTTGAAATTGCTCTTCAATGCATCTATTGGCGAACTCATTAAATCTTCTAATATTGATTGGGATAATCGTTGCTGTATGACTGTAGTTATGTCTACAAAAGGATATCCAGAAGAATACCCCAAAAATACGGCCATTCATAATTTAGATTCTATCAATTTACCTGCGGATAATTATATTTTTCATTCTGGGACAAAACGAAATGACAAACAATGGTTTTCTGATGGAGGACGAGTACTTTCCATAAGCAGTTTGGGTGAAACAATTAATGAGGTAAAAGATAATGTTTATTCCATCATCAATCAAATCAAATGGGATGGAGGTTATTACCGTAAAGATATAGGATGGAGGCACACAAGTTGAATGAAGCAATATTAATTGAAGGCAAAACAAAAATAATTGAAAAAGGGATTCAACCTCATACGGTTCGCATGATCGCAAAAGATTTTCTCACCGGTGGGGATGCGGCAAGAAAAGCAGAAATAGTTGATATTGGTATTCAAAAAACCAAACAAGCTGCAAATGTTTTTAAAATGCTCCAATATAATAATATTCCTACAGCTTTTATTAAGTTAGAATCCCCCAATACTATTTTGTGTGATGCTTGCGATATGCTTCCACTCGAATTTATTGTCCGCCGGTATGCATGGGGAAGTTACTTATTACGGAACAATCAATATAAAAAAGATATTGATAACCCTCACCGATTTAACAAACCCATTTGGGAAATATTTCACAAACACTCTGTTGTAATGCCACCACATGTTAATGCACCCACGCAAATGGAAGAAAATGATGCGCGTGATCAATATTTAAAAGACGGAGAATGGGCAGATGGCGTGTATACGGATCCGTACATTAAGATTGATGATGTATGGAAATTATTTTCCGCAAAAAACCCTATTGTGGACAACGCTTTAATGAACACACCCATTTTACTAAACAAAGAAGAATTAAATACTGCTATTAATCAGATTATTATTCCCAGTTTTGAATCTTTAGAGAAAAATTGGATGGAAATATCCACTATCGATGGACCAGTTCATCTCGTTGATATTAAATTTGAATTGGGTTTTCGCACATCAGATAAAAAATTGTTGCTCTCCGACGTAGTTGATAATGACAGTTGGCGCATTTGGCCAGGAGGTTATCCAAATAAACAACTCGATAAACAATCTTTTCGGGAAGGAGAAAATCTCTCTAATGTATCAAATAAATATCAACTAGTGACAGAATTAACGAACCAATTTAAAGGGGTATAAATGGCAAAGCCAATTATAAGTATCATCATGGGCAGTCAATCCGACTGGGAGACCGTCAAGCCTGCATCAGATTTACTGAAAGAATTCAATATTGCACACGAAAGTAAAATTATCTCGGCGCATCGTACAACAAAACGCCATAGTGATTTTTGTAAAAATGCTAAAAAACGTGGTATTAAAATTATTATAGCCGCTGCCGGTGGTGCCGCACACCTTCCAGGAGTAACCGCCGCACTAACATCGCTCCCTGTTCTGGGTGTTCCCATGTCAAGCACGCTCTCTGGTTTGGATAGTCTTTTATCCATTGTCCAAATGCCATCTGGCATTCCTGTACCCACCATGTCAATTGGTAAGGCGGGTTCAAAAAATGCGGGTTTATTTGCTATCAGAATGTTATCGCTCAGTGATAAAAAAATAGCAGTAAAACTAGATCAGTACATAAAAAATATGGCAAATTCAGTTCCCACTATTCCCAAAGATCTAAAATAATCTTAGCGAATAATATCGTGCACGTTACTTTCACGTGCACCCGCCTTCGAGATAAAAATATAAGTGCAATTGTTTTGCATTTTTTTAATCGTGCGGTGCCCAGTGTAACCCATCGACGATTTTAATCCACCAATCAACTGATACAAGACATGCTCTAACTTCCCTTTGTAAGGAACCCTTCCCTCTACACCTTCGGCAACTAATTTATTTTTATTTTTTGTCTCTTCTTGGGAATATCGGTCAAAAGAACCACGTTGCATGGCTCCAATCGATCCCATACCTCGGTAAGATTTATAATATTTATCTTTAATTTTTAATTTTTTACCCGGTGATTCATCCGTCCCTGCCAAGAGAGAACCAACCATACAAACACTTGCACCACCTGCTATAGCTTTTGCAATATCAGCTGATGTTTTAATTCCGCCATCTGCAATAACTGGAATTTTGTATTTGTTCGCCACACTGAATACATCAATTATGGCAGATAATTGAGGAACACCGACACCCGTAACAATTCTTGTTGTGCAAATAGAGCCGGGACCAATACCAACCTTAATAGCATCGACGCCAACTTCAATTAAAGCCAATGCTGCTTCTTTTGTTGCAATATTCCCAACGATTAAAGGTATTTGCTTTAATTTCTTTTTTGCTTTTTTAATAAAATCAATTGTCGTTTTGGTATGAGCGTGTGCTACATCAACAAAGATGCCGTCGGCTCCCGCATCCAGTAAAGCCAGCATACGGTCATATGCATTATTTTCCACGCCCGTCGCCCCTCCAACCAATAATTTGCCAGAAGAGTCAACAGCACCACGGTTTGCTTGATTTTTCGAAATTTTATAGTTTTTAACTTTTTGTATTTCTTTCGCTTGAAGAGGAATGCTCGTATTGCGGTGTACAACACCCATACCCCCTTGAAGTGCCATTCCAATAGCCATTTTACTCTCCGTCACGGTATCCATCGCCGAAGAAATAATAGGAATATGAAGTTGTAGATTAGATAATTTAATTGAAGTATTGGTATCCTTGGGTTTTATTTCCGAATAATCAGGTGATAATAAAACATCATCAAAAGTAATGGAGTATCTGGAATTTATGTTGTGAACCATATATCTCTATAAGTAAATTTTCTAGATTTGTAAATATTCCAGAAAATTTATGAATTCTTTAACAATAATTGATATGATAAAAAAATATAATGCTACCTGTTAATTTTTTACTCTTTATCCAAATTATTTTATTTTTATTTATCACTCCCGGCTCTCCTCGTGTGTTAGTTGTATCATACGCCATGACATATGGAATGAAAAAAACTGTATGGACTGCTCTGGGCGATATTAGCGCCAATGCAATGCAAATGATTGTTGTCACCTTTGTTATTGGGTCTCTTCTTATTAGGTATCCACAGATTATGGTTGTCATGAAGTGGTTGGGCGTGGCCTATCTTTTATATTTAGCGTATGAATTGTACCGCGCGCAGGTGAAAAACTTTAACTCCTCAGAAGGAGATGCGTCGAAAAAATCTCTCTCCTTTTTCCGTGACGGATTCATGGTTGCAGGTCTTAGTCCAAAAGCCCTGATATTTTTTGGCGCTATCTTTCCCAACTTTATGGATTTTAACGGTAATTACATTGGTCAATTTATTATTCTAGCAATCACCTATGTAGTTTTAGATTTTACAACCTTGATCATATACGGAATGGGAGCAAAAAAAATATCCTTGTGGCTGCAAGCAAATCCCAAAACAATT
>Ga0209019_1001335_pt1 | contig 12297 bp, 8 predicted proteins | sample METZYME_3_300m_FD_187549 | JGI IMG/M metagenome (GOLD analysis project Ga0209019, IMG submission 187549) | Marine microbial communities from oxygen minimum zone in mesopelagic equatorial Pacific - METZYME_3_300m (SPAdes) (version 2) | ecosystem: Environmental > Aquatic > Marine > Oceanic | place... | reverse complement strand
AGAGTTGTCGTTAAATCAGCGCAGGTCAAGTGCTCCGCGCAAAGTGAGGTAATAGCGTTAGTTTATTCCTCGAAAAAAAGTGCACGAGCGTACTCGGTTGCGGAGAAGGGGTGAAGGTCGTCTGCTTGTTCACCCAGTCCGATGAACTTGATCGGCAAATCCAGCTCGTGCTGGATGGCTACCGCCATCCCTCCCTTGGAGGTGCCATCGAGTTTAGTGATGACCAGTCCGGTCAGTGGCACCGACTTGTTGAACTCCTTCGCCTGGTTCAGTGCATTCATTCCGGTGGAGGCATCTATCACAAGCAGTGTTTCATGCGGGGCGCCACCGATTTTGTCGCCGATCACTCGGTGGAGTTTTTCCAGTTCGCGCATCAGGTTGTGCTTGGTGTGCAAACGGCCTGCGGTGTCGATGAACAAATAATCGATGTCCCTGCCGAGCGCTGAGTTTGCAGCATCGTGTGCGATTGATGCCGGGTCAGCACCGTAGTTGCTGCTCACGACCGGTATGTCCAGCCGCGTTCCCCACAGGTTAAGCTGCTCAATGGCGGCGGCTCGAAACGTGTCGCATGCTGCCAGCATCGGCCTGTAGCCTTCCGTCTTGACGCGATGGGCCAACTTGGCAGCCGTCGTGGTTTTGCCGGTGCCGTTGACGCCGACCAGCGAAACCACTGTTGGACCGTCGCACTTGGCCAAGCGGCCGGTGCTATCGCCGAGACAGGAAACGACTTCCGTCCGGGCAACATCCAGTAGGCTGCTCTCCTGGGCGCCGCCTGACTCGTACGTTTCACGGACGACACCGATGATTCGCTGGGTGACAGCGAGGCCCATGTCCGAGGCGAGCAGGGCGGCCTCGAGTTCCTCGATATCATCCCCGGTGAGTTTGGGTGAACGGGTGACGATGCGGCGGATCTCGGTGGACAGCTTGGACTGCGTCTTTTTTAGCCCGGAATAGAACTTGGTGAACAAACCCATACGATTAAATTTGCATGTTTGAAGCGGGGCGGGGGAGGCGGCGCTTCATTTCGTCAAGGATTTCGTACGGCACGCGTACTGTCCCGATGATGGGGTGCCCCTTGCCCGGCCCATGGCAGTCCGACCCGCCGGTGGATAGCAGCCCAAGGCGTGCAGCCATTTCGCGATAACGCTTGCTGGTACTTTTGGGGTGCTTGCTATGCCAGCACTCTATGCCGTCGAGTCCGGCACGAACCATATCGGGGATGAGGTGATCAATCTTGTTTAGGCCAGGGTGAGCCATGACCGCGATGCCATCGGCCTGATGGATCAGACGAATACCCTCCTCAAACGGAACGTTGACCTTCGGTGTCCAGCCGGGGGCCCCTTTGCGCAGGTAACGAGTGAATGCCTCGTCTACCGTTCCGCAAAACCCGTGTTTCACGAGCGCGCGAGCCACGTGTGGCCGGCCTGGAGCCTTGCACTTGGCCAAGTCGAAGACTTGATCGGCGTGCAAGCCCACACCGATCGAGTTCAGTTGTCGGACCAAGTCGTGGACACGGTTTGTACGGTTATGTTGGTAGCGGGTGGTTTCTTGGATCAATTCCTCGTTGTCTGTGTCGAGGAAGTAACCCAGAAGATGCATCTCGTGCCCCTGTATCTCGGTGGAGAGCTCCGTGCCGGGGATAAACTCGATACCGTGTTTGGCGCAGGCGTCGGCCTGACGTTGACAGCCCTCGATGGTGTCGTGATCGGTCAGCGCAATGGCCGCTAGGTCCATGTTGTGAGCCTCCTTGGCGACCTCCTCCGGCGTGGAGACACCATCCGAGAAAAGGGTGTGCAGGTGCAGATCGATGTAGGACTTGCTCAAGCGTTCCTCCCGGTGACTGACTCAGTTGGCGCTGGTTCGCGCCGGACGCATGAGCTTGCCCTTGACCTTGTCGAGAATGCCGTTAACGAATCGCCCGCTGTTCTCAGTGGAAAACTTTTTTGCGATGTCGATCGCCTCGTTGATGCTGACCACCGGGGGGATGTCGTCGCGGTGCAGCATCTCGTAAATGGCCAGTCGTAGGATGTTTCGATCCACCCTGGCGATGCGCTCGATGTCCCAGTTGCGTGTCTGTTCCTCGATGATGCCGTCCAGTTCGTTGAGTTTTTCCAGGACGCCGCGGATAAGAGGATCCCCGAACTGGCGAACTTCATTGTCTTCGGATGTTGGTGGCGACGGCTCTGATGGTTCGCCCCAGGTGGATGGTTGATGATCCATGGCGATGGCAGCGCTAGTTTGAGATTCCCAAAAACGATCGAGTTCCTCCTCGATTGCCTCTGGGGGATTCATCTCATGCTGAAAAAGAAACTGTATTGCCCGTTCTCGGGCTAGGCGGCGACAACGCATCGCTGATAGAATGAATAAAAATGGGTTTAAGGAAAATACAAAAATCAACCTGAGGCGGAAACAGGCTTCAGGTCTGCCCGGACAGTTTCGTATGATGTGTTAAACCTCAGCACATTGGGGTTTGGCTTTATCCCCCATGACTTGCAGGCGGCAATGTAGAGGTCGGGCCACCAGTTGCGGTGATCCGTTTTGCCGTCCAAGCGGTATTGGTTCCAGTCCATAAATACTCGAGTCCAGCATGCGTCGCCGAAATCGAGAGCTGCCTTTGGGTTGTTGAATTCAGGCAAATACCAATCGCGTCCGATGCGTGAGTGAAGCACCTCATCAGCCCAGTCGTAATCCTGAAACAGTGCAGACAGTGGGTTGTTCGAATCAAGAGCCACCTCCCATTCGAAGCGCTTCCCGGTTTTTGGCATCAGGCCCAGTTCGATGAAATACAGGACGGCATGCCGCTCGATCGGGGTGAGTTGGGCGTTGAGGGCGTGCGACCAGTTAAAGTTGACCATGACCTTGTTGGGCCAGTCGATGCCGAGGTTTATAAAGCCCACTTCGCCCATCATGGCGTGGCGCGCCTCGTCCCAAAGCTGGCGTGTCATGTCGCGGTAGTAATCCCACGGCTTGCCCGGTGTTTCGGCGATGATACTTGACATCATCTCCGGCACGTCAATTTCTCGGAGTCGCTTGTAAAACATCATTAGCGTCTTGGGCTCCGGCGGATATTGCTCGTCGTACAGGAACGACTCCGCATTGACACCCATGTTGTATGGGTCGGGAAAGCGCTCGTCGCGCCTCGGCACACCATCGTACTGGTACGGTGTGGCTGAGTGTTGGCGCTTGACCGTTTGCTGGGCCGGTTCGCCGGTAGCGTCGGCGTTGGCCAGGCATTGGTTTAACAGGCCAAGCCAGGATTGGGATTGCGTACGCTGTTTTTCATTCACCAACTCGTTAATGGTCGCTTGACCAAGTGCAAGCATCTCACCGATCTCAAGCAGGGCAAAGCGGATCATCCGAACGCTCGGGTGGTCGGCCAGTGGATTGGTGTCGACCAAGTGCTCTTGCAGGGCATTCTGCAGTGAGGGGAGTGCCACCTCGTAAACTCCGAGTAACAATTCAACAGTGGTTGGGGCTGCGAGAATCTCGTCAAATAGAATCTCGAGGTGCTTGTCCGGCACGGACTCGAGCCCAAGCGGCGGCTCGCGCATTTCGCCAACGCGCTGCCGAAGGGCTGCGACATGCTCAGCGCAATAATAGGCGTGCAGGCTGAAAGTCATTTTCAGCTCATAAACCGGCTCAGAGGGGATACGGTTGTTGAAAACCTGATGGAGTCTCTTGAGTGAGTAGTGGTAGCGCTTCAGGCGACGGACACACTCTTCCACAGTCAGCCCGGGGCGCTGCGCCTCATCAAACGTGCAGAGACCTGCAAGCGGCGGCAGTTTGCCGGGTGTGTGGTGCGTTGTCATGGGTTTGAAACACGGTAGAACTGCTGTCCTTCGCCATCGTCAGGCGAGACGACAAACTCCACGACTTTCATTTCTGTTACGAATTCATTTGCCTCTAGTTTTCTCCACTTACCCGAGGCGAGGTCGTCGCTGGTATGAAGGGAATAGGTGTTACCGGGAAGCCCCAGGAAGCGGATGGCCATCCTTCCACCCGTAAGGCTTAATTGAGTGGATAAAAATAGAATGTCGCCTGGGGTGCCGCCGGGTACGAGGCTTGCGCGCCAGTTGGCTGGGTCGCGTTCATTGCCAAGGTTTGTGGTAAGTTCGAGCGATGAGCCATTGCCGCTGGCCTCATTTGGCCAAGGCGTCTCGTCGGAATAGTTTACTGAGTAAATCACTTGACCATCAGGATCGATTAGTTGGAGTTCCTCGCCGGAGTTGGAGAGACTTCCTCCGTAGGTGCCTAGGATTGGAGCATTTGGGTATTTGGCGATAAATGCGTCTGGATCGTCGTTTGGTATAAGAAGGCCGGATTCCCACGGGGCTAGTGTTCCCTCCTCGAATTCAAAGCTAACTCCAGACAGGGTGATTCCCGCCAGATTAATGGGGAAGCCCGCGGTGTTCTTGAGTTCGATAAACTCAAACGTTTTCCCGTCTACTGGATTGTACATCAACTCCGTCACCTTGAGTGAGGCGGAGGGGGATATGATGATCGATGCCGTGGAGGGTGCACTCCAGACGTTGTCACTTTTTGCGCGGACGGTGATTGTGGATGTTTTGTCGATGGCAACTGGTACGCCGGCGGCATCCAGAAGCGTGGCTTCAAAATTGAAGCTCAAATCCTTGTCGGATCGGGAGCCGCGATGCACTTCTACCGCGAATATGTTTTTACCGGGTTTGAAGTTGGGAACTTCAATGAAGTAAGGGAAATAGATTCGGCTATTCTTGCTCGAGTTACGCTTCAGCGCGTAGCTCGATGAACGCACGGTGCCGGTCTTCATGTTGCTCCGGAACAGTTCTTCCCCGTTAAGATAGACAATAGCTCCATCATCCCTCAAAAGCCTGATAAGCAATGACTTGTTTACTGTGTCTTCTATTTCAAATTTCTTCCTAAAATAGATTGTCGTGTGATATTTCGAGCTGGGTTCAGGTCCCCGGCTGACTGCGGTGACTTCATCGCCATCACCGTAGCCCAGTTCTGCTTTGCCGCTTTTCCACTCGGTATCATCATACCCAATCTCTGTCCAAGTTTGACGGTTCAAGCCGGCTCCGGTGTCGAGGTATGTCCACTCAGACCCCTTTGCGATGAACGGGTCTGTTTCCGCTTGCACAAGTCGAATTGCCCTGGAACTGATGCTGCCGTTTGGCATACGCGGATCAGTACCGTCCGTCGTGTAGTACACCTCATCGCTTTGTGCGCTGATGCCAAGTTTGAAGCCGGGTAGAGCTACCCCTTCAGTCAGGCTCAAGAGGGGTGATGGGATGGAATCAAACTGGGTATCCATCCAGTTCAATCGTTGGGAGATCCAAGTCTTTAACTGGTTGATTTCCGTCTTGAAGCCGGTCTTTGAGTTTACCAGGCGCCACTTGGTGAAGTTGCGCTGCGCCGCCTCATCCAGCAATTCCTCCCAGTCGTCTATGATCGTAAAAATGTTTTTCTCGGTCATTACATTGCCCCGCACCTCACCCCAGCGCTGGGCGTAGAGTTCCTTGAACGCTTTGTTGCCCATGACGCGCGACCACCAGCCGAACCTATAAGAGCCGGACCAACCAACCGGGTTTGCTGCCCGCCCGTCATCGTCACATCCCATGGTGCGGTCAAAATCCCACACTGGACCGTACTCCACGCGCTTGTTTCGATCCTTGAAAAAGTAAGTGCTGAGCCTAAGCCCATCCGGATTCTTGGTGAACTCGTTTAGCATGTGGTGGTCGACCCACGACAGGGGGTCGATATAGTCGTCGTACTTCGTGGGGTGATTCAAATTGCTATACAATGTGTTGAAGTAGCCGCGAACATAGCCACTTTGCTTGGAGGTGATCTCGTCCTCCTTGGGTTCCAGCCACTTGACGCTTTGGCTTCCGGCACTGAATCCGGAGTCCCCTGGGTCAGCCCGGTCGATCTTGAAAATATATCCACCCGTGAGTTCAGGTTCTGCGGTATCTTCGGGGCTGATACGGGTAATGTTCACCCGGTTTTTGTCTCGCTTGATTTTTTCCATGAATGAGTAAACTCCCACGTAATCATTGTAGCTTAGTGCTCCGCCATTCGTGTTGACGAACACTTCGCAGAATCGGGTTCGCACGGCGTATCTTCCGATTTGGTTGCTCAGTTCATAAATCAATGCATTGCGAATAAGGGCGCGGTCGAAGTTGTAGGCGGCATAAAGTATCCAGTCAGACTCCTCTGCCAGCCCCAGTGGCGAAATGTCCTTGTCCTCCCCAAAATCATCCCGTGCCTCAACCGTAAAAGCCTTCTTCGCTCGGTTCTGTGTGCTTGAACCTCTAATCTTGATTCCGACCCGCGTGCCCAGGGTTGGGCTGTTCATTAAGCTGGTTCGTTCGCCTCCGCCCGGTTCGTAAATGGACATGTACGCATTTTTGTAGGGATCAGATGGGATACCACCTCCCTTAAAGTTTTCGATCACGATAACCGGAAGGTTGGAGGTGAACTTGCGAGCATTGGCTGCGACCTGAAGGTACTCGTGGCTGATTGGTGGCCCTCCTTGGCCGTCTTTACTAAAACAACGAGCGGAAATTAGAGTGGATTTGTTTACCCTAATGGCTGACGTGTAGGCTTTTGAAGTTGAGTTGGGCAGCTTGCCGTTGGTGGTGTACCTGACGGTCTCTCCTTCAATACTCGGTTTTAGGGTGATCGAAAGAGAGGTCGTAAAGCTACTGGTTTCACGGGAGAAGATCGGATTGCCTGGCAGTGGTTGAGATTGGCCTGCGTTTAGCCTTCCTGGGGTCGGGAATGTCAGGAACTCGCGACTGCTTGGATCAACCGCTGCCGAGCGTCCTCCGATCAGCGTTGGCATTAGGAAAAACTCATTGCGGTCACTCCGATAATCGAAAGCCTGGACCGCGAGCACATTGTCCCCCCCGTTTTTCAATAGGGGAATGTGATCGGTCAGATCGAAATCCAAAAAGGAGCCATCATTGTTGTTGCTCGTCGCATAGGAGTTGTATTTCGGCTTGTCCACTGCGTTTACAGAGGCGATTTTTTCACCGTTTAAATAGGCAATAAACCCATCGTCAAACTTGATCCTCAGGATCAGGTAAGCGAGTGAATCTTGATTTTTGACGGAGAATTTTTTTCGGGTCCATATCACTCGCTTGGATGTGGAAACCCTGGTCTTGATTAAATCCTGGAGAGTTGTGCCGGTTCTCTGAAAGCCGAACCCGGATCGACCGCTTTTCCAGCTACTCGTCTCCTTGAAGGTTGGATTGGTCCAGTTTTCTTTGGAGTGGGTGCTTGACGGTGTCAGGTAACGAAACATCGAGTGGACCGGGATGATCTGTTCCACCTTGCCCATCATGGGTACTCCGTAGGACTGGTTGTCGGCCAGTGCTGGAAAGCCTGGTTCATACTTATCTGTGAAGATGCCGTCCGGCTTGGATAAGCCGAGGAACTCGCCAGCGCGTGCGAGCCTGAAACTTGTGTGCAACGGCTTACCAGGTTCTGCAATGTTATTGCCGGAAGCATGGACGATCAGGAATTTACCAGGTGGGATGGAGACATCGGGAAAGGTCCACTTTAACGGAGTCTCTAGTTCATCGCTCAACCCCCAGCCGAGGAGGTTGGTCGGCGTGTTTCCAGGGTTGTGCAACTCGACCCAATCCGGAGTTTCTCCAAATTCATCCTTAAGAGTCTTGTTGTTGGCGGCGACGATTTCGCTAATGAACGCTTCGCTGCCTGATCCATTGAATACCGGGCCAAGAGCCACGATAGCGGTGAGTAATGTTATGGTTAATCTTATCCGCATCTCGAAGTTGAGTGCGTCCCCGGCGGTTTGCCGATGTTACGGGGGCGGAGCCTACTCTGCTTGGCCACACGGTAAAAGGCGAATGTCACGAGGATGTGCCTGTACGATTCAGGGCTTTCAAAGCGGCTTCGCGCTCCAGCAATGCGGGGTGGTCATAGTGAAAACCGCTATACCACGGGTGCGGCGTGAGGTTGGTCAGATTTTCCCTGTTTAGTTTTCTGAGCGCGGTGACCATCGGGCCACAGTTCCCGATGGCGTCTGTGGCGAAGGCATCTGCCTCGTATTCAAATTTGCGCGACCAAAAGCTCGATAACGGGGATAGCCAAAACGTCACCGTCCCAGCCAAAAGTCCGAACAGCAAAATTGCCGGTGCATGGCTGCCCCCTCCGTCAAAGCCAAACGAACCCGCGAACCAAGGTTGCTGGGTCAGGAAACTCAAGACCCAAAACCCGGCGAGTGTGATGATGAATGACCATGCGATCATCTTCGGGACATGTCTGAGCTTGAAGTGGCCGATTTCGTGTGCCAGCACTGCTTCGAGTTCCTCTTCGCTGAGTTGCTCGAGAAGCGTGTCGAACAGCGCGATTTTTCGACCTCTTCCTAAGCCGGTGAAAAAGGCGTTCGAGTGCTTTGAACGCTTGCTTCCGTCCATGACCTGGATGCCGGCATTGATGAATCCTGTGCGCGTGGCCAGGTCGTTCAATCGATCTTTTAGCGAGCCCTCCGGCAGTGATGTGAATTTGTTGAACAAAGGGAGGATAAAAACCGGCGCTAGCACGCTCATTAATAACTGGAAGAGCACAACCGCTCCCCATGCCCACAACCACCAATACTGGCCGCTTTCCTCAACCAGCCAGAGGATCAGTGCCAGCAGTGGTACGCCGATGGTAAGACTCAACACGATGGCCTTGGCTTGGTCCGTCCACCATGTACGCTGGGTGGAGTTGTTGAAGTTGAACCGCTCTTCAAGACGGAACTGTGAGTACCACGAAAACGGAAGGCTCAGCAGCGACATCATCAGTATAATAGACCATAGGGTGAGCGCCAGTCCCCAGTGGGTTTGTCCGCTGATTTCCGCGATGAGACCAAACAGCTCGGCCAACCAGCCGCTGAATAGCAGGATACAAAGGAGTGCCGTGCTATAGGTGTCTGAGGCTGTCCCAAGCCTTGCCTTGGATAAGGTGTACTGCACTGATTTTTTGTATGTCTCCAGGTCCATGATTTCTCGAAACGCCTCCGGGACTTCGGTAGCATGATTTCGGACATGGGCGGCATTCAAGGCATCGAGCCACAGCTCAAAACAATAGCGAATCAAAATCAGGCCAAGGGTAACGGTTGCGAAAGTGCTCATTAAGTGGTTACTGTTTGTTTAAGGTTTCGTCGATTGAGTCGTGCAGGGCAGTAAAGATTTTTTTGACCTGCTGCTGCGTAGTGCAGAACGGCGGCATGATCACGATCACGTTGCCGATGGGGCGTGTTAAAACGCCATGCTTGGCTAAGCTGCTGCAGACGCGTATCCCGGCCTGTTCAGTCAAGTCGAAAGGCTCGCGTGTCTGCCAGTTTCGAACCAGTTCCACTGCCAGCACACACCCGGCCTGCCGGATGTCGCCCACCTGCGGTAGGTGCCATAGCCTCTTGGCTTCGGCGCAAAGGTTTACGGCAAGTTTTTTGCGCTTGGCCACTGTGGCCTTGGTCTGCAGCAATGTGACATTCGCCAGGCTGGCGGCACTGCCAAGTGCGTTACCAGTGTAGCTGTGCCCGTGGAAGAAGGTCTTTGATTCGGAGTAGTCGCCAAGGAAGGCATCGAACACTTCCTGCGTGGTTAGCGTCGCGGCCATCGGTAGGTAGCCGCCGGTGAGCCCTTTGGCCAGGCAAAGGAAGTCGGGCTGTACTCCTTCGTCGTGGCTAGCGAAATACTGCTCAGTAGCGCGACCCAGGCCGCTCATCACTTCATCGGCGATGAGCTGGGTTCCGTGCCCCCGGGCAATTTCCGCGACACGACCAAGCCATCCCTTTGGTTGTGCAATCATGCCGGCTGACCCCTGCATGCCTGGCTCGATCAGCATCGCGGCATATTGGGTGCCACGTTTTTCGCGTTTGGCAAATTGCTGCTCCACCTTGTCAACGCACTCGAGGTTGCACTTGCGGGTGTCGCGTGCGTCGTCGCGCTCCGGCTTGGCTTTGTTGAATGGGCACCGGTAGCAGTACGGCGACATGACCTTGTCCGTTTTGAACAGTATCCCGGAGTAGGCGCTGTGAAACAGTTCGATGTGCCCTGCGCTGACCGCTCCGACTGTGTCGCCGTGATAGGCCCCGTCGAGCGAAAGAAACCTTGGTTTAAGGGCGCGACCGGTGCGGCGTGCAAACTCGAAGGCCAGTTTAATGGCCACCTCGATCGCAGTTGAGCCGTCGTCGGAGTAAAAGACCCTGGCCAGGCGCGGCTGCCGCTTGGGCAAGCCGGTTCGCGGGTTGGTCAGTTTCACCAGCGCTTGGCCAAGCAGCGAGGAAGGTTCGCTGGCCAGGCCAAGTGCCGAGGTGTGGGCAACTTTGGTCAACTGCTTGCGAATGGCGGCGTTGATCTTGGGGTGATTATGGCCGTGAAGGTTGGTCCAGATAGACGAGTTGGCGTCGATGTATTCCCTGCCACGGACATCCCAAAGCAGCGCCCCTTTGCCCCGCTCAATGAGCAGCGGTTCGCCTCTGAGCCAGTCGCGCATCTGGGTGAATGGATGCCAGAGATACTGCTGGTCGAGCTTGGCCAGTGCGTGCTTTTTCATCCTTCAATGAGGCTGATTTCCTCGAACGGCGACAGGTCGAGTTCGAAGCCGGTGCCGAATGGTTGACTGTTGACGCTGGCCAGGTCGATTCGCCCGTCGCGTATGTCGAGCGTCGGCCAACCCCGCTCATTTATTCTGTACAATCCAGTGTGAGCAGCGAGCACCTGTCTCTGAGTGGCCTCCGGAAACTGCGACAGTCCCGCCATGTAGTGGTGGCCGTTGCGCTCGACACTCTCGATGCCGAGCGCAGCCATCACCGCGAGGTCCTGAATCACGGCGACTGGGCCCACGTTGCACAAATCCTCGCCGCTCATGACGGACGTGTGTCCTGTCTCACGCCGAGCGTTGAGGAGGCAGGCGTTGGCGACCCCCTTAAAAATGCCCTTGCAGTTTTTATGACTCGTCCCGGCGTAGCCGAGAGCCAGCGCTGTGGGCAGGCTTTTGATCGTGGCATCGGATTCATCGATGATGATAGGAGGGCGGCCTGGCCAGTCATCGAACCCGTCCTTGACTGACTCTTCGAGCGCGATGTCGCGGTGCAACGGTTGCTCGACAAAGAGGAGGTGTCGGAAAAACGGGGTCAAGGTTGAGTCGTCTGCCAGACGAATCCAGTGTTTGCGGAAGTCGTCGACGGATTTGAACTGCTCGTTGCCATCGAGGCTGAATGCATGGTTATGGGGGGCGTGTTGATCGATGGCGGAGGCGACGGTGCGCAAGCGCTCCAGGTCACCGTCGATGTCCCCAGTGATCTTGATTTTAAAATGGCGCAGACCGTAAGCGTGGATGCATTGGTCGAGAGATTGCGGCAACGAGTCGTCGAGTTTTTCATCATCTGGGATGGTGTCGGCGGTCAGCGGATCAGCCAAGCCGACCGTGTGGCGCGGGAGCACACTGGCTAGAGGGGATTGCGGAAGTAGTTCAAGGGCGGAGCGCTTGGTCAAGGCCGGGTGAATCGCACCCGGCTGGAAGCCAAGCGTGCCATCGCGCAGAGCTTGGGCAAGCGTTTTGCTAGTGGCGCGGCAGACCGACTCGATCAGAGCACGCTCTACCAGCGAGGTTCCAAAGTGAGCCAGCAGTGGGGGGATGTTCTCTGAGTTTGCCCAAGCGGCTTGACGCTCGTAAATGCCTTGCCAAGCGGCGAAGGCAGTCGAGGCCTCGACCCCGATCGAGTGACTTAGGGCCCGTCTAATTACCTGGAGCATGTCGGCGACCTCCTTGTCTAGCGGGTCGTCCGGCACCTTGGTAAACCATTTGGGAGGCAACAGGTCGGAAGCGACTCCACTTGACAACCGTCCATCTATATCGGTGTCGAGCCGGATAAACACCATCGGTACCTCGGTCATGGTGGCGATGCCGTACTTGAATGGCATGCGCGTCTTGAGTTGAATCTGGTGTATAGAGGCTCCGGTGATGTTCAACGGCACACCAAAGTCATAATCTGGCAACGCTCGTTCTTCAAGTACAGCTGCGATCCGTTGTTGGGCTTTGCCTGGTGGATGGAGTGGGGTACCGTGCCGTCCATGCTGCTCCTGTTCATCGGGGACATTGTCGGAAAACCGGGCCGCAAGGCGGTGCGATATTTTTTACCGCGCCTCCGGAAATCCCGTGGGATTGATTTTGTCGTCGCCAACGGTGAAAACATGGCCGGTGGCTCTGGTATCACACCGGCGACCGCGACCGAGGTGTTTGAATCGGGTGTGGACGTGATGACATCCGGTGATCACCTTTGGGACCAGCGTGAGGTGGAGT
>Ga0209019_1001334_pt1 | contig 12299 bp, 10 predicted proteins | sample METZYME_3_300m_FD_187549 | JGI IMG/M metagenome (GOLD analysis project Ga0209019, IMG submission 187549) | Marine microbial communities from oxygen minimum zone in mesopelagic equatorial Pacific - METZYME_3_300m (SPAdes) (version 2) | ecosystem: Environmental > Aquatic > Marine > Oceanic... | reverse complement strand
CGCCATCAACGTCTGTATCATTCACTAAAAAACCTTCATCAGCGTCACCAACGATTGCGCCGCCCTCGTCAATACTATATGAATCATCCGAAGCAACCGGCGCATCATTTACTGGGACAATACTAATAACCACATCAGCAGTATCCTGATAGCCTCCATCATCAGCCTTTAGCGTTAATGTGTCAACATAGGCCCCTGCAAAGTCAGGAGTAGCAGCCGAAAGGAAAAGCTCATGACCATCAATCGTTGCATTAACTAAGGATGGGCTAGCCTGACTAAGAATCGTATAGGAGACCTGTGAAGGCGCCTGCTCATTGTCTATCATATTTGAATAAAGGTCAACAACTTTGGTGCTGTCCTCATCAAGCCTGACTGGGCCGCTCCAGGTCCACTCAGGTGGAGTGTTTTCACCACAAATTGTAACACTATTCGATGCATAAGACGATCCCTGATCGGTTCCATCACTAGGGGTGATTAGCGCATACCAGACTTCATCACATGCGGTAGAATTAAAAGATACGGTGCTTGATGTCTCAGTGGATTGTAGCTCACCATTCTTATACCACTGTATAACCGTACCACTCTCTGTGCCACCATCAATATCAGTGAATGCATATGTCACAACCAGATTATCACCAAAGTCCGGAACAGCTGGCGAAATAGCCAGGTCTTCTACTGCTGGAGCATCATTAACCGGGTCAACATTTAGATCAAAAGATAATGAATTACTGTATCCGCCTTCAGGATCGCTAACACTGGCATTTACAGTTAATGGACCATTATAATTTTCATCAGGAATAATGGTAGAACCATCCATGGAAACACTATAGTTCTGATTTTGATCTATATGAACCGTGTAAGGAGTCTGACCCTCTCTCACAGCACCATTGATAGAGCCATCGTTATTGTTACCAGATTTATCATAAACGATGTCACCAGATCCTTCATTGAAATCCCAATAACCAGCTAAACCTGATTCATTACCACTTAAACCGTTATTTAGATAAGATTGAATCTGTTCTTCTGTTAGGGCAACGTTCCAAACAGAAACATCATCCATTGCACCATCAAAAAACTCATTCCCGCCTGGCCAATCTGCTCCAAAACCAAGATTCTCATTTTCATTACCAAACACTAGTCCAGAAACATTCTCCATATTAGAGTATTCACCATCAATATAAAATTTTATTGTAGCACCATCATAGGTAACAGCGATATGATGCCATTCATTTGTAGATAATGTTTCCGTAGAATTCCAACTCCCAGAACCAGAATAGCCTGAAGGAGATCCCCAGTTCGCGGTAAATCTTATTCTGCCACCAGACCATAATTGTAATGCATAAGGGGATTTATTTACACCCTTAGTAATTATTCCATCCCATTGCCCAAATTCGCTTACCTTAACCCTAGCGGACAGAGTAATATTTTGCGAAATTTCAAGCGATGGACTATGAGCAATCTCTACATGGTCATTTACACCATCAAAAATAAGAGAACCAGATGAACTAACATCCGGATCTGAAACAGAAAAATCTTCACCAGTTAACGTTAGCTCAGTATCTTCATCAAATGCTGTGCTGCCAACATAGGAATTTAGAACCGGATCGTCATTAACAGGTAAAACCTCAAAAACAAGAACAAAAGGCACATCAACACTGCCATCACTTATCATGAAATTAACTGGCAATTCGCCATTAAAATCCTCTGCCGGAGTTACAGATATATTATCACTAGATACTGTATAATTATCACCAGAAACTATATAAAAGTCAAAGTCAAACGGAAAATCATTGTCAACATCTTCTACAACAAAGTCATTGATAGAAACAGTAAAAACCTCATCCTCATTTACATAGGCTGCGGCTACATAACCAGTAACACTTGGTGCATCGTTAACCGGAAGCACATCAACAGACATATATGCAGTAAGACTGATTGGGTCACCCTCAGAATTATCTGTTACCGTAACAGACAGGTCATTCTGATAGAGGTTTTCATCATCAGGCGTACCAGAAACTGAGACGCTGTAGACCCCAGACTCTGTATCGTGCGTAACACCAGATGGGTCAAGCCAGGTATCCGCAGCACCATCGAGACCAACACTATAAGCATCAGCACCGGCACCATCTATATCTGTCCAAGATACACTAGTGCTGAAAGATGACTCTTCGGTAGCAGTTCCATCAACCACCTCTAATAATATAAGAGCATCATTCACAGGTGTAACCGTTAAAGACACTTCCACATCATCTGACTTTTCACCGTCACTAACACTAACGACTACACTTATTGCGCCATTATAGTCTTGAGTAGGAAATATACTAACAGAGTCTGACCCTACTGTATAATTATCTCCTGCATTAGCGGTTACTGAAAAATCTATAGGACTATTATCCGGATCAACGACTACAAATTTATCTGCGGAAAATGTTAGGCCTCCATCCTCTTCTAGTGCCACTGGACCGGTGTAGCTTTCCACAACAGGGGCATCATTAACCGGAACCGTTGCAATATAAAAATATTCAATAAAACTTTCCTCTTGTCCCTCAGAATTATCAACAACTGAAATCGAAATATCATTCTCCGGCAGATTGATATCATCAGTGGTACCTACTAATATCGCATTATACTGTAGATCAGTACCACTTCCTGAACTGTATATATTGGTAACACCAAGCCAGTTCGAAGCAGGGCCACCTAGAGCAACATCATAAACGCTTGCATCTTCTGTTCCATCTGGATCTTTCCAGGATATTGTAAGATTATATTCTTCTTCCTCAGTAGCCGGGCCATTGTTAATTATATTTAAACCAGTCGTTATAAGAAACGCTGGATCATTGATAGGGTTAACGGCCATCGAAACCATGGTCACAGTAGCACCACCAGAGCCATCAGTTATTTCAATATGAACAGTAATATTCCCGTTGAAATTAGGCGCAGTAGTAACCAATCCTGGTGAATCTAGTGATCGATCATAGTTCTCTCCAGGTAGGACTGACATGACCATGTCCACAGCATCATTATCAGGGTCTTCAATTACAAAATCATAGATCTCAAAGAGATAGCTCTCATCCTCATCAAAGTCATTTCTGCCAACGTATTCTGTCACAGCTGGGCTATCATTGACGGAGTCTATGCTTACGTCTACAAACGCATCTGATATCTCACTACCGTCGTCTACCCTAAGGGTCAAAGTGGCCGCGGGTGATGAGTTATAGTTCTCACTAATTGCAGATAGAACCAACTTACTGCCATCAAACGAGGCCGCAATAGCTGTTTCATTCGTATTGCCAGAGACACTAAAAACTAACTGACTGGTAGCCTGCTCCGCGTCAGAAACAAGATTACCCATCTCAAAAATATTATCATAAGTATCTTCTGCAATGTGAATATCTGCGACAGGATCAGTCCAAACTGGGGCCGTATTTGCCCCGCAAACGATAACATTGTTTGAGCCTATTGGCTGACCTAATAAAGAACCATCACTCGGGGTAACAACGACATGCCACTCATCGCTACATCCGGTGAAAGCGCCTGGAAGTGTTGATCCTGTATGCTGCGGAACTAATGTACCACCATTGTACCACTCAAAAACGGTCCCACTTTCCTGGTCGCCATCTGGATCGAAAAATGTATACGAAACATTTATATCATCTCCAACCAGTGGTACAGCTGGTGATATAGCAACATCAAACACCTGGGGAGCTCTATTCACAAATATAAACGCAGACGCTGATCCTGAACCAGGACCAAGATTACCACCCATATCAGTCGCACTTACTTTATAGAAAAGAGAAACATTCCAAGGCGCAGAATGATCAGTAAACATTGGACTAGCTGAGTAACCAATAAAATTGCTTAGGTTTGGCTGAAAATTAGAATCAGGTGCCCTGTGCACACTATAGTAATTAAAATCTTCTGCATCAGAAGGGTTCCAACTGAGCGAAACAATAGTGTCTGTGACGACTGCGACCAACCCACTAGGCGGAGGCGGGGCAATATTATCATAAGACCTTCCTATAACAGGATCCGAATGGAAAAATACATTTTGATCATCAGTATGCGCGGTCACTCTAAACGCAGTAGCAACTTTATCTTCTAGAGTATTCACTAGCTTTGCATATGGATCATGCCCGTGCCAGGGTACTGTAGAGAGGTAGTCCCATGTGCCTAAATCACTAACAGTGATACCAGTACCTACGGGAGGAACTAGAGATTCTTCTGAGCCTGGTGGTGTCCAAAATAAATTACATTCTGCGCCGCCATCGTTTTCATAATACTCTAGAACAAGACTATGTTGACCAGCGTCTAAATCAATAGAACCATAGTAGGAGGTTGGTGGAAAATCATACCACTGATCGATAACTAGTTCACCATCAATAAAAAGCCTAACGCCATCGTCTGAGTGTGTTCGAAAATTATAATTACCAGAGACCGGAGCATAGATATCACCGGTCCATCTAACCTGAAAATCATCATTGACAGGTAAAGGATTTTGATCAAAGTTTATGTTAATCAGTGAATCCTCTCGGGTAAGGATTAGATCACCAAAATCTGGTGATGTTCCGCTTCCTGGGCTAGAATAATACTCACCATAGAACGCACCACTCACAACAGCGCCAAAGTCAGATGGATCTGGACTGTATCTGTATACGCTGAACTCAGTAAAATATGGTAAATCAATAAGGTCTCCAGGATGCCAAGATAAAATCATCTGCTTACCCTGATCATTACCAACATCAACAAGATCCATGATCACCGGATCCTGACTGGCGGCTGCTATTATATCAATATTATCAACCGTAACCATACCCTCTGCATTCATCGTCACAGTAAGATAGTTACCATCACAGTCTATCCCCCAGCCGTAATCATTACACTGTTCACAATTGTTATCGTTAATACAAAAATCTTGTGCCCAACCATCATCATATACTGTGTAAGCAATATCCATTGGTACCTGGACAGAGGCATCAACATGAACAACAAAAATATACTCGTTACCATCATAAAATATACCATCACCATTAAAAACACCATCGCTGGAGTCACCAAAAAGCACTTCATTGTCAGCGATAATAACAGCCGCAGGCGTATCCATTTCAGTGGCAACAAATGCGTTTAGAATATTCACTGACTCATCAAACGTAAATCTAACACCATCCGCAAAATTAAAATCAGGAGAGACAACATTGACAGATAACTCAACAGTCGTGTGGGGATCGTTCTCCGCTCTAAATGCAATAGCACTTACCTCAGTTCCGGTCAAGTCTCTTCCAGACTGAGCAAAGGCAGTAGAAATAAGCAGTGTGAATGTTAATAATTTTGAAATGCGATTTGGAATTTTCATATACGTTTCCTTCTTTATAAAAACCTTAGTGAAATGAATAAACTTTTTGAGTGCACATAATTTAATAAATTTTATTCAGTATGGAGGAATTTTTCTGTCAAAAATTAATATTTTTATTTAAATAAATTCTATTAATACGGGCCATAAAGTTCCATCAGTCGCTTGGTCAGTGTTTCTTTTGTATGTCTCAATGTTTCTGTGTTCTCCATGATCGCCTCAAAAGCCTGGTGAATCTCCTGAGTGTTTTCAACAATCATTTGTTTATTGTCAGTTATATCATCCTCAAAATTTGATAACTGCTGGACAGTGTTTCTGATAATATCTTCTCTTTCCTCTAATTTTTTTCGAAATAGTTCAATCCGCTGGTCAATCTCTGCGGACAGCTCATCATAACTACTATAAATAAGATCATTATTTTCTGATATCAGCTCCTGTGCTTCATAGATGTCGTTCTCTCTGCTTATCGTACGTATTTCATTCTCACGAAGTCTGTTTAAGATCTCTTCGTTTTGTTTTCTCTCTTTGTCAGCAACGCTCTGAATTGAATACTGAACATTATTCTTATCATATGAAGCTACTTTACCGCCGCCCCCATCAACGCTGCCAATATATGTAGTAATCTTACCTTCTTGATCATAGGTTGTGATAAATCCACCGTTTTCATTATCAACCACCCTGATTGAGTTAACAACAATATCACCAAGGTTATTGGTTTGCGATGCTGTGAACATTACAAAACTGATTGAAAGGCAAATAGCACTAATAAATCCTGAAAAATATTGCTTCATTTTTCTCTCCTTTTACTTGTATAATTTTTTTTATACGGCCAAGTATTGACTATTATTTTTCTGTGGTCTCCAGTAGCCCATTTCCAATTTCATCAATTCCTATAAACGCTCTTAGTCTACCACTATTATTATTCACACCAACTAGACCAGCATCATTATTATCGGTTCCTAAGAATACGGTCTCAACGCCTAGTGCATTATAGGTTTTAATTTGACCACTATTGATCTCACTTGTACCAGCAAAAAGGGTCTCTTTTTGACGATGGTTATAGCATATAAGCCGACCATTTCCTTTATTATCTGACTCTAACTCTAAAACCTTTGAACCATTATTTTTATGTAAGCTTATCCTACCTCCCATATTTTTGTTTGGGCCAATGTTAACGACCCCTTTGCCAGATGAATTACTGATAATAATAGCACCATTATTGTTTTTCGTAGAAAGAGCTATCTCAGGTTTTCTACTTTTTTGAGATTTAAGCCACAAGTATGAATCGTTTCTTTTACTACCTATCTCTCCGATTTGATTTCCCAAATTATCAACAATAGAAATCTTTTGAACCGTAAGCGTATCAATAGTCCTTTTTTTTGCTCCAATAAATAAAAACAAACTTGAGGTAAAAACTACTGCTGTAATAAAACCAGTGAAATATTGCTTCATCGCTGCTCCCAATTAAATTAGAAATAATTAGATAAGTCCATAGGACTATAAAAAAAGGTTTAGACGAAAATTAATGCTTAGGCTAGACAGATTCTAGAGAATACATTTTGGATGAAACGCTGTTAAATAGAGCATTCTCAAACTCTGTGTTATCTATATAGGCTTGGCCAAAAACCGATTCCCATACAGAACGCTCTTCCATACAAAGGTAAAAAAAGACGGTATCATGCCAAGAAGAAAACTGATTCAAAACGTGACCAAAAATTTCCTTCTTTATTTCTTTAGTATACGAAGATTTTCCAACAGCATCTGCCATTGGAATCTGCAATACGTTACTGGATAATCCTGTAGATCGTAATTTTTTTATTGCAGGCTTAATAAATGTCAGCGTTCCCATAGAAATCATAGCAACTTCCAATGGGTCAAACATAGAGACTACTTTTTTAATAATATGTGTATAATCCAATTCATATCCCTCATAATAAACAATCGGGTGGAAATGAAACCCAACTAAAACTCCTTTATCAGAAAGTGCCCGTGCCGAAGAAATTCTCTGATTAAAACTTGCAGTACCATGCTCTTCATTATCAATAAATAACTGAGGATTTAATGACCAGCTGACAAAAACATTATTCGGAACGTTTGATCTCAGTAGATAGTCTATGTTGTCCGACTTCGTCTTAAACTCGAGAATAATATTTGGATTATTACGAGCAAAATTAAGCTGCGCATCCAAGACACCCTCGCGATTACCAATCGCTAATGAGTCAGATGATTGACCAGATCCAATGTGGTATTTTTTATTTGGATCCAGTGGTATTTTTGCGAGTTTTTCTGCAAGATTTTTATCGACCGATATTTTACCATCTGTGTAAAAGGTTTGTATGCTACAATAACTGCAGCCCAGGCTGCAGCCTTGGACAGCATCGATGGTCATGAGATTACAGCAAACAGTTTTCTCAGAAGCAACCGGACACATTCCGAATACCTCGTTCTTGCTATCGCTTAGTGTAACCTTTCTTGGTTTTGGTCTTGATTTTATTCGATCACCTGTAGACTCATACTTAATCTTTGCGCTCTTTAGACTATTCCACTTTCGCTTTACCGCACCTAGGACAGTTTTCTTGTCTGCTTTAGGACCAAGACTCTTTTCGATTTCACTTACATATTCGCTAACACTTTTCTCTTTCCACATACTAAAATCAGCTGAGATTATCATTAACTGCCTCAGCTCTTGATAAGAAAAATTATATTTTGAACCAAGCTCCACTAAATAGTCTTTGTTTTGCAGTGTTAAGCTAGAGTAAATGCTATCATTTTTTAATAGATTAATCTTTTTATTTATATAATTTGCGCTAATCATTTAAACAATCACTTTAATTATTTTGCCATGACCTTTGTCTCAAGAATCGGTAGATCATTAGGCTCGCTTAAAACCTGTATAATTTTTGTATCTTTAATGATTGTGCCATATCCATCTGTGAGCGTTATCTCAAACTTGTACTCGCCTGGCACAGCATTAAACGCAACTCTTGGAGAGCTAGGATTAGGCTCGAGATATACAGTTTTCCCATCAACCTGCTTCCACTCAAACAATAGCTTGTCAACCTTATTCGGATCGTAAGAACCTCCAGCATCCATTATTACGGTTGCTGTATTTGTTTCGGGTCTTCCATCATGCTTTATCATCACTTTAAATATTTTATCTTCAAGCTCATTAACTTTCCTCGCATCCAGTTTTTGTTGCTTCAGTTGTGCCACTTTCTGTTCTTTTTTTTCTAACTTTTCTTGTTCCCATATTTTTTCAAGCTCAATAAGCCCGAGCAAAACAGCAACACACAAAATTAGGAATAAGACTGCTGTTCTATCATTCATATGATTTCTCCATGTCTGATTTCATCTAATAATTTACAACAATAATTTAAACCAAAAGAGCACAAGGCTTTTTAGTTGAAAATTATCACGAAAATAATTTATCTAGATCAACTTTGTGCTTTAGGCATAGTGCGGCGATCACATCATATGCAGGCTTAGCCGCTGGAACACCAAAATTCCATGCTACAATACTGATCAGCTATAAAATATATTTTAATTTATTCATAAATAGTTTTATTATAATTAAATATCTTTAATCATAGCACACTGTCTGAAAACTACAATAGGTGCATGGATAGCTTTCCCTATCTTCACTGACCACTGGAAATAAATCTATTTCAGTTTTATTATTATCTTCATCCGTCAGTAACTCTTTCATGCTATCTATGCTAGTTTGGATAAACTCATTGGCAGAACTAATTAATCTGTCAGTCGGCTTTACTTTTACAGGAATCTGTTGGTTTAGGTAAACATCAAACAGGCGAATCCGTTTAAGATCTATGTCCCACTTTTGCTTAGCATAAATAGCATACACAGCAAGCTGAACTTCATTCTCTTTAACAACTTTCCCCGTTTTCCAATCATAGATGTAAACACGCTCGCCGTGCCTTATCGCAAAATCGAGCTTAACCCATAGCTTTGCCCCATGTACCTCAAAGGAGTCTAGCTCCTCGATGGCTAGCCATTGGCTGTCTGACATTGTCTGAATAAATCGATATGAATCAGAAGCAAAAAACCCATCGATACTATTCACCATCAGGTCTCTAATTCTTATAAGATCTTCATCAGAAGGTTTTTGATCATAGTAGTGTTCGAATAAATTTGTCTTCCACTTAGGGCTCTCCTTCCAGTCTTTATTTTTTGATTGCGACCATGACAGTTTAAAATTTTTAATTACGTTTTCCTTTGACCTTTCTTGATCAGCATTCCTACCATATCGCAATGTTTTAAGTGTTCTTTCTACCTCGTCATGGACAATGGAACCTGCAAGCATTGGCAAAGATGTCATTTTATTTAGCATGTAAAGTTTTTGACTTAACTCGCCTGCATCTTTGTTCCACCCTCCCCAGCTACCATAGTAAGAATAATAGTATTTACGTTTACACGTTTTAAACGTACTGTGCCTGGAAAAGCTCCAGCTAAACTCATTTTTGAATTGTTTCTTATTCGTCATGCTCTAACTGTTACTATTAATCATGTTTATTATATCGTTTTTCATGTATGGTACAGAGTGACTCTGAACGCCATCGTCTTTTAATTGGGCAACCAATTGTCTGGTGACATTAATATTATAATATTCCTCTAAAATATATCTATATAGTGATAGCTGCAGCGCATAATGATTGTAGTTACAGTCTTCGATTTTACTGGTTTCTTTTCTTATTCCCTTCTTACCCTTGAAAGATTTCATATCAATTCTCTTAGAAGTTTTCCAATCAATCAAGACATGCTCTTCTGTGTTTTTATTCGTCATTAAAATATCTATTGTTCCGGCAATACCAAGCTCTTTACTGTATACGATAACCTCTGAAAAAGTATCAATATTAGGCCTCGATACATACCCTCCGATCCATTTTGTTGCTGCAATAGATTTTTCATCTTTTGGCATCATTCCTTCCTTAAGCCAGTTCTCAATCTCTAAATGGACATCCGTACCATACTGTCTAGCTACATTCCATTTTTCGATTAGTGATTCCGGCGTCTCTGCGAAATATTTCGGCACATTATTGACTAGATGATTAGAGACTTTTACCTCATCAAACGGCTCGAAAAAACTATTCACAAATGTGGTCACACTTGTGAATATAATATCCGGATCATTTTTTAATATATACTCATGATTCTCGTGCTCAAGCTTGATATCATTATTATTAATCTTGTTCATTATTATATCAACCTAGGAGCTTTTACCAGTTTTATACCATCCTCTATTACCAAACCGATCATAGAGGAATACCGAACCGTGTCCACTATTATTTGTCCCATACTTTCCAGTTATCTTTCCATCCTGGTTAAAGGTTGTTAAAGAGCGGACAAGGTGTAAACTCTCACGGCCTTCATTATCAAATATAGTTAACTTGCCGTTTCCGCCATCAATAGAACCTATTAATGCTGTTTGTTTTGAGCTATTGTTAAAGGTAGATAGCATTCCATTGCCGTTACTGTTCTCTCCAACAATTGCGGTTTTGTTGTCATAGTCATTGTAGGTATCAAGATAGCCACCCTTTTTTAGACTAATATTCCCCCGACCTTGGTTGTCAGACAGAATAGTAATAACCTCTTCACCGCTTTGATTGAAAATTTTAATCTTACCATCTTTGATAGATAAGATACTTTCGCCATTATTATCCAATAGTTTAAATGACCCACCAAGTCCGTTTTTATCAACCAGTGTAATAGAATTAGCAATAATATCATTAAAGTGCTGTGTTCCACCATATTGAAATCCCATAGAAATAAAAATAGATATGAAAATAACACTGGAGGTGATCAAACCTGTAAAATATTGAAACATAATAAACCCCTGCTGCTAATTATTGTTGTTTACGATAAGACTCTTTACACTAAAAATTATTAGAATAATTACATTTTCTTTACATCATCATAGGAATATTTATTGCCACCATCTTGAGCATGATTTTCATTTCTTTCTAGTACTACCTTATAACCATCAACACTGTCTATCTCTCTTATTCCATCAATATGCATTTTCTTTTCTTTGTACTCATGAATTTCTTTTGCTTTCTTCTTGGCTTCTTTTACACCATCTGCCACAATAAAATAATTCGTGTGTGACTCATAAAACCCGCCCGAAACATTCTCATCATAAAAACCCGCATGCACTAAAAACAATTTCATAGTGGTCTCCTAATCATACTTATAATATTATATATAAAAACCCTGTCTAAATCTAATCTCTGGCATTGAATAAAAAACCCTGCAAAGCAGGGTTTTTGATATAAATAGTAGATGATAAATAAAAATCAAGAAAGAATAATAGAGAGTGCAATAAGAACGACAATTATAATCTGCACATAGGCTTCATTACCAAATATTTTTTCAGGGTCAAGGTCGGATAAATTAATAGAGCCTCCACCATGCGCGGATGAGGAGTGAATGTTACTTTCATTTTCTATATCAACATCTTTCAAAATCCTATCCATGTATGACTCTTTTGGAGATTCACCATAAATATTTCCTCCTGAGTCCCCGTCTAGTATCATAAAATAATAGTAAATAAATAATAATGGAGAATTTGCTAATAAAACCAACCATCCGCTCCTGCCGGTGTCATGTAACCTTCTTATACCAACTCCTACTGCAGGTATAACCGATAATAAAAAATATATAATAAAAAGAGGCCAGAGCCTTAAGAATAATAATAGAAATATTATAATCAAATGAACAAGCGTGAACATCCAAAACTCGGTGCGCCTCGCTCTTCCATTAAAGTTTAAATAATTATTTGTCATAACATCAATGTACCATTTCATAGTTAAACCTCATTTACTAGTATATTATTAAAACACAGGTGCGAAAAATAAATTCATATTATGTATTTTCCCAATTATGGTACATTATTTCTTCAATACCGCACTTACGTACATCGATTTACCATCCACAA
>Ga0209019_1001297_pt1 | contig 12476 bp, 10 predicted proteins | sample METZYME_3_300m_FD_187549 | JGI IMG/M metagenome (GOLD analysis project Ga0209019, IMG submission 187549) | Marine microbial communities from oxygen minimum zone in mesopelagic equatorial Pacific - METZYME_3_300m (SPAdes) (version 2) | ecosystem: Environmental > Aquatic > Marine > Oceanic... | reverse complement strand
AATTAAGACATTAATTAAAATAAACGCCGGTACATTTTTAGTGTCTAATAAGATTCCAAAACAGTATAGATATTATCTAAGCGGATCTATCGTGCCTGATTTTGAAAATTATGTATGGGATAGAACTGCAGATAATAGTCTTAGCATTATAAAAGGTTTTTATCACGGAGGTGGAATCAGAGGGATAAACATTGATGATCCATATGTATTTTCTAATGAAAATATTTTTACGATGAGAGTCGATCAGACTGTTCCAAAAATACCTGGTAAATTATTTTTTGATATAGCTTCAGGAAAAAGTCTGCCAGAAAAATATTATATAGCTGGTGGTATTAAACTAGGTCCATTTATTATACCGCTTTATCAGAGTTGGGAGCAGGAACATAAATTCCCAAATGACCTAGACTGGATAAAAGAAAGAATCAGGTTCGTCTGGTTCTTATCTAAGGAATCTTATTAAAACAACCTTCTTTTTTGAGGTTCTAATTCTGTATATATTTCAATCAAATGTTTGAAAAGAATTATAAAGAGAAGCCTAGGGATATCCTAAAAAGAAAGATGGACGCTGATAGACTATTAAAAAGAGTTGAAAAAGGCTTCCAAGTATTTCTAGAGTCTCCCTTTATTGAAAAAAAGTATTAATCTCTAGCCTAGTGAGATCAATACTAACGCTTTCCTCCTTTTGGTTTTTAATAAACTTTACATGGGCGCAGGTGGAATATCACACGATTAATGTTGGTGGTATTGGAGGAGAATCTAGAGAATACTATCTATACGCCCCCAATGAGGTTGACCTTAACACTCCTCTGATTTTTGTTTTCCATGGTTACTCTGGATCCGCTAGTGGAATCATGGACTACTCTGGGTTCAATGAGCTAGCTGAGCAGCATAATTTTATTGCCTGTTACCCTCAGGGAACGATCGATGATGATGGCAATTCTTTTTTTAATGTTGGATATTCTTTTCATACTTTTTCTGAGGTAGATGACGTACAATTTATTCGGGTACTTCGAGCACACATAATACAAGAGTATCACCTAACCACGTATAATACTTTCAGCACGGGTATGTCCAATGGAGGAGACATGAGCTATCTATTGGCCTGCCAGGCATCAGACATCATACAAGCTTTTGCTCCTGTAGCGGGATGCATGATGGAGTGGATATATGACAGCTGCAACCCTGAATACCCTAGACCCGTTTTTGAGATTCATGGTACAGATGATTATGTGACATGGTGGGAAGGTGACTATAATGACGCTGGAGGATGGGGTAACTATATCGGAGTGATGCCAACATTCAGTTTCTGGGCCACTGAAAATAGTTGTATGAATTTTGAGAGTGATGAACTTCCTAATTTAAATGAGTCTGATGGCAGCTATATAATTAGTGACAAATATACGGACGGACTAGGTGGGAATGAGGTCTGGCTTTATAAGGTGATTAATGGTGGACATGATTGGCCAGGTTCTTACGGGAATATGGACATAAACTCTAGCGAGGAAATAGTTAATTTTTTTGATCTGTTTAAGGTTCTCGCGACAATAGGAGACACTGACTTTAATGGTCAATCTAATATAACAGACTTACTATATATATCAGATCAGGTTATTGATCAGAGCACCTATAGCGTGATATCTGATATTAATGAAGATGGTATTGTTGATGAATTAGATCTTTCTCAGCTTGCACAATCAATTATTGGATATTGAACGTCTTAGAAATAATATGAGGAAAAAACAAAAACTAGGCAGTCTATTAAGCGTGGTATTGCTAGTCGCTTTAATTTTTATCTCAAGTTTTATTGCATCTATTATCCAGAGATCTGGAGGTCGAGTTGATGTCCGTACAATAAAATTTCCGACTCAGAATGGTCAGTTATTGGTCGCGGATCTATTCAAGCCGAAAACTGCTACAAGAGAAACCCCTGCTCCACTTGTAATTGTTATACCTGGTTTTCAGCGCTCAAAAGAGACACTCTCAAATATCTCGATTGAATTATCTCGCAGAGGCATAGTTGTTATTACAATTGATCCATACTCGCAAGGTTTTTCAAGTTCATCTATGAGCAAAACATCCGCATCCTCTGAAGGATATGGAATGTATGCTATAGTTGACTATATCTATAATACCACAAACCTAAACTATATTGATAAAAGCAGGATCGCGGTAACGGGGCACTCTGCAGGCGGACTTGCGGCAGTTCGCGGGGCACAGTATTTTGGGAAAGAAGCGATTTCCAGAAAGACAAAAAGTAAGCTCCACTCTGTCTATATATCTGGGATGCTCTACCGAGGACTAGAAGAAAAAAATCTAGCGTTGATTAGGTCGAACACAGGGCTCAGCTATGCTTTTCATGATGAGGGAGCATTTCGAAATATCAATGGTAACGGCGACATGCGCTATGCGCCAGAGGCAATTGGTCTGGTTAATTCTGGACTAAACCTGAAAGATAAAATTAATGATTCTTTGTCAATCGGAAGATACTATGGGGCTCTAGAAGACAGAACCCTAAGGGTTGTTCACAATGAAAAAGTTTTGCATCCCTTTCAGCCGTATAGTTCAGAGGCCACCAAAAACCAGCTCAATTTTTTTAATAAAGTTTTTTTACTAAACACAGGTTTAAGCAGTAAAAATCAGGTCTGGTATTGGAAAGAATTGTTTACTTTTGTCTCGCTCATATGTTCAATGCTCATGATTGTTCCTCTAACGAGCTTGTTTCTGAGGACTAAGGTATTTAGAACTATAAAAAAACCTATGGCTGATGCATTACCCAGTCCGAGCGGGAAAGCGAAAACCGTATTCTGGGTGATATTTTTCTTGACCGCATTTATTGCCAGTGTGTCTTTTATCCCCATGTCAAACCTGTCTCTCCGACTATTTACAGACGCATCAACAAGAGTCGCTACGTGGTTTTTTCCTCAGCGTATGAATAATGCTGTGATGCTCTGGGCGCTGTTGAATGGTACTATAGGGCTAGTAATTTTCTTTATTAGTAATAAGTTTTTTCATAATTCTGATGATAGAACCGTTATCGAACGAATGATATCTCTATCAAAAATGGAAATAGGGAAAACCATTATCCTTTCCCTTTTAGTATTTTTATCCTATTTCGGCATCCTCTCTTTGGTCTATTATATCTTTCACGTAGACTACAGGATTCTTTTTATTGGTGTCCGAACATTTCAGCCAGATGTCTTGATAGTATGGCTAATGTATATACCAGTATTTTTTCTATTTTTCTTATCAAATTCACTGAGAGTAAATGGATCAATATTTTATAAAGGAATAGGCGAGATTAGGGGAATGTTATTCTCTGGACTTGCAACTACCTTAGGGTTAATCATTATACTGTTGATCCAGTATGTATGTCTGTTATTAACTGGAAAGATATTTTGGACAGAGACTAATCTTCAGTGGCTATATGTAAACCTACTTTTTGGTGTTGTCCCAATGATCTTTATTCTTCCTATATTTAATAGATATTTTTATCGAATGACTGGTAGAGTCTACCTAGGACCATTAGTAACATGTTTTATTTTTATTATGATCCTTTCATCTAACACGGTTTGTTATATCCCTTTATAGTACAGGTATATTCTGTTATTATAATTATCATTAAACATATATTTTATTTTTAGTGTATTCTTTTCATAAATTATAGCATGATAACAGTATTGTCACCCGCAAAAAAACTGTCCACTGAGTGTAGTTCCAATGGTTCAGCATACACAAAGCCAGTATTTTTAGATCACTCAGAAAATCTCGTTGAGATACTCAGATCGTTCGATCCAATAGGCTTACAGTCTCTAATGGGAATAAGCGAGAATCTTTCAGAGCTGAACTGGGAAAGATTTCAGAATTGGACATCGGATTTTTCTCCTGATATTTCTAGGCAGGCGGTATACTCATTCAAAGGAGACACATACACCGGGCTTGACGCTGACAATCTATCCGAAAAAGATATCATTTTTGCCCAGGATAAGGTGCGTATACTCTCTGGGCTTTATGGAGTACTGAAGCCACTTGATTTAATGTTACCATACAGGCTTGAGATGGGTACAAGGCTCAATAATAAAAAAGGAAAAAATTTATACGAGTTTTGGGGTGATAGCCTCTCAGTCGCTATTTCTCAAGAGCTTAAGGAGCATAAGGATAAGACAGTAATAAATTGCGCTTCCAATGAGTATTTTAAATCCATCTACAATAGCTCACTAAATGCCAATATCATTACCCCTGAGTTCAAGGAAATAAAGAATGGTAAAACCAGGATGATATCTATTTTTGCTAAAAGAGCTAGGGGTATGATGGCTAGGTTTATTGTTGAAAACAGGATTGAGGCTGCAGACCGGATTCTTGATTTTAATATGGCTGGTTACAAATATAATTCTTCATTATCGGAAGATGCAAAACCTGTTTTTACTCGAGTGCAGCCCTAGAGTATTTATTTTCTTTCTTTCTCTTAAAAAACTTCTAAAAACTTTCTTTTTTATAGTCTTTCTTAGTGGTCATTTTTTTGCTAATGATATTAGTATTGAAGACACTTTAATTATCCATCCTATTAGTTTTAACACGCCTAGCCCTGAAGGCTGGGTTGCGCAGTATAAGGCAACGATTGATTTTCCGGATGAGGAGTGGTCATGGAGAAAAATATTGATGGTGCAAACACTTAAGTGCGATCCAGCGACCAAAGGAGATAAGTATGACTGTGGAGAGTGGGACTATATCTGGGATGCACTTCTCCATGTCCCAAAAGAAGATACGACTGAGGTATTTAAGCTGGGAAGTTTTGTAACTCCATATGGAAAGAGGCTGGTAATGGGTGGTGTAAATGGTTGGCAGTGGATTTATGATATAACAGACTATGCCCCACTTTTAAAAGGCAAGAGGAACTTACATATCGGTAACAACCAAGAACTATTAGACCTAAAATTTTATTTTATTAGTGGAACACCATTCAGACATCAGATGTCTGTAAAAAATATTTACCCTCTTGGAGAATATGATGGTCACTATGGCTATACATATAAATATGGTGATATATCAAATAACAATGTGTTAAAAACAAAACAAATCGATCTCGACCCACTTGCATCTGGATTTAGCATAAAAGCAATTATCTCAGGTCACGGACATGAGGGGCCAAAATATTGCTGTGAATGGGTAAACAAGTCTCACTCTTATGTCATTAATGGCCTTAAAGAGTTCACCTGGAACGTTTGGAAAGACTGTGGAAATAATCCAATCTACCCGCAGGGCGGAACCTGGCCATATGATAGGGCCGGATGGTGCCCAGGTACAAAAGTAGACGAATATGTTTTTGAGCTTACTGATCTGGTGAACCCTGGCCAGACCATTTCTATTGATTATGAGATTGAAAAAATGATCGATGAGAAAGAGAACAAAGGAATCTACAGGATGAGCCACCAATTATTTTCATTTGGCCCACCAAATTTTAAGCGAAACCTAGAAATAGTAGATATTATTAACCCAAGTTCAAAAGACCAATATTCAAGGATTAATCCCACGCTATCTAGTTCGAGAGTTATTGTGAAGAATATTGGTTCAGAAGAAGTTCGCAGAATAAAATTTATTTATGGTCTCGAATCAGGAAAAAGAGCAATCTATAGATGGCGAGGGAGTATAAAGTTCCTTGAAAAATTAACAATCGAGTTACCTGTAAACGATTGGTCTGGTCTGAACGCGGATCAAAGGTTTTTTATACAGGCATTTTCTTTAAATGGACGAGAGGATGAGAGCCCAGTAGATAATATACTATTTACTCAGGTTAGAATACCCCGCACTCTACCGAGTGAATTTTTATTAAAATTAACAACAAACAATCTTGATAGAGCAAAGCAAAACACGTACCAGATTAGAGACTATTATGGAAACATATTATATTCTGAATATATGTTTTTAGACACTACAGCCTACGATAATAAGATTAGCCTGGATCCGGGGCTTTATCAGTTTGTTTTTACAGACGCTAATGAGGATGGTATAGACCGGCTCTGGTGGCAGGAAAAAGATTCTGTTGGCGTAAGTGGCAAACTAGGTCTATATAATCTAGACCAGAGTACGATTCAAGAATTTACTCCAGACTTTGGGCAAGAGATTCGTATGGATTTTATAGTTGGTCCAATTCCATAGTGACATAAATAAAATATAATTAAATTCAGAGTCTAACGCAGCCTTCCAGACACACTATTAAACCCGTTCTATAGCTGGTGATGTTTTCTAGACTGATTTAGTAATAATTATAAAAACAGTCGAGAAAATATAACAATGCAAAACTTTTTAGAAATAAAACTTAAAAAAGATATAACCAAAGCTCTTAATGAGCTTGGTTTTATCACTCCTACGCCAATCCAGTCAAAGACAATACCACTTCTGATGGACTCAGACCAAGATCTTATTGGTGCTGCACAGACAGGCACCGGGAAAACAGCGGCCTTTGGGATACCATCAATCCATCTGGCAGATGTGTCAAATAAAATCCCGCAGACACTTATTCTATGTCCCACTAGAGAGCTTTGTATCCAGATCACAAATGATCTAAAAAAATATGCAAAATACTTAAACAAGATACAAATCGTACCTGTCTATGGCGGGGCCAGCATGGAAACCCAGATAAGAGCTTTGAAGAAGGGGACACAGATTGTTATTGGTACCCCTGGCCGGACAAAAGACATGATCAAAAGAAAGAAACTTTTGCTAGCGAGTCTTGACAGGATTGTTCTTGATGAGGCAGATGAGATGCTTTCAATGGGATTCAAAGAAGATCTAGACTTTATTCTTTCAAAAGCACCAGGGCAAGTACAGAAATTGCTTTTCTCAGCAACGATGCCAAAAAAAGTAACCACTATCATAAAAGAGTACATGAACAATCCAGTTACCATAGCCGTTGACCCAATAAATACAGCAGCAATAAATGTGGTCCATCGGTATCATATGGTTCAGGCCAAGGATAGGTATGAGGTTGTCAAACGTATTGCAGATATTAATCCAAATATTTATGGAATAGTATTTTGTAGAACACGCAGAGAAACAAAAGATGTTTCAAACAGGTTAATGGTAGACGGGTATAATGCTGATGCTTTGCATGGCGAATTGTCTCAATCGCAGCGTGATGAAGTAATGAACAGATTCAGAAAAGCCCGGTTACAATTATTGGTTGCCACAGACGTTGCCGCTCGTGGCCTTGATGTAAACAATTTGTCGCATATTATAAATTATAATTTACCAGATGATCCAGAGATCTACACACATAGGAGCGGCAGAACAGGAAGAGCTGGAAAAAAAGGAATATCCATTGCTATAATCCACTCAAGAGAGGTAAGAAGACTGAAAGATATTGAAAAAATATCAGGAATAAAGTTTTCAAAGGAGCTCGTTCCAACGGGCGATGACATATGCAAGAAACAGTTATATGCTCTGGTAGACAAAATAAAAAATATTGAGGTAGACAATGAAAAGATAGAGCCATTTTTGTCTTCGATCAATGAGAAGCTTGAGGGGCTTGACAGGGATCAGTTAATAAAACATTTTGTTTCTGCTGAGTTCAATCGATTTATTTCTTACTACAAAAATGCCAGAGATATTAATATCCTTTCGGGCAATAAATCGTCTAGCTCTAAGAGAGACAGGAAAACTGGCGGACGCCGAGGTGGTGTAAGATATAATTTTACACGGTTCTATATTAATATTGGGACGAAGCAGAGGCTTAATCCTTTAAAGCTAATTAGTTTAATTAATGAAAGCTTAAACTCTAGCGACCACGAAATAGGGAAAATAGAGGTACTGAAAACATTTTCTTTTTTTGAGATCGACTCATCGGTTTCACTAAAACTGGTAGAAACCTTAAACGGAACAAAATTTAACCGTGTAAATGTTAAGGCTGAGATATCGAGAGAAAAGTCTGCACCATCAAATTCTAAAATGAAAAAGGATAATCAACGTAAAGGAAGATCAAAGAAAAATAGATGGAGAGGGCCTGCGGGATCTCGGAGAAAAAATCGCAGAAAAAACAATGGTAGAAATTAATACATCAAATCCAGTACTTGTCACTGGTGCTACAGGATACGTTGCAGGATGGATAGTAAAAGGTTTGTTAGAAAAAGGTATAACGGTTTATGCTGCAATAAGAGATGTTGATGATGAAAATAAAAGACAGCATTTGGATAAGATTGCTAATGAGTCAAACGGAGATATAAAATATTTTGAAGCAGATTTGCTTGAACCTGGGTCTTACAAAGAGGCAATGGAAGATTGCGAATTGGTTTTTCACACAGCCTCTCCGTTCTTTTTAGACTCAAAAGATGCTCAAAAAGAGCTAATTGATCCTGCGTTTGAAGGCACGAGAAATGTACTTGATTCTGTGAATAAGACACCCAGCGTCAAGCGAGTGGTATTAACAAGCAGTGTAGCAGCAATTTATGGTGACACCATTGACAGTAAGAACGTTCCTGATGGTATTTTTGATGAGAGCGTGTGGAACACATCATCGACCCCGACTCAGAGCGAGTATAGCTATTCTAAAACTGTTGCCGAAAAAGAAGCCTGGAAAATTTGCGGTGAACAAAACAGGTGGGACCTGGTAGTAATAAACCCGTCGTTGGTTCTCGGACCAGCGCTGAATCCACACTCTGATTTTGAGAGCAAGAAATTTATGGTTCAGATGGGTAATGGTGACTTGAAAAGTGGGGTCCCAGATATAAAGCTGGGAATCGTTGATGTAAGAAATGTAGGTGAGGCACACTTGAATGCTGGTTACAATCCTGATGCAAGCGGACGGTATATAATCTCCTCTGATAGTATGGATTTTCTAACTATTGGTAAACATTTACTAGAAGAATTTGGAAACAAGTATCCCATACCCAAAAGAGTAGCTCCAAAATTTCTAGTATGGTTGATAGCTCCTATGATCGGTATAAAACGAAATTTTGTTAGTAGAAATGTTGGATATGCAGTTCACTTTAATAACACAAAAAGCAAAAAAGAATTAGCAATCGATTATATTCCTGTAAAAGACACGGTTATTGATTTTTTTCAGCAGTTTATTAATGAAAAATTGATCTAAGACTAATCCTATCCATTAAATCATTTATAAAATAAATGTTTATTAACTCGCACATAGCCTCTGGATATATCGCTTCAAGGTTTGACACAGATGATAGGAAGTGGATATTTCTTTGGATGTTTGCTGCTATCATACCGGATATTGATGGTCTCTGGTCTAAAACAGTGGCGGACCATCACAGCATTTTGCACACGCCATTTTTTTGGGTTATTGTTTGCGGAATTGGATGGTTCATTGGTCATGTAAGAGTTGATAATGATATAAAAAGGATATTTTTAATAATCTTTCTAGGAAGTTTATTACATCTTTTTACCGATTATATTACTGCAAGGACTGTTGGTATAAAGTGGTTTTCCCCATTTAACACTGTTGATTATTATTTATTTATGATTACGCCCGAAAAAGGGAATATCTCTATTTGGGAGATGCTTATTCCACCATATGTAACCTTTTACATGGAAAATAAAATGCTGACTATTTTTGAGATATTAATTAACATAATTGCTCTAATACAGTATCTATTCGTATATAATAAAACAGATTAGAATTTTAAATATAAATAATGAATTCGTTATTAACATTCTCTGCTAAAAAACAATCATAGGTAAATTTGAATCCACATGGGCTTTAATAAAGAATATTTCGCGTTATTTCTATTCGCATTTATCATTTGTTCTTGTGATGAAAATAAGCATGTCAAATCCTATAGATTACCAAAGACCAGTTTTAATATTTCAAAAAATGAAGTTCCAAAAGATATACAGAAAAGTATAAACGGCATAAGCTGGGACCTTCCACAAAATTGGGTGCCATCTGATGGACATTCTATGCGTTTGGCTAGCTTTGACGTTCCTTTTTCAAGAGGTATTGGGGACTTATCAATTGTTTCTCTGGGAAGTGAAAGCGGGGGATTAACCGCTAACGTGAATCGATGGCGCAAACAAATTGATTTAGGTCCAATTTCAGAGAGTGAGATAAAAACCGAATCCATTGTTGGCCAGAGTAAATCCGGATCTTTTAGATTGTTTAGACTGATAAATGATTCTAGTAAAGAGAAAGCGATATTGGCAGCTGTTTTACCGATGGAAGGAAAGACACTCTATATTAAACTCACTGCAAGTCAACAAGGGATCATTGAGCTAGAAACTATATTCACACAGTTTTGTTCATCAATCGATAAGGTTCAGTAGTGAAACAAGAGATCATTAAAGCATTAAGCAGCCCAAAGCTATTTGCATACAGCCTAGTTTGGTTGATGGTGTTAGTAGTTGTCGGAACTGTTTCACAACGTGACATAGGATTATTTGCATCTCAGCAGCGATACTTTTCATCATATATTTTCTTATTTGGACCAATTCCGCTACCCGGTGGAAGAATAGTCTTAACGCTTATGCTCACGAACCTTATTTCGATGCTGTTTAAACAAAACCTGTGGAAAATGAAAAAGATTGGTATCCTCGTTGTTCATCTAGGAGGGGTCATGCTTCTTGTTGGCGCAGGTCTAACTGCAATATTTAGCTCAGAAGGAAGTATGGTTATTGAAGAAGGATCAAGATCAAACACTATTGATGATTATCATAATACAGAGCTTGCAATCATCAATATCTCTGAACAAAACTATGATATATATACTGTGTTTGGCCAGCATCTTTTTGTTAGAGGCAATAATCTTAGGCATGAGAACCTAAATTTTGATATTACGGTACTCGAATATATGGATAACTCTACTTTTGAACCTATTTCAGGGCAGTCTGATATTCAGTACAGGGGAATGCTAAAAAATATCTCACTAAAAGAAATACCCATAGATAAGGATGACATGAAAAACCGTCCAGGAATTATTTTTCAAGTTTCTGGTAGCTTTACAGATAGTGATGGCATCTATGGTCTGATCTTTGGTCAATCCGTTCCCGCAACATTAAGCATCAACGGAAAACAATATGTGATGTCTATACAAAAAAAGAAAACATATTTACCTTTTGCGATAGAGCTTCTAGACTTTAAAAAGGTTATGCATCCTGGTACTCAGGTAGCAAAGAGCTTCAGCTCAAGAATAAATCTCATCGAGGACAATGTTCCTAGGTCGGTTCTGATTGAGATGAATAAACCACTTAGGCATAAGGGTTATACCTTCTTTCAGGCCTCATTTATTGAGGGGCTAGATGGTGAGGCGACTGTTTTGGCTGCTGTCCATAACTATGGAAGACTTTTTCCTTATATTTCGAGCATCATTATGTCGATTGGACTACTTTTGCATCTGCTGACTAAATTACCTTCTCTTATGAAGAAAAATAAAAAATGAAAAAATCCTATATTTTATCCCTCATTATTGTCTCGCTTCTATTTTTCGATTTTACAGAGCTATATGCAAAGGATTTTTTTGAAAAAAATATACCCATTCAAGAGGGGGGAAGGATAAAACCGCTTGACACATATGCTAGAAATCAGGCGCTTGCATTTTATGGGAAAAGGAAAATCAAGCATGAAAACCTATCAGCAATTGATTGGATGATGGATCTATTCATTTATCCTGAGAAAGGTTTAGAACAAAAAATATTTAATATTCGAAGCCCCGACATTGTTAACGCACTAGATCTTAAGTGGACAAATAATTTTCACAAGTACAGTTATAGCGAAATCTTTCCTGGTATACAAAACCAGTTACCTCTCATTAGAAATATTTTTGAGAAGAAAGAAGAAGAGAGGGATCTTTTTGAGAACCAGTTGGTAGAGTTATACCAGAACGTGATGAAATATAGAGAGATAGCGCCAAGCCTTAGCTGTCTTCTTCCAATGTTTACTGTATATGACCCTGGAACCGCTGAGAAGCTGCATATTCAGCCAGGAGAGGTTACGAGTTATGCGCATATCATGAGCCACAGGGGATCCCTTTTTAATGTCTCTCAGAATATACTGACCAAGTCAGAAGAGAGCTGGACAGAGCAAGAGAGAGAGGTCGCTCTATTGCTTTATAATCTTCAGCAGACCAGCACGGATGAATTTGCCAAAGCGCTTAAGATTATTCCCCCTGCTAAAAATGATACCACCGGGCTGTGGATATCTCCATGGGAATTATTAGATGGTAGGGATATCGAACCGCACCAGGATAAAATTATAAAATCAATGGAAGTATATCTATTAGCTAGATATGAGAAGAATTCTAGTTCTATGGACGATGCACTAAATTCTTACAAAACCGGAGTATTATCTTCTCCTAGTGAGAGAGTAAATTTTTCTATTCTTAAGCAAGAGAGTTGGCTTAATAAGGCGAACCTTTTTACCATAAGTCTGGTGTTCTATTTATTTGGCTTTATTTTATTAGGAATAAGCTGGATGGTTCACCCGGGTTTATTTAGAAATATTGCTTTCGGTTCAATGATATTGGGATTTACAG
>Ga0209019_1001284_pt1 | contig 12548 bp, 12 predicted proteins | sample METZYME_3_300m_FD_187549 | JGI IMG/M metagenome (GOLD analysis project Ga0209019, IMG submission 187549) | Marine microbial communities from oxygen minimum zone in mesopelagic equatorial Pacific - METZYME_3_300m (SPAdes) (version 2) | ecosystem: Environmental > Aquatic > Marine > Oceanic... | reverse complement strand
TCCGATTTGGGCATCCCGGTAGAGAGTTTCGACAAGGTCCTGCTCTCCCACCACCACCCTGACCATATGTCCGGATTGATGTTCGTTCAATTTGTTCGCACTTTGACAGGGCAGGACGCGCCGCTATTGGATGTCTACTTCACCGAGGAATCCCTATATTGGGCAATCAAGATGTGCTCCGCCAACTACCTAAACGTCGCCGAGTCAGACCGGCAATGCGCCAAGAACTCGGATGGGCGTGAGGTCATGCGCTGGACCGTGGTGCAACCGGGCCAACAAGTCAAACTCGGGCCCGCAACCACAGCGTACTGCTTCCCGGCCAACCATTTCTCTGGCGCTCTCGGCTGACGGGTGAACACGGGGGGCATGGGCGTGGGTTTCTCCAGAGACACTCACTTCGATCCGGAGTTGGTCAAACCCTCTGAGGGCCTCCGCCTGCTAATTCACGAGGCGTTCCGGACCGACGAGGACAGTATTTACACCGACAACCACGGCCATTCAACCGGCGAAGACGCGGGTCGGGCCGCCGCCCAAGCAGGCGTCACTGAACTGGTCCTGACCCACATAGACTCGGATTTCAACGCCAACCCCCAACCCCTCTTGGACGACGCCAAGAAACACTACCACGGCCCCACCTCTGCCGCCACCGGTCTCCTACAGATAGCTGTCACTAGCTAGCAGCGGCCGCGGCACACCATCATTCTCAAACCTATTCTTCGGTCCGCCGCCTAACTGATAAGGACACCGAATCAAGGATACCGCCTGTTTTCGTTGTCACCGTTTTATCAGCCATCGTGTCGGTCGGACATATCCCTTATCAAAAGCGGAGCCCTGATTGCCCGTTTCCTACCTGTATGAGTATACTTCTGGCAAATTTCAAGCCTTGTGCTGCTGGAGAATAGCCGTATGGCAGTAAAGATGGGTGTGGCGATTGTCAGCAATGACGCCAGGGAATATATCCAGCAGGTACGGATGCTGGACGAAGCTGGAATTGCAATGATCGGCTGCGGTGACTCTCAAGCCCTCTACCACGAGCAGTTCATCCGCTGCGCTTTGGCGGCTGAGCACGTCGAGCGGGCACAGGTCGGTACCTGGATCACCAATCCTGTGACACGCCACCCAGCCGTCTCCGCCGCGGGCATCGCCACGGTAGACGACCTTGCGCCGGGCCGGGCTTTTCTGGGAGTTGGGACCGGGGATTCCACGGTCTACAACGCCAGCCTCAAACCGGCCACATTAAAAACCCTTGAGAATTTCATCACCACGGTGCGCGAATTGCACCGGGACGGCGAATCTCAATGGGAAAATAACCCGTGTTATCTGACCTGGGCAGAGCGCCAGATTCCGATCGGTATGGCCGTATCTGGCCCGAAGGCCATGCGAATGGCCGGCAGACTGGCAGACATCGTGTGGGTGTGCTTCGGCATCCAAGAGGATGAGATTTGCATCGCCAAGGAATACCTAGCGGAGGGAGCCAAAGAGGCTGGGCGTAGCATCGACGACATTGATATCTGGTGGATGGTCCAGTTCAACATCGCCGAAACCCGTGAGGCGGCCTTGGCACCATTACTGCCAAATCTAGCCACCTCGGGCCACATCATATTCCGCTATGGGCTCGACGGCAAAGCAGTCCCTCCGGAACATCAACAAGGCGCCAATGACCTGGCCCGGCTCTATCAACCCATAAAACACTTTGGTAATTCTGACCTGCCCGGGGAATTAGGACTGAAGGATTATCTGGCTGACCGATTGGCGATCGTGGGCACTACCGACGAGTGCATCCAGCGCATCAAAACACTGGAGTCTCAAGGCGTAGACCAACTCTTTTTCTACACTGCGCTCCCAGACAAGCAAAGGCTGTTCAACCAACTGGCTGAAGAGGTCCTGCCCGCGGTTAGCTAACGCTTACTGGTTCAAGTCCCGAGGAATTTTCGGACAGGAGCGACCAGTGAAAAGATGTAATGAAATCGATCTGGTTGAGAGGCATTACGAATGAACGGTGGCCTAACCCATTCCAGAAACCAACTTGACCGCAATCGGCTCAGTCTTGGCCTGTTTGGACTAAATTGTTCAGGCGGACTTGCCGTCACCACCGTGCCCGAACGCTGGGACGCCAGTTGGGAGAACAACCGGAGAGCCGCCGTCATGGCCGACGAGGCCGGTCTCGATTTCATGTTGCCTCTTGGTCGTTGGAAGGGCTACGGCGGCATCACCGACCACAACGCGTCGAACTTCGAAACGCTGACCTGGGCATCTGGGATATTGGCCAGCACCCGCAATATCATGGCCTTCGGGACTACTCACGTCTCGCTCTTCAATCCAGTGGTCGCCGCGAAACAGATGGTAACGGCCGATCACATAGGCCAAGGCCGGTTCGGTCTCAATATCGTCTGCGGTTGGAACAGTGACGAGTTCGACATGCTCGGCGTCGACCTGGCCCAACATGATGACCGCTACGACCAAGGACAAGAATGGATCGATGTAGTTACCCAAGCGTGGACCTGCGACGGGCCATTTGATTACGACGGCAAGTTCTACCAGGTGCACAAGACCGAGATTTATCCCAAACCATATGGCGGCGGACGCCCGACCCTCGTGTGCGCCGGTAACTCGCCCCGCGGAAGGCAATTTGCCGCGCGAAACGCCGATATGATGTTCACCAACCTGCGCGGCGACATCGAAGGAGCACGGCAGAACGTAAATGACCTACAGGAGATTGCTGTAGGGTACAAACGGGACATCGGCGTCTTCTCTAACGTCTCCGTGGTCTGCCGGCCCTCCAAGAAGGAAGCAGAAGAATATTTTCACTACTACGCCGTCGAGAATGCAGACCTTGATGCAGTGGAAAATCTGATCGAGGGCCGGGGTCTCAAGAAACCGGGCGTTTCGGAAGAATTTTTAAAGGGCGCGCGAGTCCGCGCGGCCGCCGGAAATGGCGCCTTGCCGATCGTCGGAAACCCCGACGAAGTCGTCGCGACGATGAAACGTCTGTCTGATTACGGCATCTCAGCGCTGGCCATGGGCTTCACGAATTACCTCGACCATTTCCCCTATTTTCGGGATGAGGTGCTGCCCCGGCTCGTATCCGAAGGACTACGCATAGAATAGTTAGATACCCTCAAGGCCCGACAACAATCTAGTAGAGGTATCCAATGAAATTCCTGGCCATGACTCTCATCCCTTACGCTCCGGACCCAGTGACCGGGATCCAGCCGTCAACCACGGACCGGTTACGCTCGGTGGTGGACATCGCGGTCTTATCCGAAGAGCTGGGATTCGACGGGTACGGTGTTGGGGAGCGGCATGAGCGGCCATTCCTGTCTTCGTCCCCGCCGGTCATCTTGAGCCACATCGCCGCCCGGACATCGACCGTCAGGCTATATACAACCGTGACAACATTGAGTCTGTTGGACCCGGTGCGGGCATTCGAGGATTATTCGACCCTCGACCACCTGAGCGGCGGCCGCCTCGACCTCATGATTGGCAAGGGCAACGGTGCAGCTCAAGCTCAGCTATTCCACGTTACGACGGAAGACCAGTGGGAGCGCAACCGGGAGGGCTACGAACTTTTTAGGCGGTTGTGGCGCGAGGACAAGGTAACCTGGTCCGGGCAGTTCCGGCCTTCTTTGGACGAAGCAGAGACTTGGCCGCGCCCGTTGCAACAGCCAGTCCGCGTCTGGCACGGCAGCGCCACCAGCGAGGCTTCGGTGGAACTGGCTGCCAAGTGGGGAGACCCCCTATTCTCAGCCAACGTAACCAATCCGATAGAACCGTATGCCGCGCTCGTGAAGCACTACCGGGAACGCTGGGTGCATCATGGCCGCGACCCTAAAGACGCACTGGTCGGCGCAGGTTCGGCCGGATATTACTGCGCCAAAGATTCTCAGGACGCCATCGACACGTACCGCCCAGTGTTTGAGGCCCGGAAGGCAGCGTTTCTGAGGCAGGGTATGCCGCTGGTATTTGACTCTGTAGAGGACGCGATCGAGCGGAGTTCAGCTCTTATCGGCAGCCCGCAGCAGATCGTCGATAAGGTAATGCGTTATCACGAACAGATGGGCCATGAGGTGCTTAGTATCAATGCCGATGGCGCCGGCTTGACTCCGTCACAGCACCGGGAAACGTTAGAGTTATTCCAAAGTGATGTCGCCCCCGCGCTGCGCAAGACGATACCAAGCCGGTCGTTGGCGCAATAATACGGGATTGAATCGTCATACTTGGTTATGCATCAAATGTGCAGCGTCTGCACTAAATATCTACAGCGATAGATGGGGTTCCTGATCAAACTAGACGAAGGGTTCGCGATGGCCCACGGCTGCCTCGCCTATTGGTATCAGCAACGGGCCCGTCTGGAAGACGCCAAAAAGACCGTGATTCAACCGCTGGTGCTGACTCCCGGGGTCGCCCGTAGGGAACGGCAGCAGATTGAAGCAATCGGTCACTGGATAAATAGAAGAGGCCGGAACTCCATCGCCCTTATAAAAAAGCATATCTCCGAATTTCCTCGGGATGGCTTACTGCTGCGGAAACAGGACTACCCCGCCGGCTCCGATTGCTCAGATTGGGCTGCAGATAAGATGGCTATTTAGGGCGATGGAAGTACCGTCATTTTGCCTGACCTGACCAGAATACCGGCGTTCGACGTCCTCAAAAACGGAGACTTCCGCACTCTCTGGACCGTCAAGGTGGTAAATGAAGTCTCCCGCCGAATAGAACTGTTGGCGCTGGGCTACCTTGTCCTCTGGATGACCGACTCTCCGTTCCAAGTAGGTCTGATCGCGGTCTTCCTGAATCTTCCGAGGCCCTTCTTTTCCCTCTTCGCCGGGTTGGTTGCAGACCGGCTGGACCGGCGCCGAGTATTGATCGGCGTCCACGCCATCTACTCTGTGATTTCAACCGTCCTTTTGTTGCTGATCGTCATGGGCGCGGTCGAACCTTGGCATGTCTTCATTGCCGTATTTCTCCAGGGCTCGGCAAAGGCGCTGGACGACCCTTCCCGGCGCACCGCAATTTTTGACTTGGCCGGCCGGGAACGTTTGGCCAGTGCCATGTCCCTTGAAACGATCAACAACAATAGTGGGAAGATTGCAGGACCGCTGATCGGCGGCGTGCTGATCGCCTCCACCGGATTTGTTGGCTCTTACGCCGCCATATTGGCTCTGGACGCGGTGTCCCTCCTGATGATCTCTCAGCTCAAGCTGCCCCACCGACCGCTGGGCGAGGGCAAGCCGGTGCAAGTGTGGCGGAGTCTCCGGGAAGGACTTGGACACTCCATGAGCAACCGGATGGTGCTGGGCGTCCTCTCCATGTCGCTCATCATGAACTCGTTGGTTTTCCCGATCCAGTACTTCATTCCCGTAATTGCCAGTGACCTCCTGATGGTCGGCCCGACGCTGGGTGGGTTGTTGGGCTCCGCTGAGGGTGTCGGCAATTTCCTTGGCGGGATAATCTTGGCGGTCCGGCGGAATATCGGCCATTACGGGCGAGTATTCGCCATCGGGGCGCTGTTGGTGGCGGTAATGGTGACTCTGGTGGCCTGGTCTCCGTGGTTTGCTGTTTCTTTCTCCCTACTGCTGTTGGGCGGGCTGGGGCAGGCGGGGTTCAGCACCATGCAAAGCACCATATTGCTGTTGGAGTCGGCGCCGGCGATGCGGGGTCGGACCATGGGAGCACAAGGTGTAGTCAACGGCATGGGCCACTTGGTCGGCGGGACCGAGATTGGGGCAATCGCCAGCGCTTTCGGCATTAGCATTGCCATCGGCCTAAACGCCGGGGCCGGGATATTGCTGATCTTGCTGGTGATGGTCCTGACACCTCTGGTTAAGCGTCATGCGGGTGGCACAGACGACCCACGAGCTCATTCGGGGGAACATGCCACGCTTACACCTGAACCTGAACCGGATGATTAAGGACCGGGACTAGGCGACTATACGGATATCGGGTGATTAACTAAACCGCGCAACCATGTTGTCATCAGTCAATACGGCGACATAATCAGTCAGAATAATGGTCTAGATGAGTTGACTCATACCTCAATTCTCTTCGTTTCGAACGCAACATACTAGCAACTGCGTTACACACCGACGTGAGTCGGAAATTGATGCCGTCGAAAAGAAGCCCGCGGTTACCATCCGGCCCAAGCCAGCTTTCCAGCCGGTCTTTGAAGTAGCCACCACCTGCGAAGGGAGTGGAATGGGCCTAGTAAACCGGGGCCCAGGTTCAAACAATCAGGGCAGAGATTCTCACAGCGATAGCTGTAATTTAGAGCCCGCAAGAAGTGAAAACTTGATCAGACGTGGGTAGATCTCAGATCGATTTGGGGGGCGCTAAGAAATCTCTTGAATCGTCGATTTGAAGCACCGTGGTTGAGATGTCCCTACTCGAACACAGTCTCTAGTTTGGCAGCCTGGTCGAAGAAATACTGGAGACTCTCATTGACCCGAAAAAAGATGTCTCCGCGCAATTGGTCTCCCGTGGCGTTCTGTGCGAGGCCGTCGTTCGCGGTCAGGTCAAGGGTGTTCAACGTATGCCGGCGGTCAGCTCCGCCGTTGGCCTTGGTGTTCTCTACCAACTCTCGCCAATCGGCCTCGCTCAACTCCAAGTAGAAATCCAGGTCGTCCAGGTCGGCTTCGCTGCCATCCCTGACCTCGGTACATTCGAATGCCTCGAAGACGACCACAAAGACCCTGGAGCCTACCTTCACTCCCATCGCCGCGTCGATAGACCCCAACCTGCGGAATTCAGGGTCCACATTCACCAGCTGCTGAAGGGCCTGGAACCATTCAACCGATGGAAACACAAGTGTGCCTGCGGCGGAACTCATAGTCTTCTCCTAATATTTTCAGATATCGGCGAGGATTCCAATTCCCCTGGCGCTGGTATAGCATTCGTTAGCCCTGCGTGGATCTAGACGCGGTACACTGCTAATCCTTGAAGTAGGGGTCTCCCTGCTCTTTAGCCTGGCTAAAAGGGACCATTTTACGAACATAATGATCGGGATTGGTGTCGCTGGGGGCTTTGGCCAACGCCTGGTCGACCATCTTGCCGTATCTGGGGTCTAATTGGGCAAATTTATCTGCTTCCGACCGGATATGGGTAACATTGGACATGATTCGCTGAATATCCGGACTTTGGCAGTGCTTGCAGCCCGATATGGGAACCGCACCGTAGGTCTTAAGGTAGTAGGAACTAACCTCACTGCATTGCTGACAACGGTATTCGTAGATCGGCACGTCAAACCCTACGCAGTAGTGCCGGATTCCTGGACCGAGTCCTGATTGACGTAGGTCAACAATCCTGGCGCCAGGCTGTCCACCGTTTTGTCGATACCTACCCATCTCATCCGGGTCATGTAATCAGAGACGTAGCTGCGTTGTAATTCTCGAACCACATCCATGCCAGATGAGATATTTTCCAGGCCGCCACCGAATATGATCGCAAGAGCTTCCCACAGTACGGAGTCGCTCATCTCGGTAGCCAAGTCTTGCTCCACACCGCTCATCATTCGCAGCAACCCGGTAGCATAGTCTCTGCCATTCTCAGAGATGGCATATTTCACGTGGGCCATTCCATAGGCCAGATGCCGGGCCTTATCCTGGACGCTCCTCCGGAAGATTATCTTCTCAGCCGGATTCGACGCGTAGGCCTCGCCGTACCGGTAGAGCATGAGAGTGAACGGCCCCCGGAGCAGGTACATCAAGACAGCGGTTTCGGTCCAACCTGCCCGGCTCTCGATGATCCGCCGGTTGATGAGACCGGGGCTTTCCAGACCCAGGGTGCCCCCGTTGGCCAGAGCTCGCGTGCGGAAGACGTCGTGATGCCTGGCCGTATCGTATAGCTCACTAGCCAGGAACGTCTTGACTTCATAATAGGCGTAATTCATCCGCCCGATCCATTGGCCGATGGAGTCAGTCTCCACGCTAGCCTGCTGGGCCAACTCGGTGCATAGCTGGCCCATGGACAGTTCCATCTCTCGGGGAAGCGGCTCGATGGTATCCCATGGAACATCCAGATGGGCCATCCACCGGCGTTGGATCGCTTCTTCGTACAATCCAGCGGCGTTGTCAGCCCAGATATCCACCTTCTTGCTGAGGGGATAGAACTCCAACCTAGGGACCCCGGATACATGAAACGCCCCCCGGGGCATCCGCGTCATCTCCTCACTGCGGTCTGGAATCTTGCCATAGGAATTTATCGCGATGCCTTCCAGCGTTAAGCCTTTCTTGCCAGGCAGGGCTTTGGTTCCCCACTCTGGAGTGTCCTTCATCCAATCGAAGGTTCTGGCTTCTCCGGTCGCCTCGGACTCCGGCTCATCGCCTGTCGCGGCGTTTTCATCACCGGTTGGTTCGGCTGGTCCGTTGTTCGGTTTGGGAGTCGACGCCATACTTTGGCCTCTAGAGATCGACTGAGTTAATGTCACTGGTTGGCGGAAAAAAGAAGGCCTCTACCAACATCAGGTAGAGGCCTCAGTTCGTTCTACTATGTCACTTAGGCCGGGTCTGGGTTGTAGGTCTCCAGCAATGCCGGATGCACCCTTCCGTTGGTGATGCGGTCGTCTAAGCCGGCAGACTTCAGGCGCTGAAAGTATTCCTTCACCTGCTTCTGACGTACGGCCATGAGGATTTTCTGACCTTCATCGGTCTTGTCTTTGCCCCCACCCAACAGAACGGCCAAAGCTTCGCTTGTCAACATGTTCCTAGCGGCAGGGTTCTCTCCCCCGGCGCCCGAGGACTGGCGGTTCTCAGCTTCGTCCAAGTACGAGTGCATCTCTTCCAAGCGCTCCGGGCTGCACTCCTTCATATACCGTGCATGAAGTACCCCGATAGCCACGTGCCTGGCCTCGTCCTGAGCGCACCGCCTGTAGATTGTTTTTTCGGCCTCGTTGTAGGCCATCAACTCGCCAAGCCGGAATAGGGTAAGTACATTCCCTTCACCCACAATATGCAACCGGGTCGACAATTCCGTGTATTCCCGGGCACTGTCGGTGCTGCCGCCGACAACGTCGGTCACGCTGTCGATCATTCGCATCAGACCACCGCCGTTGGCCAAGGCTCGCTTACGGAAAACCTCTAGGTGGCGGGACTCATCCATTACCTGCCCAAGCAGCGCCATCCGGACTTCTTGGTAGTCAGGCGACATGGTGGCGATGAACCGGCCAGGAACATCTGCAGCTACAAACTCTACCTGGGCGAAGAACGTGGCCAACTGGCACTCTGCAGCTTCGATGTCATCCGGCAGTTCTTCCAGAGTGTCCCAGGGAATGTCCGTGGCAGAACTCCACTGACGGCTGACAAACTCTTCATATAGCTTCCGAAGGTTATATCCCCAAACCTCTTTCTTGGTGCGGAACGGGTAAGCGCCATATTGAGCTACCCCCGGGCGCGGGATAGACCCCGCAACTCGGCCTGTGAGGTTGTCTGAAACGTCTTCAACCTCGGCCCCAACAACGTTCTCTTCCAACTGGTTCAACCAGCTAAGGTCAAACCCCGCTTCCTTAGCTCGCTCCCAATAGGTTTGGTGCTGTGCCACAGTCGCCATACTATCAGCCTCCGCGGTGGGTGCATGAATGTTCTGGTTCCGAGCATATTATAGCCGTCGTAGTGACTGGATGCTACCCGTTGAAGCTTGAGACTTCAACGCTGGAAGGCCGGTAAGAAGAAGGTGAGGGTTTTGATTCCACACGGGCCGCCACTCCCTTTTAGACCATCATCCAGATTATAACCGGGTTGTCTTCACGAAAGCTCGCCGGATTACGAAACTTCAGAGAATGAACTATCTGTTGCGTTGCCTATGGCACAAGAACACCCGGTGGAGACAGAGGAGAGTGCGTGCTAACTATTTGCAAACACTATCGATTGTCCGCCTCCATGGTACATGACTAATCAATATGAGATGACCTAAATAGCATCCGGGTTGATTCGAGGTTCAAATCTGGGTGGCAAGCCGAGTTCCATCGATACTAGGTCTCGGCTACTGTCCAGGAACCCGCTGATTTTAATGGTTGGAGATTCTGTTAAGTATTCGAAATTCTCGCCATCAATTCGGAACGGTCGGTCGTGACCCGGGTATATGGTGTCTGCGGTTTCAGAAATTTTCTTGAGGCTAGCTTGGGCTTGTTCCACGCTCCAGAATACGAACGCAGGCATACCGCGACTTAAGGCTCCTGCATCTGATATTGCATCACCACCAAGGCAGACCAGGCCGCCAGAAGTCTCGACAAGAACACTTTGGTGTCCTGCGGTATGGCCGGGCGTATCAAACGTTCCCAGCCCTTTCTCCAATTCGGTTTCACCTGAGACCTCTTTGACCGTGTGCGTTGATAATGTGTCAGCGAAGTATTTGGCAGTCGCGTAATCATTAGCCTTCGGGTTCCGGCTGTACTCTAATTCCCGGTTGGAAATCACAATTTCCGCGTTGGGGAATAAATCGGTGTTTTGGGAATGGTCCCAATGGGCATGGGTCAGTATCACTCTTCCGATTTCCTCAGGAGAAATCCCATAGGTTTGCAGAGTCTCAACTAGCATCGTCCGTCGTCCGAAGTGTCCTACGTCCACCACTGTCAGTTTTTCTCCGCGGACTAGCGTTACAGTGCAAAGACCTAAAGTTCCTTGATCAGTGTTGATGCTAAAACCGGGTAAAAGAATTTCTATCTCTGGCATATAGATTCATCCTTGCGATTACCTACTAGCGACTTGCCGACCTGGCCCCGATGTTTGTAGCACAGGCTATGTTAGTCCGGCAAGCACCGGAACGGCATTTGAGGTAGCATTGCCTCTGAAGTGGGCGCATGTGACTCTCGGGCCTGAAGCGAATCCCGCCTACGTCGCATTTCTCCTAGCTAACGACGACACCAAGTACCGCAATGTGGCTCCTGACACGTGCGAGCCCGAGCATCCCGCGGGTGTAAATCCGGTGGAACAAGGGGAATCGAACACTGAAAGCACGTTGGTTATTGCGTCTGGGGCCCCATGCGATGCCAAAAACTCTGAAAATAACCTTAGGCCGCGGAGCTCCGCTACCCTTAAGCCATCCGGACTGTGGAACACTGCGATGGCAGAAATACCGTCCATTGCCGGGTACTTAGGCCTCTGCAAAGCAAGCGCCTCGACAGACGCAACGCCAACTGACAAAAATTCTTCCTGTTCATTGGTGGTCACGTCGGAGATCGATGGCGCAAATCCGACCAATAGCACAATTAAAATGAACCAAACAAGAACGGTTGCTACAGCATTCCTCTGGCTACCACATAATTTGACAACCAAACCAGTCATCGAATTGCTTATCCTCTACTGGGATGGGCTCCGTATACGTAACCCATGAGTTTCATGTCGCGCCGACGCGACAAAACGATCCGTGTGACATATCTGATGATCGGTCGCCTTAAAGAGGAAATCCAAAAGTCAGAACGATGCCAACCCTATGAGCTAGCGTTGCTGTGGTGTCCGAGGTCAGTCGCCGCATGAGAGGAATGTTCTATGGCTGGAAACTAGCTGGGCTTGCTTTGCTGGTGATTGGCCTGGCCAGCGGACCTGTATGGAGCGGAGTCGGTTTATGGGTCAAAGCACTAGAGATGCATTTTGGCTGGAGCAGGGCGCAGCTAACGGGTGCATTTTCTCTCGCCCAGCTGGAAGGCAGCATCCTTGGACCCTTCCTGGGCTACCTCATCGATCGATTGGGCCCCCGGCGGATGGTGCTTATTGGGCTAGTGATCACCGGTCTCGGATTTGTTTTGTTCAGCCAGACCAATAATTTGCTGACATTTTATGTTTCCTATTCACTGATCATGCTGGGCACGGCAGCAGGAACTTGGCTGCCACTCATGACAGTGGTCAACAGGTGGTTCATCCGGAAACGTGGTTTGGCAATGGCGGTAGCCGCAGAGGGATCTCCGTTAGGTGGCCTATTGTTGTTACCGATACTAGCATGGGCTATCACTCCGAGTCACTTTGGTTGGAGTACGACAGCCTTGTGGATAGGAATAGTTTTTTTGGCCCTCGCCTTTCCGATAACCCGGTTCATTCGTGAACGGCCCGAAGACTATGCTGAACTCCCCGATGGTGACCCATCACCAAGTACTCTGATGAGCCAACTCGACATTGGCAGGAGTTCTTCGCAAGATGTCGGCGCTAGAAATCAACCTGACTTCACAGCAAGTCAAGCAATTCGTACCAGTGCTTTTTGGTTAATTACTTTCGGCCATGCCTTCTCCAGCCTTCTTTTTGCGACATTGACCGTGCATTTAGTACCGATGCTTACAGACCACGGGATGTCTTTGCAGTCTTCAGCTTACGTGTTTTCAGTAATGATGGGAGTTGCGGCAGCTTTTCAGTTGATAGGTGGCTATATAGGTGACCGGATAGAAACTAGAGTGGCCGTCGCGGCTTTCGGCTTCATCCAAGCCGCCGGTTTTACTGTAGCGGTGTTTGCCCAAAGTATGCCGATGGCTATTCTGTTTGCCGTATTATTCGGTGCGGGTTTTGGCGGCCGTAATCCGTTAACTGTAGCTATTCGAGCTGAGTATTTTGGACCAAACGCCTTCGCAACAATCA
>Ga0209019_1001279_pt1 | contig 12570 bp, 8 predicted proteins | sample METZYME_3_300m_FD_187549 | JGI IMG/M metagenome (GOLD analysis project Ga0209019, IMG submission 187549) | Marine microbial communities from oxygen minimum zone in mesopelagic equatorial Pacific - METZYME_3_300m (SPAdes) (version 2) | ecosystem: Environmental > Aquatic > Marine > Oceanic | place... | reverse complement strand
TAATATGTACCACCGTACCTTCATCCGCATCATAGGTACGGTCTACATCCAGCCAGCGAATTGTAAAGGCATCGCCCACTTCAAGCTTGGTATCGCTGGCCATTCCTTTTCCTATCAGTACCGGTATGGCAATCTCTTCATGCCCGGAAAGTGCGTCTGTTGGCATGTTAACAATATTCTGAGCAGGTGGAATGCCCTTCATAATGGTAGGCATGATGCGACCCCCAGGATAGATGGATGCCTGGCTCACCAGAACCGGGAATGCTTTTTTTTCATCCACAAGCGTTTCCACTTCTGTGGGCAGTGCTGAATGCGCATCTTCAAAAGTCATGGGATCTAGAGGGTCATATTCCGGGTGCCAGTAGGCGCCGCCAGCAATTTCTGTATCCATGGTAACCTGCTTGGCGTGTTGGAGCATACCATCGTACATGGCCGACATAAACAGGATTAGGAAAAATGAAAAAGCGGTTACAAGAACATTCAGAAAAGTGCGAAGTCTGGCACCCAAGAGATTTTTCAGTGCAATTTTAAAAAGCATCTCTAATCGTGGGCCTTGGGATTATCAATTATTTCATCTTCAGTTATTTCACCATCATCCAGGTGAATAATGCGCCTGAGATAAGCCATGATTTTTTCATCGTGAGTCGCAAATATGAAAGAGGTGGACAACTCTTGATTTAAGTTTGATAAAATCTTCATAATATGATGAGAATTTTCCGCGTCCAAGTTGGCAGTGGGCTCATCCGCCAACACCAATGTAGGCTGATGTACAATGGCCCGTGCAATAGCTGTACGTTGGCATTCACCACCGCTTAACATGTTTGGTCGGGAATCCATTTTATCTGTTAGACCGACTGATTCGACAGCCTGTTCTACCATCGATCTTCGTTCATCTTTATCGATCTTATTTAAAATCAATGGTAGTTCCACATTCTCAAAAACCGTATAGACAGGGAGGAGGTTATAGCTCTGGAAAATAAAGCCCATGTGCTTACGTCGGAGCCTGGCCCGCTCTCCATGGGATGTGTCATTTAGAGCCTGGCCCAGGACACTTACTTGCCCTTCGCTGGGAGAATCCAGTCCACCGATAATATTCAGCAATGTAGTTTTTCCGGAACCGGATGGCCCAACCAGGCCGGTGAATTCACCTTTGTTCAAGGTCAGGTCTATATCCTTGAGAGCGGTGAAAAAATCACCGCCTACGGGGAAACGCTTAACCAGGTTATTTATGGTAATGACGGCATTATTTTCCATCTTTTTTCCTTAATGATTGTAAATAAACATAAATTGAAAACCGTTTCCAAATCCTGCTAAGGTATTTGGCATTATGGTCGGTAGATACTCAGCACGTTTTGGGCTAATTGACAAGATGAAATTTAAACTATAATGATCATAGGTACTGCTCCACCGTAAATAATTATAACTGCGGTTTTCTTCCAAATCGAGTTGCGAAATGAACATGAGTTGGTGTACCATGCCAAGGGGCATGCTGGCCATGAAAGCCGTGTAAGACTGTGTAGATGTGGAATCATTTGTTTTGCTGGAAATATACATGGATTCCATCATGAGCAGGATCCCAGTGGCAATTGGCAGGGTATAGTCCGCTCCAACTGTAGCCATTATGATATCGGTTCTATCAGAACTGATTAAAGCACTTTCATTCCAAATTCCAATAAATCCATCATATCGATAATCAATAGCTATGCGATTGTGAGAACCTGAAATTGGAATGCCAATTTGGCCAATTTGCTGCAGGGACTTTGAAGGATCCTGGTGATAGGTCAATCCCCATTCTCCTGCTGAGTTGGAAACTTCCGCTCGACTTCCATAGGAAAGAGTATCCTGATCATTATTGATTGCCCATGACCACAGAGATAAAGAATTAGAAGGAAACCACCGCAGTCGGAATGCTTCTACACCGTCAGTTTGTCCGGTGGGATCTTTTAAATCAATCGTATCAAACCAGGAAAGGGAACGTAAAACAAAAGAGGGACCAAACACAATTTTCTGCAAGCCCAATCGAGCTTCCAGTTTTTCGCTGGAATATCGTATCCAGTAACGATGATGAGATTCATTGTAATGCAATAAGGAATCACCGGAATAGGCTCTGTCTAATCGATAGGCCCATTCTATATCTACCAATTGGTTATCGGATAATTCTTTAAATAATGAAAGTGTAGGAATGTATCCCATGGTGGATTCGATGGATGATTGGCCATCTGGAACATCGTTGCTGGTTAGAGCACTGGACCAGAACAGACCTTTCTGTGAAAAAGGCTTTTCAAAGGCACTAATGGATTGCATCAAAACGATTGAATAAAAAATCACATTATGATAGGTCTTATTCATTTACTCTTTACAGCCTGATAGATTTTAATCGGTTTGAATTTCCGATCACGTTGATACTGGAAAAGGCCATGGCAACTTCCGCGATCACTGGATGAAGCACACCGGCAAAAGCAAGGGGGATGGCGATCACATTATAAATAAAAGCCCAGAATAAATTCTGTTTGATCTTTTTGAAGGTGACATTTGCCAATCGAATTGCCCGAAGTACTGCGTTTAAATCACCTTTGGTTAAGACAATTTCTCCTGTTTCCATGGCGATATCCGTCCCGCTGCCCAGGGCGATGCCCACATCGGCCTGGGCGATGGCTGGCGCATCGTTAATGCCGTCTCCCACCATGGCGACAGTTTTACCCGTTTGCTGGTAGGATTCCACAATAGTGGCTTTTTCATCGGGCAATACTTCAGAGTGTACTTGATCAATTTTCAAATCAGCCGCCAAAGCATCAGCAATCTCTTTTCGATCTCCCGTTACAAGAACACAGCGATATCCAGACCGTCTTAAACGCGCAATGGTATCCGCAGAGTCTGGACGGATTGTATCTTCAATTTCAAATACACCGATTAATTCATTATTAAGAGTTAGAAAAACAGGTGTACCGGAAAGGTCAATTTCTGGATTTGAATTTGTAAATGAAGCACTCCCCACTTTTAAAATGGAACTGCTATAATTGCCGGATATTCCCTTCCCGGACACCACTTCAACCTCACTGACCGGATCAAGCTCCAGTTCTTTTTCTTCCGCCAGTTTCACGATGGCCTGAGCCAGGGGGTGGGTGGATTCCCTTTCCAGGGATGCTGCCATTCGAATGAGATCATTTTCCCCAATATCGGATATTTGATGGACCTTTGCCACGGCAGGCTTTCCCTCAGTCAGTGTACCCGTTTTATCAAATAAAATTGTATTCACTTCGTTCAGCCGCTGGATAGCAGCACCATCCCGGATCAATATTCCGTTTTCTGCTCCCAGTCCACTGCCAACCATGAGTGCCATCGGAGTGGCAAGGCCAAGGGCGCAGGGACAAGCAATGACCAGGACGGCAATGGCTGCATAAAGGGCCATTCCCAGGGAGGAAAGCTCCGGGTTCGTCCAGGGTAATAATCCTGAACCTGTTAATGCCAGCTGTTTCATGCCATTTGGGAATGCGGTCCAGAAAAAGAAAGTTATCAGAGCCAACACCAATACAACAGGTACAAATACGGCAACCACTTTATCGGCAAAAATCTGTATGGGAACTCTGGTGGTTTGGGCCTGCTCTACCATCTGGATAACCTTTGCCAGAAAAGTATCTTGACCGATTTTAGAAACTTTCACGCGCAGAGTGCTGTCTGCACAAATCGTTCCGCCAATCACCAGGTCATTGGCTCTTTTCATTACAGGCAAGGACTCGCCGCTTACCATAGACTCATCCACGGCAGCTGATCCCTCCACCACGATTCCATCGGTGGGAATCGATTCTCCTGCCCGGACAATCATAATTTGATCCACCACCAAACTGCGGACGTCCACTTTCACCTCGTTTCCTTCCATGTTCAGAACCGCAGCCTGCTTTGCACCAAGATTCATGAGTTTTTGGATGGCTTCCGATGATCTTCCCCGGGCCTTTGTTTCAATGTATCTTCCAGTTAGATGGAAAGACATAATCATACCGGCAATACCGGCGAAAGAATGGATATCAACATAGGATTTTATAATCCCGGTAAAAAGCGCTGCCAGTGAACCAAGAGCGATGAGGACATCCATATTTGGTGCGAAATGAATGGCTGATTTCCATGCGCTGGTCATAGTTCCTCGTCCAGGAAAAAAGCAAACAACAGAACTTAAAATGAAAATTCCCAGATCCATGGCTTCCAGAGACGGCCATGCTACTCCAACGGCCATATGAACACTCATCCAGATCATGGCTGGGAGAGTGAAGATCCAGGCCAGTTTCATATGGGAAAACGCCAACTCTACTTTTTCGTCTATTTTCTCCTGGATGTCAATTCCCGTTCCACCATCAATGATTTCAGCACTGTATCCGGTTTGGTCCACGGATTGAATAAGTTGTGTTGGATCGACAGATCCCAATACGGTGGCTTTTTCCAGGGTAAGGTTCACAACGGCCTCTTCCACACCCTCCACTTTTCGGAGGGCGTTTTCAACTGATGCAACGCAGCCGGCGCAATGCATACCGGTTATTTTTAGTTCAACAGTCATCATGGATCCATTGATTGTAAAGCAATAATAATTGTTTTGTTATTGGTCCCGGTTCTCCAGTGCCGATCTCCATGGAATCCACCTTAATGACGGGTATAACTCCAGAACCACTGTTGGTGATAAACAGTTCATCTACGTCTGTAAAATTCGATTGATTTAATAGACCAAATGAAACAGGGAAAGGGGATCTGGAGATCAGGGTCTGACGAGTAATACCGGGAAGTACATTTTTTTGTCGTGTCATAAGGATTCCATCTTTTACCCAAAATACATTACTGCGGCTGCCTTCAAGAACAACGCCGTTTCCATCGATCAAAATGGATTCAAAACAGCCCATATCATTTGCTTTTCTCCAAGCCTTAAGGCATACTTTGTAATTGGTTGTTTTTACATCCGGAGTTTCCCGATTTGCATGAACTGTGATTGCTGCTATACCGGAATAAATGGAATTATCAAGTTCAAGTGCAGAGGTATAAATTATCAGATTATTAGGCATTGCCAGAATTCTAGTACGCTGGTCTGGATCCGGGAAATCTGAAATAACTATTTTTACCATTTCAAATATCTCTGCTTGTGTAAACGGGATTGTTAAGCCTATTCGATCTGCCGATTGGATGAGCCTGTCTAAATGAGGTTCTAAAAAAACGGATTTATGGTTTAAAGTGCGAAATGTTTCATACAGTCCGGGTTTGTATGCAAAGGTATCCGCACCCAATTGCAAGTGCGCTTCTGGTACATTTTCCCAATCCCCGTTAATCAGTGCTTTGATCATGGTTGAAATGAAGCTGCCTTGGCCAATGATTCATTGTATTCATCATTATTATTTGAGTCGATGGTAATGCCACCGCCCACGCCCAAAGTTAACTCATTTCCTTCCTGAACTACGGTACGAATCGCAATATTAAATTGTAACGTTCCATCCGGTAAAATGCAGCCAATTGTTCCCGTATAAACACCCCGCGAATAATCTTCCAGTTCATGGATGATTTCGCAGGCCCGTTTCTTCGGGCATCCGGATATGGATCCGCCTGGGCTCATGGACAACAGTGCTTCAATGGGGTGTATATCCTGTTTGATATGACCCTGTACCACGCTGTATGTATGAAAAACTTTTTCTAATTTTTGTATGGACTTTGATTTTACCACCTGAACAGAACCGGCTGTACATATTTTCCCTAGGTCATTACGGAGTAAGTCTACAATCATGTACAGTTCCGCCTGCTCTTTTTCACTATGCAATAATTCCCTTAGGTTTTTTTCGTCTGAATCAGGCGTCACACCCCGTGGAGCCGTTCCTTTGATCGGCTGGGTAGATACAACACCATTTTTTATTTTAATAAACTGTTCAGGGGAAAAACTATGAATGGCCCAACCATCACCTTCAATAAAAGCAGTATACCCGACTTTATTTTTTGATCGAAAATAATGAAAAATATCTCTCGCAGATAAGTTCGTTTTTGATTTTAAAGGATGGGTATAATTGATCTGGTAAAAATCTCCAGCCTTTATATAAGACTGGATTTTATTAAAATTCTTATCGTACTCCTCTTTTTGGATAATTGGGTTGAATGGTTCACTGCGGGAAGAATTGGATAATTCCGAATTTGCCAACAATTCAAAATGATTGTATGCTCTGAAATGCACTGCAGGGATAGCCCCTGTGAGCCTATGAACAGGTACACCTATTTGCCGAGCTCCAAATTCGTAGGATATAAATCCTGCAATGAATTTCCCATGATACTTCTTAATGAATTCGATCATTTCACCAGGTGAATCCTTTAAGGAAAGGGAAAGGGAGTCAATTGGTCCCCGGGCAGTGATATTTGGCCAGTCAGAGAATCGATTCCCTCGAAATAGAACAGTCTGGTTATTCCCTCGAATTTTGCTAAACATGCAGAAAATTCTTCAGGATTTTGGATCCCATGGGAGTTAAAAATGACTCCGGGTGGAACTGAACACCAAAGATTGGTTTTTCTTTATGGGCGATAGCCATAATCTCTTCATCATTAGTCCAGGCTGTTTTGTCAAAATTCTCCGGTACAGATGCAATGGATAGGGAATGGTACCGCGCCGCCTGGAAAGGAGAGGGAATATCTAAAAATAAATCCTTTTGTCTATGGTGTATCAGGGAAGTTTTTCCGTGCAGAATACGTTTAGATTGTATGACCGGCGTATGAAAAACTGAAGCAATGCATTGATGACCCAAACAGACTCCCAGGATTGGTTTTTCTCTCCAGAAGTCTTTTATAATTTGATTTGAATTCCCAGAATTTTCCGGTGATCCCGGTCCGGGAGAAATAACGATTCGTTCAGGATCTAACACTGAAACCCGGTCAGAATCAATTTTATCATGGGATGAAACCAAAACTTCTGCACCCAAGGTTTCCAAGCCCTGAACAAGGTTCCAGGTAAATGAATCATAATTATCAACCAGCAAAATCACATTAAAAATTATTCAAGTAATGCCAAGAAAAAATGAAGTGTATTCCCTGGTTTCATCTATTGGGATTCGGAAGCTATTCCGCCGTAAAATAACGGACTTTATTTGGAAATAATTCAAAACAAAACGATATAATATATCATGTCTGCATCTAAACTGGAAAAAATCTATAATCCTGCTAATGTAGAGGATCGCTGGTATCAACACTGGCTGGATAAAAACTACTTCCATGCTGATACAGCATCCGATAAAGAACCCTATACAATTGTAATCCCGCCGCCAAATGTGACCGGCATACTTACTATGGGTCATGTTCTGAATAATACGATCCAGGATATTTTGATTCGCAAGGCTAGGATGGAGGGGAAAGAAGCCTGCTGGATCCCTGGAACAGACCACGCATCCATTGCCACAGAAGCAAAAGTGGTTAAGATGCTTGAAGAGCAGGGAATAAATAAAAATGATCTTTCCCGGGAAGAATTTTTAGGATATGCTTGGCAGTGGAAGGAAAAGTATGGTGGAATTATTATCCAGCAGCTCAAGAAACTGGGCTGTTCCTGCGATTGGGAACGCGAAAGGTTCACAATGGATGAGGGCTATTCACGAGCCGTACTGACAGCTTTTGTTAAATTGTATGAAAAAGGACTGATCTATAAAGGTCACCGTCTGGTGAACTGGTGTCCTGTGTCCAAATCGGCCATCAGTGATGAGGAAGTGATACATCAGGAGGTGGATGGACAATTATGGTATTTTCGATATCCCATAACCAACTCAGATGAATACTTGATAGTTGCTACAACCCGTCCGGAAACCATGCTGGGTGATACAGCTGTGGCGGTTCATCCGGAAGATGGCCGGTATCTACATTTTATTGGAAAAACAGTGACCCTGCCATTGGTGGGCCGCGATATTCCCATCATAGCAGATGAATACGTTGACCCGGAATTTGGAACAGGCTGCGTAAAAGTAACCCCGGCTCATGATCCAAATGATTTTGCCATGGGTGAGCGGCATGACTTAAAATTCATCAATATTATGAATGATGACGCCTCTATGAATAACAATGTTCCTGAAAAATATGTGAGCTTAAGCCGGGAACAGGCACGGAAAGCAGTAGTAACAGATCTGGAATCAGAAGGGCAATTGGAAAAGGTGGAAGATTATACCAATAAAATCGGGTATTCGGAACGAGGCCATGTGCCCATTGAATCCTATATGTCCAAACAGTGGTTTATGAGAATGGGAGACCTGGTTAAACCGGCATTGGATACAGTAAATAATGGTCAAATCACATTTCATCCAGCGCATTGGACCAAGACTTACAACCATTGGATGGAAAACATCAAAGACTGGTGTATTAGCCGCCAGTTATGGTGGGGCCATAAAATACCGGTGTGGTATTATAAGAATGATCCTTCAAAAACACATGTTTCGGTTGATGGCCCAGATGATCCTAAAAACTGGGAACAAGATCCGGATGTGCTGGATACCTGGGCCAGTTCATGGTTGTGGCCCATGGCGGTGCATACCTGGCCGGATCCGGGGGATAATTTGAAGAAATTTTATCCAACAGATGTATTGGTGACCGGACCCGATATTATTTTTTTCTGGGTGGCTCGCATGATCATCACCGGTTATGAATTCATGAACGAAAAACCCTTTAACGATGTTTACTTTACATCAATATTAAGAGACGAAACTGGAAGAAAACTCAGTAAATCCTTAGGGAATTCACCGGATCCATTCGAACTCTTTGATGAATATGGCACAGATGCAGTCCGGTTCGGGGTTATGCTTATGGCTCCCCAGGGACTGGATGTCCATTTCTCAAAAGATCGTTTAGATATCGGGCGAAACTTTATGAATAAGCTCTGGAATGCCTGCCGGTTTGTCCAAATGAATATTCCGGATGACTGGAATATGGAAATTGATATTGAAAAAGGTAAACTCGAATTACCGGAACAGTGGATATTAAGCCGGTTGGAGCGGGCTTTATCGGAAACCAATCGACAACTGGACCGGTTTCACTTCAATGAGGCAGCAAAAGTGATTTATGATTTCACATGGAATGATTTTTGTGATTGGTATGTGGAGATTGCCAAGACACGCTTCTACGGCAGTAATGCACAACGGGCAGATACAGCCCGTGCTGTAAGTTTAAAATGCATTCAAACCATCCTGGCCCTGCTTCATCCATACGCTCCTTTTATTACTGAAGAGTTGTGGAGTCAATTTAAGGAAGAAAAAGCTGGCGATTTGATCATCAGTCCCTGGCCCGCAACATCTACCGGATTTGAGGATCAGGAATCAGAACATAATATGGTTTTGCTCCAGAAAGTGATCACTGCGGTACGCAGTATCCGTAGCAGGATGAATGTCCCGCCCGCAAAATTATCGGATCTGCTGGTGCGCTGTTCTCATAAAAAGGAGAAATTTTTACGGCGTTATGAAACTTTACTAAAATCATTATCAAGAATTGAAACCATTGAGTATGGAAAACGGGTAAAAAAACCACAACAATCGGCAACTGCTGTTGTTAGCGGGATGGAATTGTATATACCACTTGGATCATTAGTAGATTTGGACCAGGAAAAGGCGCGCATGGGGAAACGAATCGCAGAGATCAATACTTTGATTGCCGGGATAAACGGGAAATTGGCCAATGACAATTTTATAAACCGCGCTCCAGAACATGTCGTATCCCACGAAAGATCGAATCTTGCCAAGTTAACCGACGAACTGGATAAAGTCACTTCCAATTTAGAGATGCTGCAATGAAACTCAGGGTCATGTTATTCCTATGCTGCATGATTCATGCACAATCCGGGGATGCAACTTTAACAATATATAAAGACGGTACAGCACTTATTAAACAACCTGTAACTTGGACCGCCACTAAGGGGAAAAGTGTAATTACCTGGAACAAATTACCTGCAAGTATCCAACGGGATACCCCGTTTTTAAACCTGGATGACGCAACGGTAATGTCCCAGCGGTTCAATGACAAAGTTTTTTCCAGTGCAGATTACTTCATGGATCTTAAGGGTCAAAAAATTTCCGTGAAACCCAATGATGGAAAGTTGGTTACGGGATTACTCCTGGAAATAAACCAAAACAGTGTATCCATAACCAACCGCAATGGTATATTGACTTTTAACCGGGAAGAACTAGCATATATGGGCGCTGCAAACAAAGTGCCGAATCCGGTGTTTAAACCCTATTTATCCTGGGATATCCAATCCAGCAAGTCCGGTAGTTTGAAAGGAGAACTGGTCTATAAATCGAAGAATTTTACCTGGTCAACGGTTTACCGGATTAAGATGACAGATGAAATCCATGGCGAATTAATTGCCGAAGCCGTCATTGACAACGCCTCTGATCTGGATTTTGCAGGTGCCAGACTGCAGCTGGTGGAAGGAAATCTGAATAAATTATCCAGTGGAAGACGACCGCAGAAAAATACTGCTGCCATGGCAGCCAGAGTTTCCACGGGTCAGGCTATGACCCGCGAAGAGCTTGGTGATTATCATATCTACCCACTAAAAGATGTCCATAATTTGCAGGCAAAGGAAAGTATCACAGTTCGAATGTATGGGCCATTGAATGTCAAATATAAGAAAACCTATGTGTTCGAAAATTCTGAGCGGCGGCAAAAAGAAGAACCCCTGGAAGTGAAAATCGCTCTGAAAAATACGGAATCAAACGGCTTGGGGATTCCGCTGCCCGATGGAAAAATCGAGCTCTATACATATTCTGGCAAAGGAGGCCTGGAATATATTGGCGCCGATAAAATGGGCCAGGTGCCAAAAGGTCAATCTACAGAGATAACATCCGGCCGCGCCTTTGATGTGGTGGGAAATCGCAAAGTGTTGAATTATGACCGTCAGCGCAAAAGTGAAGAAGCTGTTATTGAAATTAAAGTAACAAATGCCCGGAGCGAAAACGTAGATGTATTATTAGTAGAACACATCAATGGTGACTGGATTATCAAGGATGAATCTCTGGATTACCTCAAAAAAGATGCCTCCACCATTCATTTTCCGCTAATCCTGAATGCGGGCGAAACAAAAAACGTGTACTACACTTACCGCAAAGAATGGAAGTAAACTCAGCAGGGATTCCCTGCTGAACCTCCATGCCAGCCTTTCATCTGCTTACATCCATCTCTGAACTGAGCGGGGTGGGGTCAAAAAGAAAACTCATTTTGAACGATCATGGAATTTCAACCCTGCAGGATCTATTATATTATTTCCCGCGACGTCATCTGGATCGAACATCTATCACTCCAATTCGAAAACTGGAAAAAGGGATGGTTGCTACCCTGATCGGTCAAGTCGAAACCTTTGGTGAAAAATCCGTCCGTCGGGGAAAACTGTTTCAAGTCATTCTTTCAGATGGGACAGGGATTTTAACCCTTACCTGGTTCAACGGGGTTCGTTTCATGAAAAAATTATTCAAGGTTGGTGACCGTCTTGCCATACATGGGAAAATTGACTGGTATAACGGGCCATCTATCACCCATCCGGAATTTGATAAACTAAACCCAGATGATGATCCTATATCTACAGGTGCTGTTGTTCCGCTTTACCCACTGACAAATGAGTTAAGATCGATTGGTGTAGACCAGCGTGTTTTACGAAAAATGGTTCGAGAATTATTGCGTTCAGGCCTGGCTATTCCAGAGCTTTTCCCGGACCCTGTGATAAAAGAATATAAATTGATCTCCCGCCAGGATGCATTTAAGCAGATTCATTTTGCTGATAATGGTGTAAAACTAAATAATGCCCGGAGGCGATTAAAATTTGATGAACATTTTTTTCTGCAGCTGCTCATGGCCCTACGGAAAAAAAGTATTCAACTTACAGGAACCAAACCACTGCCGGATATTGGCCCTTATTTTCATACCATTGCTAATACATTGGATTTTGAATTGACCGATGCACAAAAGCGGGTTATAGAAGAAATTCATGATGATCTGAAGAAAAAGGTAGCAATGAACCGCCTGCTGCAGGGTGATGTTGGGTCAGGAAAAACAATCGTATCTATTCTGATCAGTGCTTTGGCCGTAGGGAATAATGCCCAGGTAGCCATCATGGCTCCAACGGAGATTCTGGCTCACCAGCACTATGAATCTTTTATGTCGTTATTGGATAAAGCAAATATTCCCTGTGCCCTGCTACTGGGAAATATGAAAAAAAATGAACGCCAATCTATTTTGAGGGGATTAAAAACCAGAAAGATCCCAGTAATTATTGGTACCCATGCTTTGATTCAGGATGATGTGGAAATGAAGAACCTGGGCCTGGTAATTGTAGACGAACAACACCGTTTTGGTGTGAATCAAAGACTGAAACTTCTCAAAAAGGGATGGAACCCCCACTTTTTGGCCATGACGGCAACACCAATACCAAGAACGCTATCCATTACCTATCACGGGGATATGGATCTTTCCATAATTGATGAATTGCCCAAGAGCCGGCTTCCCGTTGTTACAAAAGTTGTAGAACCCTCCCGTCTTTCCAGGATCTATGCGTTTATAAAAAAAGAAGTCGCTTCCGGACGGCAGTGTATGATAATCTACCCG
>Ga0209019_1001255_pt1 | contig 12723 bp, 8 predicted proteins | sample METZYME_3_300m_FD_187549 | JGI IMG/M metagenome (GOLD analysis project Ga0209019, IMG submission 187549) | Marine microbial communities from oxygen minimum zone in mesopelagic equatorial Pacific - METZYME_3_300m (SPAdes) (version 2) | ecosystem: Environmental > Aquatic > Marine > Oceanic | place... | reverse complement strand
TGCCGGGCGGGTCCGGCCGGTGTGGTATGGGTCGGCTCCGAGCACCGTCGATCGGAACTTGCCCGTGGGGAACCTGGGACGGGGGCACGCCCTCCGTCTAGTTCCCGGTGGTTGGGAGGGGAAAGCCCCGCCACATTGCGGATCCGGCGTTCCCGACTGGCTCTCTAGTCTAGGGGCGGAGGGTCAGCTTGGGTCGTGTCACCGTGGGAACCGGCGCCACCACCGGTCCGGTCGACGGCCAGGGGCGTGCCGTTGGATGGCCCGGTAGGGGGCGACCACCATGAGCAGCATCGGGAAGATCTCCAGCCGCCCGACAAGCATCAGGAGGGCCAAGACCATACGGCCCGGGGAGCTGTAGCCATCCACGAACGAGGCGGTGGGGCCGGCCTGGTTAAGGGCGGGCCCCATATTTCCCAGTGCGCTGAATACCCCGCTGAGAGCGGTGAGGAGGTCGCTGCCCAGGGCAGCCACCACCAGTGTCCCTCCTACTAAGAACATCCCGTAGACGACAACGAATCCGGCGACCCGTTCGACGAGATGGTCGGCGACGACCAGGTCCCCGAAACGCACCGGGAGGATGGCCCGGGGGCGTCGGATTGAGCGGAGGGTCCGATAGGCATGGGTGGCACCGATGCGGAGCCGCATCACCTTGACCCCGCCCGAGGTCGAACCGGTGCACCCGCCAAAGACCAGCAGGAAGAGCAGGAGTACCTGCGGTCCGGCCGGCCAGCTAGCGAAGTCGCCCGGTCCTCCTCGGGCGGTAGCGTTCCCGAACCCGCCGCTGGTACCTAGGGTGACCACGTTGAACGCCCCGTTGCGTAGAGCCGTGGCCAGTCCGTAGCCGTCGGCACACAACATGAGGGTGGCCAGGAGAGTCCCGACGCCCAGAACACCCAAGTAGCCCCTGAACTCGGGGTCCCGTTGGTGGAGTGGTCGTCGTGTACTGAGGGAGCGGGCGTGCAGGGTGAAGTTCGCTGCTCCGATCACTAGGCCGAGCATGATCACCAGTTCGATGGCCAGGCTGTCCCAATGTCCGATCGACGCATCCCGTGTGGAGAACCCCCCAGTGGAGGTGGTGGTGAGGGAATGCGCAAAGGCGTCGAAGGGGCCCATTCCTGCTGCTAGGAGTCCGACTGCCACCAGGATGGTCAAGCCCAGATAGAGCAGCCAGAAGCGCCTCGCCGTATCGGCCACGCGGGGAGCCAACCGATCGACGCCCGCTCCGGGGGCTTCGGCGTCGATGAGACCGAGGCCGGCGGCCCTTACTGACGGGAGCACTGTTACCACGAGTACGACGATCCCCATCCCACCGATCCATTGGGTCAACTGCCGGTAGAGCAGCATTCCGGTCCCCTGGGCGGCGATCGGGTTGTGGGTGCCGAAGACCGTGGAACCGGTACAGGAGTAGCCGGACACCGACTCGAAGAGGGCATCGGCGATAACCACAGGAAGGCCGATCCCCGGTCGGTCAAAGGTCCCGGCCAGGAGGTAGGGAAGAGCACCCATAACCGAGACGATCAGCCAGGTCCCGCCGACCGCTGTGAACACTGTCGCATGATCAAGACGTCCGGGCCTGGTGCTTCGCCAGAGTAGGAGGCCAATTCCGGCGGTGATGGCTGTTGCACCCGCCATTGCTCCCCCGTCGGTACCGTCGAGAAGTTCAATGAGGGTTCCTAATCCCATCCCTGCGGCTACGAATAGCAATGCGATACCAGCCACGTGTCCGGTGGTGGTTGCCCAACGGGACTGGATGGCACTCATCTGGTCCCGCGGGCTCGCCATCGGCGCCACCGACGCCTGAGCCGCAGTTGATTACCTAGTTCGATGAGCAGGGTGCCTCCGGTCACAGCCGCTGGGTAAAGGAAGAGGCGTCCGCTGACCATCGCCGGGAGCAGAGCCAGGCGGGTCGGCCGGGGCCATCCCGATGGGTCGAGGATTGATCCGTCCAGGGCCCGGACCGGACCGGCGGTGGACACCGCATGAACACTTGCTGACAGAGCAGCCACCATGTCAAGGCCGAGGGTGGCCACGACTAGTGCCGTGGCGAACAGGATGGCCACGAAGACGAACTGGACGACAGTGGCCTGGCGGACCGTACTCTCCTCGGCGACCCGATCGCCCAGGCGCACCCGGGCGACGACCCGCGGGTGTAATTGGCGCACCATCTCGCGTGTTGCGCTGTTCAAGAGTATCCGCAGTCGGAGGATCTGGAACCCTCCTCCCGCTGAGCCGGTCATCGGCCCGATGGCCACCAGGAGCAGGAGGAGCACTGGAAGAGCGGCTGACCACTCCCCCATGGGGTCCGACGGGAATCCGGTGGTGGTGATGGCCGAGGACACGGTGAACAGGGCCTCCCGCAGGTCGACGCCTTCCATAGGCCCGGACCAGGCCAGAAAGAGGCCAGTCGCCACGATCAGAATCGACAGGTAGGAGCGGAGTTCCCGAGAACGGAGCAGTCCCCGCCCCCGGCCGACCACAAGTCGCCACAGCACGACAATGCTTGTTCCGGAGAGAATCATCCCGCCCACAGCCACCCATCTGGTTACCCCGTCGGCAAGGAGGTTTCCGGGTCCGGTGAAGCCACCGGTGGAGACAGTGGCCATGGCCAGCAGCAGGGAGTCGAACCAGCCGGAACCGGCCAGGTTGTAGGCCAGCCAGATGACCAGGGACAGCGGTACGTAGAGGACGAAGATGTTCCGGAGGGCAACCCGCTGGTTGGGGGCTAACGGAATGCGGCCGTCGCGACCTGACCGGTCGGCGAACTCCCCGCCGCTGCCCTGGAATGGAAGAATGACCACGGCCAGGACCAGGGCACCGAGGCCACCGAACCACTGGCTGCCTGCTCGGACCAACAGGAGGCCCCGACCGAGAGAGTTGGGGTCAAGGACGCTCAGGGCAGTGGTGGTCACCCCGCTCGTTGCCTCAAACAGGGCGTCGTCGGGCTGTCCGGCGGCACCAGTGAGGAGGTACAGGCCCGCCACGCATAACACCATGGACACCAGTGCGGTGGTTGCCCCGCTCAGTACCTCGCTGGGCCGGATGCGATCAGGTCGGTTGACCCTGGCGACGAGTAGCGACGAGGCCACCCCGGCAAGCCCGCCGGCCATCAGCAGGACCGGTGTGTCACCCCCACCGGCCGTGAGGTCGACGAGGCCGGCGGTGAGGGCGAGGCATGCCGCGGAGATCGTCCCCACCGCCGCGCCCCAGGTGGTGGCGGTCCGGATGCCACCCCAGGTCCGGTCGCTCCCGGTTCCCGCGGCCGGGCCGGCCAGCAGGCTTCGGATCACCCGAACAGGGACGTGACGCGGTCGACCGAACCCGGCTTCGCTATGGCGATTACGTGGTCCTGGTCTCTCAGGGTGCTGTTGCCCCGGGCGATCCGGGGTTTGCCATCACGCACGATCGCCCCGATAAGAGCCTCTTTGGGAATATCCAGTTCAGCCAGTGTTCGGCCCTCGCAGGGGCTGTCCTCGGATACCGCGAACTCCAAGATCTCGGCGTCGCCATGGAGAAAGGTGGCCACTGCGGCAACCGTTTCGACGTCGCCCCTGACGAACCGGAGGACACTGTTGGCGGTGGCCGTCCTGGGGCTAAATGCGGCGTCCACCTGGTTGGCCTCGAGGAGTTCAAGGAGCTTCAGTCGGTGGACCACGGCGATCGTCTCGGGTCCACTGTCCGGGCCGTTTCTATGCCGTCTAGCACCGGCCGACTTGGCGTAGAGGCAGGCCAGGACGTTGGCGTCGTCCTCTCCGGTGAGCGCTATCACGACGTCCTGGAGAGCCACGTCGGCATCCTCGAGCATGTCCACGTCGGTGATGTCCCCGTGGTAGATGAGTGCTGCGACGACCTCCTCGCTCAACTCGTGGGCCCGATCCGCCTTCTTCTCGATGATGGCGACGTCCAAACCCCGGCCGATCAGAGACTCGGCGAGGAGTTGCGCGGTCCGTCCCCCGCCGAGCAGGAGGGCCCGGGTGGGAACTTCGCGTGCGATTCCTAAACGGTGGGTGACGTCACGCAGTGCCCGCGACTTGCAGATGACCCGGAGGAGGTCGCCCTCCCGGAGGACGACGTCTCCCCTCGGGATCAGGGTCTCCTCCTCACCGTCGCCGTCGTCAGCCCGCCGGGTGATGGTTCCGACGATGAAGTCCCAGTCCGGATCGAGCTCCCTTCCCAGGGCGAGGAGAGACACCCCGACAAGTGGGGCATGCGCGGGGAGGCGTGCCCCGATCACCACCACCTCCCCATCGGCCATCCGGGCCAGATCTACCGCGCCCGGGTATTCGACGAGCCGGAGAATGGAGTCAGCCACCTCTTGGTCGGGATCTATCACTAGGTGGTCGTCCATGCCATCGAAGAGAGCTGCAACCTCAGGTCGGCGGAGCCGCCTCGACTCCACGCGGACGATCGTCTTGGAGACACCGGCCCGGCGGGCCAGGAGCGCGGACAACAGGTTTGTCTCGTCGCTGTTGGTGGCGGCCACCAGAAGATCGGCGCGGTCGATCCCGGCGGCGCTCAGCGTTTCGGGGTCTGTTCCACTTCCCCGCACCGTCAAAAGGTCGAGTTCAGTTTCTACCTGCCGGAACCGCTCAGCGTTCGACTCGACCAAGGCCACATGGTGCTCCTGGCCGCTAAGGCGCTCAGCGATGTAGGTACCCACCTCACCCGCTCCTACGACGATGATTCGCACGACCTAATCCTCCCCCATGGGGAAGGTCGATGGGGCGATTCCGCGCCCGAAAATCCCGGTCTCGGTGACGACCAGGTCCACTGGTACGTCCCAGGGGCTGGGCTCGATTGACTCCACTACTTGAAACCGGTGGGCCAGGCCGATCAGGACGGGGTGATCACAGTCCCGTCGGAAGGCAAACGTGCGGTCGTAGTAGCCGGCCCCGTGCCCAAGGCGGTTACCCGACCAATCGACGGCGACGAGAGGCACCAGGACAACCTCGAATTCAGTGGGCTGGACCACCCGACCTGTGGTGGGTTGTCGGATGCCAAAAGGGCCCAACTCGAAAGGCCCATCGGGTATTACGAATCGGAGGGGCTCCTCGGTCCGGGTGACAGGCAGGGCGACCTTGGGGCTCTTTCCCCGTAGGAGTTCGGCAGGATCGATCTCGCCGTCCCGGCTCATGTAGGACGCAACTAGGGCAGCGTCGATGTAGCCGGACAGGATCCGGACGCGTTCTACAACCAACGCTGACGCCTGGGCCACGGCCTCTGGGGTGAGGGACCGGCGTCGGTCCAGCATCCGGCGTCGGATTTCGTCGTGGTCCATGGCCCTGATGCTGTCCGATCGACGGTCACTTTGCCAACGACCGGAGCTTCCGGGACGCCCGGGCCGTGTTGGAACCATGTGTCGGCCCTACTAGCGTCTCCCCGGTCGTGCCGGCCCGAAGGGGCCGGATGCACGCCGGTGGCCCGGCCCGTCGGGATGCCCTGGGGCGCCAACTCCGGGACCACCGCCCGCTCGAAACACGAGGAGAGACGATCCTTGGACGCCATTCCCTATCTCGCTCTGCTGTCGGCCCTGTCGGGACTCGTCCTGGCTGGCTACTTCTACCGGAACGTCAAAGCAGCACCGCCCGGCAACGACCGAATGGTGCATCTGATGGTCGAGATCCAAAAGGGAGCCCGAGCTTTCCTGCGCCAAGAGTACGCATGGGTAGCCGTGTTCGTGGCCGTCATGGCGGTGGTCATCGGCATTCTCATCGCACCGGCGGCGGCCCTCACCTACGTGATAGGGGCGTCTCTCTCTGCCGCAGCCGGCTACGCCGGTATGACCGTTGCCACTATGGCCAACGCACGGACCACCAACGCCGCCCAGGACGGACCGGGCAAAGCCCTGCCGATTGCTTTCCGAGGTGGCGCCGTGATGGGCTTCTCGGTCGCCGGATTGGCCCTCGGCGGGCTGGCACTCGTTTACATCCTGTTTGTTCTCGTCGCCGAAGTGGACAAGGCCTTCGAGGTGGTTACGGCCTATGGCCTCGGGGCCTCATCGATCGCTCTGTTCGCGCGGGTTGGCGGCGGTATCTACACCAAGGCCGCTGATGTCGGAGCAGACCTAGTCGGCAAGGTCGAGGCGGGAATCCCGGAGGACGACCCCCGGAACCCGGCAACCATCGCAGATAATGTTGGCGACAACGTCGGTGACGTGGCGGGCATGGGTGCCGACCTGTTCGAGAGTTACGCCGGTTCGATCATCGCCCCGATATCGCTCGTTGCGTTCGCCCTCGGGTTGAGTGCCGAACAGGCCGCGGTGGGTACCAACCTTTCCCTCCTCTCGTTTCCCCTGGCCATCGCGTTCGCCGGGATGATCGCTTCGATCATCGGCTCGTTCCTGGTTCGCGGTGGCGAGTCGACCGACAGCCGGGACCTCAGCAAGGCCCTCCACGCTGGTACCAACATGGCCATGGCGCTGACCGTGGTCGCGACGGTGGGAATCGCGTATTGGCTATTCGGCGACAACCCTGCTTTCGATAACCCGTTCGGACTAGCCGTCGCGGTAATCGGCGGCCTGGTCGTGGGATGGGCCCTAGGCAAGACAGCTGAGTTCTATACCTCCGACCATTTCGGACCGGTGAAGCGGATCGCCGACCAGGCCCGCACCGGTCCGGCGACCACAATCCTGGGAGGGATATCCGCCGGAATGGTCTCGGTGGCCGCCTCGGTTGGGCTACTCGCCGTGGGGGTGGCCGTCGCCTACTGGGGCGGAGAGATGGCCTTCGACTCCATCGGATCCCTCGACGGGGGTATCTATGGCATCGCCGTGGCTGCCATTGGCATGCTGGCAACCATCGGAGTAGTGGTGTCAGTCGACGCTTACGGCCCGATCGCCGACAATGCCGGTGGGATTGCCGAGATGGCCGAACTGGACCCGAGCGTACGGGAGGTAACCGACGCCCTGGACTCCCTTGGAAACACCACCGCCGCGGTGGCCAAGGGATTCGCCGTGGGCTCGGCAGCGCTTACCGCCCTGGCGCTATTCAAGAGTTTTGAGTTTGCGGTAGCCGAGGCCGGTGGCACCCTGTCTCTCGATGTCGGCGAAGTGGAGGTGTTCATAGGCCTCTTCCTGGGCGCCATGCTGCCGTTCCTGTTCGCCGCGTTAACCATTGATGCCGTCGGTCGGGCCGCCCAGAAAATGATCGAAGAGGTCCGTCGCCAGTTCCGTGAAATCCCCGGGCTTCGCGAAGGCGTCGAGGGAGTCAGCCCCGACTCGGCCCGGTGTGTAGCTATATCTACAGCGGCGTCGTTGCGGGAGATGCTGGCTCCCGGGATCTTGGCCGTGGCCATCCCTCTGGTCCTCGGGTTTATCAGTATTGAGGCACTCGGCGGATTCCTGGCCGGGGCCTTGGTGACCGGTTTCTGCCTGGCGATCTTCATGGCTAATGCTGGTGGGGCCTGGGATAACGCAAAGAAGTACATCGAGTCAGGAAACCTTGGGGGCAAGGGCTCCGACCCGCATAAGGCGGCAGTGGTCGGAGACACCGTCGGGGACCCCTTTAAGGACACGGCGGGCCCGGCGATGAACATCCTCATAAAGGTGATGACGATTGTGTCGCTTGTCTTCGCCTCGGCGTTCGTGGGCTGAACGCGACCGACTCCGTCAGCTCCAGCCTGAAGTGGCGCCACGGGTCATGCCGAAAGGGCCTGCCGGCCAGCGGAAGCAGTCAACCATTAATTGGTCCACTTGGTCGCGCTCGGCGATGCCCTCATCGACCACGGCCATCGCTTCGCGGATCATGGCAAAATAGACCCGGTTAGTGACGTAGCCCCACCGGGTATCGGTGTCTTCGACGACCACCGGGCTCTTTCCGGCCCCTTCCGCCATAGCTACCACGGCTTCAACTGTCTTATCTGAGGTACCTCGAGTCCGGACGATCTCGGCAAGGCGCATCACCGGGGCTGGGGAGGCCCAGTGCCAACCGATGAACCGGTCTGGCCGCTCGGTGGCTGCAGCCATTGCAACCACCGGAAACCCGCTTGAGTTGGACGCGAAGATAGTTTCCCGGTCAGCGATGGTGTCCAACTCCCGCCAGAAGCGGATCTTAAGGTCCAGGAGTTCGGGAATGGCTTCGATAACCAGATACCGGTCGCCAAGCGCATCTGTGTCGGTGGTGAAGGTCAGCCGTTGAAGGGCCCGGTCGGCCTGATCGGTAGTCAGCTTCCCGCGTTCCACGGCGCTTCGGACCCCGAAACGTCCCGTATCGACGGCTTGTCGAGCTGCGTCCAGTGAGCTTTCGGCCAGGTCGGTGCATACCACCTCGTGACCAGCCACGGCGAGGACCTGGGCGATCCCTGAACCCATGACACCAGCGCCGGCCACTCCCACCCGTTGTGGTTGCTCGGTCATGGCCTCATCACAGCACGCCTGTCGACCGGGTGCCTACCCGCTGTCTAAGGATTGGCGCTCATCCCGGTAGGACGATTTGTGGATCCTTGGGTTCACCCCCCGAACGGACCTCGAAGTGCAGGTGTGGGCCAGTGGATCTCCCCGAAGACCCACATTTTCCAATCAAGTCGCCGGTAGCGACCTCCATGTCTTTGGAGACCAGCAGCTCGTTCATGTGGGCGTAGAGGGTAATCACTGGTCCTTCGTGTTCGACGAGGACGATGTTGCCGTAGCCATCCCGCCAGCCGGCGAATATGACGGTCCCCAACTTGGCGGCCCAGATGGGCTGGTCGCGTACGCATGAGAAGTCGACCCCGTTGTGCATGCGCTGGGTCCCCAAGATCGGATGGGTCCGTATCCCGAACCCAGAAGAGATCTTCCCCTCGATAGGCATAATGAAACCCTGTCCGGATTCCTTGGTCAGGTCGGGCGCTGAACGCCGGAGCTCCTCGGCGATCAGGTTGTCGATGAGGATGGCCATCAGGTACTGCTCGCGTTCCCAACGGGCCACCTCCGCTTCTTGGGACTGAATTCGTTCCTGAAGTTCGTTACGGACGGCCTCCCGGGAGGCGATACGGCCTTCGAGGATTACCAGAGAGGACTCAACCTCGCGTTGGCGGAGCTCAGCGTCGCCGATGGCTTGCTCGGCGGATCGGGCAATGTCTTCCCGGTCAGATTCTAGGGTCCGTAGCCGGGCGACAAGATCGCCATGGTCTCCGATCACAGCATCCAAGATGGCGGACTTCCGAACGGCGGTAGTCATGTCCTTCGAGTCGAGGAAGGTGCCAGGCCGCATGCTTGAGACATACACGTCCACGGCTAGTTCCCGGAGTCGTTGGCGGAGATCTTCGATTTCGGTGGCCACCCGGTCGGTCTCCACCCACCGGAGGGTGGCTTCGGCTTCCGCGGCCTCGATGGCCTGCCGGGCTTCAGCAATGCGCGCCTCCTGGAGGATCACCACGGTGTCCAGAGCCATCAGGGCTCCGGCGACCTCGGAGTCCTCGGCCTCGATCAGCTCAAGTTCCTCGGCGGCCTCGGCGACCCGCTCCGCCGCGTCTTCCCGCTTATCTCGGGCTTCCCGAATGGACTCTTCTTCCCCAGCGGCGACACCGGTGACCGCGATAGTCGAGGCGACCAGCACGGAAGCAGCGGCAAGCCACCGTGGGCGGTGGGTGGTGGTGGGCGTACACATAGGAAAGGGTGAGGGAGCCGAAGGCTACCGGTCTCGGGGTGGCCGGTAGGTGCCGGTGAGGTCGCCGAACCGGCCCGGCCGGTGCTAGACCGGTTCGACCCCCCGACGCTATGGAGCTTCCCGATGAAAGCGGACTTTCAGCCCCTTGCCGGCCTGCGTGTCCTAGATCTGGCCGACGAAAAAGGGGAATTGTGCGGCCGTCTCCTGGCTGACCTTGGGTCCGATGTCCTTCGGATCGAGCCACCGAAAGGAGCTGGTTCCCGGAACTTGCCACCATTTGCTCCCGACGGGACATCGCTGTATTTCGCCTATCGAAACCTCAACAAACGAGGCACCGTCCTCGATCTGGAGGAACAGGCCGGTCGGGAATCCCTCTTAGCCTTAACTGCCGAGGCCGATGTGCTGGTCGAGGCCTTCCCGCCAGGATTTATGACCGCTCTGGGCCTCGGGCCCGCGGAACTGCAGGCCGCGAACCCTGACCTAGTGGTCGCGTCGCTCACCGACTTCGGTCAGACCGGGCCCGACCGTGATCTCGTGGCAACCGACGACGTGGTCTTCGCCCGGTCGGGATGGCTGGCCGTGTCGGGCATCGTCGGTAAGCCTCCCCTGCTGGCCCCTGGATCGGTGGCCTACGACGCGCTCGGAGTCCTTGGCGCCTACGCCGTACTTCTGGCCTTAATACACCGGGACCGGGGGGCAGGTGGGCAGCACCTCGACGTGTCGGCCCTTGAGGCTCTCTCACAGATGAACTCCTGGGGGATCCCCAACGCCTCCGCCAGCGTTGCGCAGGGGGTACCGGCCCAGACGGTGCGTTCGGGTGACAGTCCTCTCTACCCCCATATTCCATGTGCCGATGGTCACATCCGTCAGGTGGTCCTGGCGCCCCGACAGTGGAGGGCGCTCTGGGAATGGATGGGCCGCCCCGAGGCCTTCGCCGACGAGTACTGGGAGAGCACCTTCAACCGATACATGAACATAGATGTCTTGAATCCAGTGTTCTGGGAGCACTGGGCTGACCGGCCCATGGTAAATGGTTGCGCCGAGGCCCAGGCCCTAGGCGTGGTGGCAACGCCGATGCTCAAACCGTCCGACGTGCTCGGTAGTGCCCACTACCGGTCAAGGGGGACCTTCACCACTGACGAGGTCGCCGAAGGGGTCACCGGACCGATCATGGCAGGGTTCGCTGAGGTTGATGCCGGTCGGGTCGGGTACCGGCATCGTGCACCAACTCTGGGGGAGCATGAGGCTTCGTTCGACGCCGAGCCATTCCCGGTGCTGACGGAGCGTCCCGAATCGGCGGACCTACCACTCGCCGGACTACGGGTGATCGACTTCGGGCACGGTGGGGTGGGCGTGGAGTGCGGGCGGATGCTCGCCGAGTACGGCGCTGATGTCGTGAAAGTGGAGAGCTGGTCCTACCCGGACTTCATCAGGATCGTCCTCGGTGGGGTGATGACGGCCTCTTTCGCCTCCTCGAGCAGGAGTAAGCGAGGCTTCGGCGCTGATCTGAAGCATCCGGAAGGGCGGGATGTGGTTCTCGACCTGGTCCGCGGAGCCGACATTGTTATTGAGAACAACTCCACGGGAACTATGGACGGTCTGGGTCTCGGCTACCAGCATCTCAAAGAGGTACGTCCCGAGTTGATCATGGTGAGCAGCCAATTGATGGGTAGTCGCGGTGAGTTCTCGGGGTGGACCGGCTACGGCCCGACCCTCCAGACAGTGGGCGGTCTGTCATGGCTGTGGTCCTTCGACGACGGGGATCCCCCGCCAGGCTCACCGGCAATCCATCCAGACCACTTGGCCGGAAGGGTTTGTGCAGTGTTCGCTCTGGCCGGACTCTTAGGCCGAAACCGGGGAGGAGGCGGGAACCACACCGAGGTGGCCCAGGTCGAGACGCTTCTTGGAACCCTCGGCGACGTTCTCCTTAAGGAAGGCTTGGAAACAGGCTCGGTACGCCCCCGGGGTAACGACTCCCCAAGGGGAGCCCCCTGGGGGGTTTTCAGGTGCGCCGGGGAGGAGGAGTGGTGTGTGGTTTCAGTCCGGAACGACGAAGACTGGGCCGGACTCATCGATGCAATGGGCCGACCGGAGGGCGCCGAGGCGATCGAGCTGTCCCAGACGGCAGGCCGGATAGAGCGTCGGGACCAAGTGAACTCCATGGTGGCTTCCTGGACGTCCGGCCTTACCCCTCTGGAGGTCGAAACGGCCTGCCAGGCTCGAGGGGTCCCCGCCGGGCGTGTGCTGTCCGCGCTCCACCAAATGGAAGATCCGCACCTGTTGGACCGCGGGTTTATCGTTGAGGTCGACCAGCCTGGCACTGGCACAATCGTCCTTGAGGGGCCGTGCATCACCGGCTCCAAGATGGCTCGGCCGGTAATCGCCGCCGCGCCCCTCCTCGGTGAGCACACCCGTGAGATCTGCCTTAACGAACTGGGGATGTCCGCCGACCGGTTGGAGGACCTACTGGCGACCGGAGCACTCGAAGAACTAGATCCGCAGGATTGATTGCGCAGCCTGGGAAAGAACTATTCGGTTCCCATCTCGGTCCGCATGGCCACCACAGCGTCCTCCAGACTGGTTCCCCGTTCAGGAAGGTGAATCACTACCTCGTCGAGCCGCCCTTCGAACGGAAACGGACCCTGGTACAGCTCTGAGACAGGCGAATAGGCATCACGGCCGATGTCCATTCCGGCCGAACCAAGCATCCGAACCACGAATGGCACCTCAATAGATCCGACCGTCGATCCGTCCACCAAGAGAGTCACGGTGCCCGTTGCCCCGTCGCGGTTGAAGTGGACACCGAGGACACACTCGCCGACGGGTAAGGGTTCTTCGGAACGGACCACGTGGTGGTCGTGGAAGATGTTGTAGTCGAAGACGAGGCGGTCATCCTGGACGAAAAGGGAGAGTCCGACGTTGGCGCTGCCGGTGGCCACCAGCACGCCCCCGGCCCCCGCGGTGCGCTGAACCCGAGCCTCTATGGCGAACGAACGGTTACCTAGGCCCGCCGACGAGCCGGAAGGAAGGTGTGAGATGGGGGTGCGATAACGGTATGTACGTTTGGCGTGCGGTGAGCCGGGACGTGTGGCGTCCCGGAATAGTTCGACGGTGCGGTCGTCAAGGGGCAGGACGCCATGGC
>Ga0209019_1001247_pt1 | contig 12749 bp, 9 predicted proteins | sample METZYME_3_300m_FD_187549 | JGI IMG/M metagenome (GOLD analysis project Ga0209019, IMG submission 187549) | Marine microbial communities from oxygen minimum zone in mesopelagic equatorial Pacific - METZYME_3_300m (SPAdes) (version 2) | ecosystem: Environmental > Aquatic > Marine > Oceanic | place... | reverse complement strand
CATGTGATCGACGTGCGTAATTTTGGCCTTGCCGGCGCCGTGGAATTACGTCCGCAAAATGACGCGCCGACTGAACGCGCGATGGCGGTATTTCGTGAGACGTTTGATCGAGGTTTGCTCGTTCGAACCACAGGAGACATTGTGGCTCTTGCACCTCCGTTGGTGATAACCGAAACGGAGATTGGTCAGATGCTGGGGATACTCGGTGACGTGTTGGATGACATCGACTAGTTTTTGGATTCAGGAACGATAATGGAAAGACACTTGGAAGCGACAGAGATCACGGGACATTTCGTTAGCGGCAAACCAGATGCTACTGGCTCGAAAAAGCTTGAGCGATTTGATCCGGCGACCGGCGAGAAAATTGGATACGTCACGCTTGCAGACGAAACGACAGTCAATGCCGCTGTTGAATCATCGATAAGTGCCTTCCAGGAATGGCGATTGGTCGAACCGGCAAAACGGGCAGTCGTTCTGAGACGTTTTTGCGACTTGGTGAGTGCCCGGGCGGACGAACTTTGTCGGCTTATTACTAGTGAACATGGCAAAACGCTGTTGGATTCTAAAGGCGAGCTTCAGCGCGGTATTGAGAATATCGAGTATGCCACTGGGATAGCGGAACACTTAAAGGGCGAACACAGTAAGGCGGTTGGACCGGATATCGACAGTTGGAGTGAATTGTCTCCCTTGGGTGTTGTCGTGGGCATTACGCCGTTTAATTTTCCAGTCATGGTTCCTCTTTGGATGTTCCCACTAGCCGTCGCCTGCGGAAACGCGTTTATTTTGAAACCTTCGGAGAAGGTTCCTACTGCGGGATACCGACTGGCGGAACTATTCTCGGAAGCGGGACTCCCCGATGGCGTTTTCAACGTTCTTCAAGGTGATCATGAGACCGCCGGGTGGTTGTTGAAACACCCGGATATCCAAGCAGCCAGCTTTGTTGGTTCGACGCCTGTCGCAAAGTCCATATACAAAGCTTCAGGTGAGAGTGGAAAGCGCGTTCAGGCCCTGGGCGGGGCGAAGAATCATGCTGTCGTGCTTCCCGACGCGGACATTGAATCCGCGACGAATGCGATTATGGGTGCGGCTTACGGATCGTGTGGCCAGCGCTGTATGGCCCTGTCGGTGGTGGTATCGGTGGGTGACGAGACTGCGGACGCGGTTGCTGACGTACTGACGAAGAAGGTTGCGGGATTAAATATCGGGCCGGGCATGGATGATCTCGATATGGGTCCGCTTAACAGCGGCCCGCAGCGGGATCGAATCGTTGATTTGATCCAAGAGGGCGTGGATCAAGGGGCGACTATCCTGATCGATGGTCGAAGGCATGGTAGTTACCAACAACCCGGCTTCTATCTTGGAGGCACGCTTTTTGACAACGTTCAACCAGGCATGTCGATTTATGATGAGGAGATATTCGGCCCCGTTCTTTGCCTAGTTCGTGTTAGGACCGCTAGTGATGCGATGCGGATAATTAATGACAGTCAGTACGGAAACGGGACCTGTATTTTTACTCGTGACGGCTATTCGGCGCGCACCTACGCGAATGAAGTTGAGGCAGGCATGGTTGGGATTAACGTGCCCTTGCCTGTCCCAGTCGCCAATCACAGCTTTGGCGGCTGGAAAGATTCAAGATTTGGTGACCTTGCTGCCTATGGTCCGGACGGGGTGCGTTTTTACACCCGCCGCAAAACGATTACTGAACGTTGGACCTCGTCCGCGGGCGGTAGGGGTATCGATTTTGCATTTCCTGGCTCACGACCTGCCGGATAGAGGCAGTGAGAGCGACGGACGTAAGCGCTAATCAAAAATCTGCGGCTGGCGTCGCGCGCGTTCGCGCGGGAGACCAAAAGGGTTCATGTTTAATCGTGCATCTGGCGACTTTGCTGTACTGTCGCAGTTCCTTTTCATAATAGATTTCCGACCAGATTTCGCCTTCGAGATATTTGGTCTCGATCATTGCAAGCGCTATGTTTGCCTTGGCTGCTGGCGACCACATGCCGGATGTAACGTAGCCAATTTCCTCGGTGCAACGCTTGTTGCTGTATAGGAACGAACCTTCGGCAGGTTTATTGCCCTCGATGTCCAATTTCGTCAACGTGTAGCGCGGCCCACGTTTTTTCTCGTCGAACAAGGCCCTCCGACCGTTGAAGTGGGGTTTCTTAAAGTCGACCAACCATCCTAAATTAAGTTCGAAGGGTGTCTGGTCGTGTTCGAAATGGACAGTTTTTAGAGCTTCGTTGAACTCGTATCCCGGCATAATAAACCCGGCTTCGAGCCTCAACATGTTGGTCGCCTGGTCGCCGTAGGGATGAATACCCAGATCGTGGCCGGCTTTGTAGACAGCGTCCCACAACGGGATCGCGAGGTTATGATCTATCCATAGCTCGTACCCGAGGTCACCAGTGAATCCAGTTCTGGACACCATAAGTCGCGCATTTTGAAAATCGAAAAAGTTGATCGAGAAGGGCTTCGCGCTCTCGATATTCTCGAGACCCATACTCTTGAGTACAGCGCACGAAGTTGGCCCTTGCAGTGCCATCGCCGCGACATCATCAGTCTTGTCGTCAATAGTGATGTCGTGGAAGCCGAAAGCGCTCTTGTCCAGCCAGGCGCTGCAGGGACTACCACAATTCAAGATAAAGTGATCGTCTCCTAGCTTGAAAATCGTGCCGTCGTCGATCAGACGGCCCTCGTCGTTGCACCACACTACGTAGCTGGCACGATTGGTTCGTATTTTCGTTACGTCACGAGTCACCATCCGGTCTAACATTTTTTCCGCGTCTGCACCGGTGATGTGATATTTCTGCATAGGGCAAATGTCGTAGGTGCCACAGGTATTGCGGACGCAAAAATATTCGAACTCCACGTCGTAAAAGTACTCTGCGAATTTGTAGCCGTTCCAGGACGACCAAGCGTCGTGAATATTGAGTTCATCTTGGCGTTGCTGGAAGTGGCTGGGTTTGGGCCGCTCGCTAGAAAAATCGTAGTCACTCATCGTAGAAGTCATCTACCGGAACACTATTGGGTCGCTTAAGATCGATCAGAATTTCGCGCGCTGCGTTAGCACCACATGCGGACGACACGCCACCACCTGGATGCGTGGAGGAACCGCACATGTACATATGCTTTAGAGGCATCCTGTACTGCGCGTAACCGGGGAAAGGGCGGTTGAAGAACAACTGATCGATTGTGAGTTCACCTTGAAATATGTTGCCCTCGGTCAACCCGATTTCCTCTTCTATCTCGTGAGGAGTTCTCACTTCCATGTGCACAATCAAGTCCTTGAAGCCCGGGCAATAGCGAGCGATTTTGTCGACCACAGTTTGGCCAAACAGGTTTCTTTTCTCTTCTGTCCAAGGTCCGTCCGCAAGTTCGGCGGGACAGTACTGGATGAAGTTCGACATCCAGTGTTTTCCCGGTGGTGCAACCGTCGGATCCCAGGCAGAAGGAATAACGCCCTCGACGTAGGGATCGTCGGAGAAACGTCCGCGCTTCCAGCAATCGTACGCTCGTTCCATGGTTTCCAATGACCCCGTTAATTCGAGCCCGCCTCGATTAACGTAGGCGTTGTCGGGCACGTTACTGAATTTAGGCAATGCGGATAAGGCAATGTTCACTTTTCCCGACGATCCGCGAATCTTGAAGTTTTTTGCTTTATCGTAAATCCCGGGCGGGAGATCTTTCTCGTCCATGATTTGGGTAAATGTTCGTTTGGCGTCAAGGTTTGATACGACTACTCGGGCTCTGATTTCGTCTCCGTTTTCTAAGGCGACGCCTACCACCTTGTTTCCCTCGACAAGTATTTGTTCAACGCCAGCGTTGGTTCTGATTTCTCCGCCGAACGATTGAAAGGCCGATGCAATGGCTTTCGAAATTGCTCCCATGCCACCTCGCGCTAGACCCCAGGCGCCGATGCTCCCATCGACATCTCCCATTACGTGGTGCAGCAAAATATATGAAGATCCGGGTGAGTAAACGCCTAATGCTGTACCGATGATTCCAGAACTCGCCTTGGACTGCTTGATCAACTCGTTTTCGAAGTAATCCTCGAGAAAGTCAACCGCGCTTAGCGTAAAGAATCGGACGTATTCGTAGATTTCCTTCTCACCGAGAGACCAAAATTGTTTTGCAAGGAACAGAAGTTCATGGATATCTCGACGTCGAAAAGAGGTCGGGTCGGGGGGTGTACGGAGCAATGTTTTCCGAATCAGTCGGGCGTATCTGGTCAGATCAGCTTGAAAGCGGAACATCGAATCGGCGTCGTGTTTCGAATGCCGTTTCAGTTCAAGATAAGCGGCTTCCTCGCTGTTGTAGGCGATCAGTGTGTTCCCCACGTCGTCGTAGTTTACGGAACCTAGATACGGCACCAGAATTAACCCATGTCGACTGAGATCTAAGTCTCGATGGATTGCTTGACGCATCAAGCTGCAAACGTACGAACAATTTGAATATGTCCAACCTTCATGTAATTCACGGGATACAGCTGCACCGCCTATGTAGTCGTTCTTTTCTACGACCAGAACATCAAGGCCCGCCTTGGCCAAATAAGCTGCGTTTGTCAGGCCATTGTGGCCGGCCCCGATAATGATGGCATCGTAACGCTTCACGATAGAATCTCATGCGCAGCATTGTGTCCGGGAACACCGGTGATATCGCCTCCGGGATGCGATCCCGCCCCGCAAAGATATAGACCTCGTAGGGGCGTCTGATACTGCGCCGCACCATAGGTGGGTCGCATCATAAAAAGTTGATCGAGTGCGAATTCGCCGTGGTGCCAATGACCTCCTGACGTACGGAACCTCTGTTCAAGATCGATGGGTGTCAGAAGTTCGCTTGCCACAATCTGCTCACGAATGGTGGGCGCGTACAACTCGATTTTGTTGATAAGTTTGTCGATGAACGTGTCGATGGCTGTCTGATCCCATTGGCTTTTCATCTTGTAAGGGACGTACATGACGTGAGCGGACAAGACATGCTGACCACTTGGGGCGAGTGAGGGATCGCGCATGCTCGGAATCACTATCTCCATCACAGGATCAGTAGGACATTGGCCATACTTTGATTCGTCAAAAGCACTTTCAATCGTTGCCATATCCGGAGAAATGAGTAGCTGACCGTCGGATTGATCTAAGCCAGTGAATTGTGGCAAGCCGTTTAAGGCGAGATGGAGTTTTGCAACAAGCCCTTCTGAGCGAATACGGCGGATCCGATTCGTGAACTCGATTTCGAGATTTTCCGCACCCAGTAAAGTGAGAAACGTTGTCTTGGGGTCTGCCGAAGATACGATATTTTGGGCGGATATCAGTTCCCCGTTATCAACTTGCACACCGGTCGCACGAAGACCTTCTTTCTGCTGATCAACCACGATACGGCGTACCGACGAGTTGGTTCGAATCTCAATACCCTGTGATTTGGCTGATGAGCAGAGTGCGTCAATAAGGCGCGACGTACCTCCATTTGGTATTTCGTGTAAACCGCTCATGCCCTCAGACATTCGGTAGAGCATTAACATCACGGAATTGTTGGGCGACCTTGGTGCTTGCTTCGATCCGATAAGGCCGTTCCAGCAGAGTAGGGCTTTAAGGAGTGGATGATCGAAATACTCGTCCATGAGATCGTGTGTTGGCAGCGAGACGATCCGTAGAAACTCGCGCATGTCGTCCTTGCCCAACATTCGCATTTTCACGCCAAGTTGAGCGAACGACAGTACCTCGTGTAACGAATTGTTACCGATAGCGGGAACAGTTTTCAGCCAGAAGGGTGCTAAAAGATTGGCGAAGCGCTCGGTGAGTTTCGAGTAGTTTGCATAAGAGACCCGGTCTTTTTCGGTTACTCCGCTGACCGTATCGCCGTCGAGTACGACGTGATTCCCCTGGCGATTTAGCGCCACGCACGGCAGAGGGTTTGCCATAGCTGTTAGACCATGTTTCTGCAGTTCTAAGTCCCGATATATTTTTCGTGAGAAATGGCTGACCGTGTGTGCTACCGAGGTCCTAAAGCCAGGATGAAATTCGTAGCTAGACGCGAGCCCACCGGCCGCGCTTGATGCCTCAAGGACAAGAACCTTTTGTTTTTTTTGCGCCAGGTAATTGGCGCAAACCAGTGCGTTGTGGCCTGCGCCAATGATGACGGTGTCGTATTGAGTCACGTGGACATCTTAGCGTAGTAATCGGTTGCGTTGACGAGCATATTGCGTGTGATCGGTCATGGCGATGGAGTCGTTGCCAGAAACGGTAAATGAACCCACGTCATCGTCAGATTCACGAGAATGATTCGACACATTGCTACACCGTCAATAACAGATGCTGACGTTCCCACGCCGTAACGGTGGATGAAAACTCACTGAGTTCTCTCGCCTTGAGATCAACGAACACGTTAACGAACCTTTCACCTAGAAGATCAATGATTGGTTCACACTGTAAGAGTAGCTCAAGCGATTCGTGCAGGGATCGAGGTAGGGTGCGTTCAAGATCCCAAGCGCTTTCTGTTATGGGTTTGCTCGGACGTAAACCTTCCTGGATACCCAGGTAACCGCAAGCAAGACTCGCCGCAATCGCAAGGTAAGAGTTCGTATCGGAACCAGGTATTCGGTTTTCAATTCGGGTCGAGTCGGCGTTGCTACGCGGTATCCTGAATCCTGTCGTTCGATTGTCGATGCCCCATTGAGTATTGGTTGGGCAAGATTCTGCGTCTTCGAACCTTCGGTACGAATTTACGTAGGGTGCGAGGAATGCCATGACGTGAGGCGTGTACTTCTGAAGACCGCCAAGGTAGGCGTATAACTGCTCGCTGTATTCGCCGTCATTGTCCGAGAAAAGATTCTCCCCGGATACGGCCTCCACGATGCTTTGGTGTAGATGCATCGCGCTGCCGGGCTCATGCGACATCGGTTTGGATAAAAAGGTTGCGTGATAACCCTGTTCCACGGCGGCTTGCCTCGCAATCCTTTTAAAATTGAACATCCCGTCAGCAGACGCCAAAGGGTCGCCGTGCCGGAAGTTGATCTCTAGCTGGCCGCATCCCATCTCGCTGACGACACCTGCCGTCTCGATATCGTGGCCCTTTGAATATTCGTATAGCCTTTCGAGGAAAGGGGAGAACTCGGCTAGAGCTTCTGTTTGGAAAGAGCGGGGCGTTTTCTGCTGGCGACCAGATGTGCCGGTTGCAGCTTGAATGGGTTTGGTGGGGTCGGGATTTTTTTCCACCAGATAGAACTCGGCCTCTTGAGCAACGACAGGATTCAAGTTCTTGGCGTGAAAAAGCTCCAGGATATGTTTCAAAATCGTTCGTGGTGCGATAGTTGAGGCGGCGCCTTCGAGAGTTTCACAGTCGCAAATGCATTGCGCGGTTTTGGTGGTCGACCAAGGCTGCTCGATCAGAGTTGTTGTATCCGGGATCAACAACATGTCGATATCAGCAACGTCGAATAGGTCGTGATTTTCAGACCACCCACCAATGATATCTTGTCCAAATACCGCTTCTGGCAAACGGATGCCGCCTTTTGCCAGGTCTTCGGCTGGGACGATCTTCCCTTTACTCACACCGTGAATGTCAGGGACCAGACATTCGACTAGATCGATCTGGCGGGAGGCTAGCCATTCTTCTGCCGTAGTCATCGGCGCGTGCTCAAATAAATGCGCTGGCACTTTGCCAGCACTCATTTTTGGTTGCAAACGTGCTCAGCCATCCGCATTGATCGGCCTCGTCAAACTGGCTATCGTCGAAATGAGTATTAACCCAGGGCACCAGTTCGATGTACAACTACACTACCGATCAACTACAGGATCTGGATACCAAACACTATCTTCATCCCTTTACCGATCACCGACAGCTGGCCGTCGAAAGAAGCCGTATCATTACTCGTGCGAATGGGATCTATCTTTGGGACAGCGATGGAAATCGCTACCTGGATGCGATGGCTGGTCTCTGGTGCGTCAACGTTGGCTACGGGCGCGAGGAAATTGCTGACGCCGCAAGCCAGCAGATGCGTGAATTGCCCTACTACAATAGTTTCTTCAAAACCGCGCATCCACCTGCCATTGAACTATCACGCCTCGTCTGTTCGCTAGCTCCAGCGCATTTGAATCGCGTGTTCTTTACCGGTTCCGGATCCGAGGCAAACGATACCGTCGTCCGAATGGCTCGCTATTACTGGTCATTAAAAGGGCTACCAGATAAGAAAGTCATCATCAGTCGCAACAATGCCTACCATGGGAGCACGATCGCAGCCGCGAGTCTCGGGGGCATGCGCACTATGCACGTGCAGGGCGGTCTTCCTATTGCCGACATAGACTACATAGGTCAACCGTACTGGTACCAGGATGGCGGAGATCTTCTTCCGAACGAATTCGGCGAGAAAGTTGCAGATGAACTGGAACAGAAGATCCTCGAGCTTGGCGAGGGTAATGTCGCGGCATTTATCGCTGAACCAATACAAGGTGCCGGTGGAGTCGTCATTCCGCCGCCAACCTACTGGCCCAGAATTCAATCAATTTGCGATAAGTATCAAATACTGTTGGTCGCTGACGAAGTTATCTGCGGGTTTGGGCGAACCGGCAAGTGGTTCGGGAGTGACTACTTCGAAATCAAACCGGACTTGATGTCGATTGCTAAAGGTCTGTCTTCGGGATATGTACCAATCGGCGGAGTATTGGTCAGTGACGATGTTGCGTCCGTTCTGATAGAAGATGGCGGTGAGTTTAACCACGGATTCACATACTCGGGTCATCCTGTCGCCGCCGCCGCCGCCATTGCCAATCTTAATATCTTGCGGGACGAAGGCGTGGTCGATCGAGTGGAGACCGAAACGGCCCCCTATATTGCGAAGAAATGGCAACAATTAACGGCGCACGAGCTGGTCGGTGAGGCTAGGATTGTGGGGCTCATTGGCGCTCTGGAGTTGGTGAAGGACAAAGCTACGCGGCAGTTCTTCGACGATCGAGGAGCAGTGGGTACGCTCTGCAGGGATATTTGTTTTAACAGCGGCTTGGTCATGCGAGCCATAGAGGACACGATGGTGATTTCGCCACCTCTTTGTATTACCAGGGGGGAAATTGATGAGCTGATTGGTCTTGTTGTGCGTTGCCTCGATCAGACCGCGCAAAAGATTCAGTGACGGGACAACGTTGGGCATGAAGTTTAAGGATTCGATATACGACACCTTTAGTTTCTCAGCGGATCTGAATCTTGGAGCGGTCGGGAGCGTTGAAGATCTGTTAGGCCAAGCCAGAATATTGTCAGGCTCGGTCGATGGAATACACGTAAGCGACGGTCCCAACGATGGCGTCCACTTCCCGGCGTTGGCCGCCGCTCGGTTGCTTATAGAAAATGATATCGATCCAATTCTGCAAATATCCTGCCGCGACAAGACCCGGTCGACCTTGGAGATCGAAATAGCGGGCGCACTCGCGCTGGGTGTGACCAGTATGCTCCTCGTACGCGGCGAATCAGCGGGAATCAGCGGTACATCGGATCGGATTGTGAAAGTCAGCACGACCGAACTCATCCAGTTGGTGCGCAGTTTGGAAGACAGAGCGGAGCAAGCCAATTTATCGGTGGGTACGATCGCAACCGTGTTCAAGCCGGCCGCCGATTGGCGACCGCAAGCACTGCTAAAGAAAACGCATGCTGGCGCAAATTTCATTCGCACACAGCTGTGTTTTGATACCGACAAGCTTAACGTCTACATGCCCAATCTAGTTCGGTCCAAAGTGACGTGGAAGGCGCCGATTTTCGTTAACTTAGCTGTTTTGCCATCGGCTAAAGCCGCCAAATGGCTGGCCGAAAACCTGCGCGGTTCTCTGATTCCCCAAAAGGTGATTAAGCGAATGGAACAAGCCGTCGACCCGATATCGGAGGGAGTCGACGTCGCAGCGGAACTCATCGCCGAATTCAACACGATCCCGGGGATCTCGGGGGTTTGCCTCATGACGCCAGGACCGCCCGAACTAATCCTAGAGGCGATCAAGGCCTCGGGAGTACGACAGGAATAGCGGATGTGGCGTTGACTAAACTATTTACCGCCGAATTTGTAGCGGAAGTTGAAGCCGAAGCTGCGTGGTTGATTCACGGTCAGTCTTTGTTGCGCAAATCGGTTATTGAAAAATAACTCGCCGTTTTCATCCGTGGCGTTGTCCACGTACAACGATGCGCTCCAGACGTCGGTTTCTACTCCCGCTTGAATGTCAAATGTTCGCCAGGATCCTTGCTGAACAACCGGTGGCGAAAACGAGATGGATTCGATACCGGCTAGCGAATTGACCGACTCGCCCGTGTAGGTATAGCGAAGCATAATATACGGCTCGCCGCCGAATAGAGTCCGAGGTAGCTGGTACATTACTTTCAAATGACGCTTTACGTCGGGGACGATAGGTAGTTGGGTACCGACTGGCACTGGGATCGCACCAGGTGTATTTGCGAACAACGTTTGCGCTTGCGACAGTTCGCCATCGTTGCGGCCCACTGTTGCTTCGACACTCCAGTTCGCATTCGGTAACCAACTTACCCACATTTCGACGCCGTCGATGTCCGCCTCGGGAAAATTGACGATGCCGAGGGTGAAAATATTATCTTGAGGATCCTCGGCCTGAACCTGGATGTTTTCCCAGGTCATTTGATAGTACGAGATATTGAACCGTAGTCGATCATCCAGCCATTCTGTTTTCGCGCCGATTTCGTGGTTGATAACAGTATCAGACTCGTAGGAATTCAATGTCCCAGCGGGCTCGTCAAAGAGATCGGATGGTGGGCCGAAGACCGATTGCGGTCGGGCTGAGTTAGCACCCCCGCGGCGGAATCCTTCTGAGTAAGTGGCGTAGACCAACGCGTTCTCCCATCGGTAGGAAAAATTGACCATCGGGACGAATCCATCTTCATCGGAGACGCCGAGGTCCCCCGGCGCATAACAGTAGTCGATGGCACAGTTGGGCATACCGCCATTCATACCGATAAGCGTAGCGTTCATAACGATGTAATCGTTTTCGATACTGTAGAACCGCCCGCCTGCCTTGATGGTGAAATTCTCGGTAACGTCGACGCTGACTTCGCCAAAGAAAGCTGATTGTTTCAGGTCACTATCGTAAACACCCGTCCACCAGTTGTTGGATGCCGACTTCATCGGAATGCCGACGTAGTAGCCGGCATAGTTGATGTAATTGAATGCCCCTGTGCCGGTCAGACCTTCCACGTTTGATATAAACACTTCATCGACTTGGCGTTTGCTATAAAAAGCACCAACGATGGCGGACCAGCGCCCGTCCGTTGGCGTGGCGTAACGTGCCTCAATCACCCAGTTATTGGTCTGCCTTCCGTCGAAGTCATTTGCAATGGGATCGCCGCCAAAATCGTAGATTCCGCCGGTGTCGTAATAGGGATTTCCCGTATTGAAAGAGCGGAAGTAGTCGCCGACTTGTTGGAAGTTCTGAAGGTATGAGGTGCTGTCCGCGAGATATGTGCTTTCCCGATCGTAATAGGCAGTAGTCAGCACAACGTCGCCGAAACTGAGGTTACCTTCTAGGGTTAATGCGATCTGGTACCACTCGTCTTCCCAGTAATCCTGGGTATAGCGAGCTTGGTCATGAGGCCCGAAAGACGGGAAAACGGACGTATCGGCAAAGTGCTGTTTATTCAAGCTAACGTCGCCGAAGCCGTCCATCTCGTAGTACTGGTAGATCCCGGTAAGGTCTACGGTCCAGTTCTCACCCGTCTCGAGTCGAAGGCCCGCTCGTCCGCCGTACCAGACCGATGAGTTGACGTCGCTATCGACTCGATTGCTATTGGTCGACGTTTGCCCGGGCGTGGGCGTCAGCACGTTGTCGACCCATCCCGGCTCGTTCGCGTAAAAGCCAACGAGGCGCACGGCGGCTTTGAGGTCCGGGTAGAGGCTACTGCCATCTTCTAGAAGCGGCACATTGATCATTCCGCTCAGATCGGTTCCCGCGCCTCCCTCCGAGACGGACCAGCTTGATACGTCCAGCCACCCGTCACTTGCAGTGGTGTCAGGTTTGTTGGTGATGATCCGTAACGTGCCGCACTGCGCCGCGTCACCGAAAAGTGACCCCTGAGGGCCGCCTAATGCCTCAACGCGGGCGACGTCGACAAGACGGGGATCCGGGTTATAGCCGGCCGACGTGATCGGTTGTTCATCGAGATAAACCGACGTGGTCGCTGAGTCGCTGAAAGACAAGCCTTGGGCAGCACATCCTCGCATGATGATTGAATTTGCACCCGGTTCACGCTGACTGAGCGCAAGCCCTGGGATTTGTCCAACGTAATCTTCGAAGTTATCTAGTCGTTGGAGCGTGATTTCTTCGTCGGTAATGGCGGTGACAGAAAGGGGCGTGTCCTGAAGTTTTAGATCCCGCTTCGTTGCAGTGACAATGACTTCTTCGAGTCGAGCATCGTCCGCGTCCGATTCCGCTTGAGCACCACCCGTGCCGGCCACGGCTGCTGTTATCGCCAGCGAAAGATTGCGCCCGGTTGAAGAATTCTTGCGATCGTTTGTCATCAGATTCCTCTTGTAAGTCCGACGGCTGTCTGGTCGGTTTGTGGAAAAGAATTTTACCGAAAACCTCGACAAATATCTTTGTTTCTCGGTCGGGAGGTCACTGAATTATGGTTGACCTATTTTGGCAATCCCTGACGCTTGATTTCTGGTGCCGAACCATCGTTCTCGTTGCTGATGGACGTGGAGGTATGCTTGTTACTTCGGTACTTATCTCAAAAAGCATGCGATGACCACTCTCGTT
>Ga0209019_1001245_pt1 | contig 12764 bp, 10 predicted proteins | sample METZYME_3_300m_FD_187549 | JGI IMG/M metagenome (GOLD analysis project Ga0209019, IMG submission 187549) | Marine microbial communities from oxygen minimum zone in mesopelagic equatorial Pacific - METZYME_3_300m (SPAdes) (version 2) | ecosystem: Environmental > Aquatic > Marine > Oceanic... | reverse complement strand
GTCGGAAAATATGAATCGAGAACTAAAACTCAATTTCATAACTATGAATAATCCGATAGAAGACGGCAGAAAGAGTAGCAAGCAACATAAGAAAAGGCATTCAATAAACAGGAAGAGAGACTGAAAGAATTGGAGCCTGAAATTACTACTCCTACAGCCTCTCTCCTCAGTGCAGGATCCTGACTTTTTGACACAAATATGACGTATCCTGCTTCATCATACTTTAAATATTTTTCTCACCAATACCCATAAGTTATTGATATTTTTTGGTGCGAGAAGGGGGACTCGAACCCCCACACCTTTCGGCACCAGATCCTAAATCTGGCGTGTCTACCAATTCCACCACTCTCGCAGTCAGTTTATTTTAACATTTTGGCTGGTAAATGTCGACATTTCCATCATTCAATCTTTGCTGAAGCTACGATTTAGAATCTTGAAATGATAGTCCATTTTCGCCTCTTTTTCTCCTGGATTTCCCCACATCAAACAGTAATAGCCTCTCTTTTCTGGTTGAAATATATTTTCTAACTCATCGATTGAATCTTCTTTAACCGGATAATGTATTACACCTTCCTCGTGGTAGTGGAGATTAAACGACAGTGGAGCTTGTGAATTAAAACTGTATTGTAGCTGCTGAGAATCGCTAACATCTACACATTTTTCATAATACCGTTTCACTGGAAGGATAATTGTCACAATTTCCTCAGTTTTCGAGGACAAATTATGTGGCATGCTACCTTCATGTTTTTTCTCTACCCAGATGGTAAAAAAGTAGAGCAGTATACCGGCAATTCCAAAAGAGATAGTATATCGTTTAAGAAGTTCCATACAGATCTTGAAATAAGGAGGCAGGGGAAATTCCCAGACAAAAATTTCAATCACAATCCAATATGTGAATCGGACATTTATAGCAGGTTTTTAAGCAAAAAATCGTCGACAAACAAATCAAGTGAGCTGTCGTAATCATTATTGACCACTAAATCAGCATACTTTCTTGTTGGCCTAATGTGCTTAAAGTAGGCTGGTCTTACAAATTTCAGATATTGATTGAGGCGGTACTCTGCTGTAACTTTGAAATTTTTTATATCTCTTAAACACATGCGGCAAATTGCCACATCTAAAGGGGACTCCATATAGAAGGAAAAAGACAACATTTTCCGGACACGTGAGTGCAACAAGACGTGCAAACCATCAAGGATCAAATATTTCTCAGGTACCAGCTCTGTAACACCATCCTCTCGCTTTCCTGAAACATAGCCAAAATGCGGCATCTGCACCGACTCTCCGGAATAAAGAAGATCTAAGTGTTCATGAAACAGATCAAAGTCGAAAGCCTGGGGAGTGTCAAAATCGTATTGTTCAGTGGGAATGTGATCAGGCCTGTCTTTGTAGTAACTGTCTAAAGGCAGTACTCTGGTTTTTGGCAAACGATCAACCAATAATTCAGTAAAAAGGGACTTTCCGCTGCCAGAGCCACCGGCTACTGCTATAATTTTCACTTTTCTTCTGCTCCAACAAAAATACTTTTATCTTTTAAAGCATCTAAATCGCGGGTTTCTCCACTTTCCAATTCATCTGCAATATCCATCACGGTTAAATACCGGTCAAGTTGTTTAAATCTCTTTTTGGCGAGTGCGACTTTTTTCTCACGTAACTTTTCCTGTTCTAAAAAGTCCCAAACATGTACAACTTTACCTTTTCGGGTGATAGTAATTTCCCGGATTTCCTTTTCAGAGAAGCCTGATTTCATCGCAGCATCCAGTAAAGTTTGCATTTCTTCCAAAAATTTTTTCCTCTCTTTTTCTGCTTCTAGCGCTTTTTCATCAGGCTCGTTGTAATTCTGAGCAAACGCCAAATGAATGGACATGATCGGATCCTTCCAGAAGAGAAATACTCCAAGTAAAAAAAATAGAAATAAATTTCGTAGCATCACCATGTTTTTGAGTATGAATTATGCATGATTGATTTCCTGTAAATTGGGAATACAGAACATTCTCATGCAATCATGCAATCCTTAAGCAAAATCGTCCCAAATTGCATAGGTTGCTATCATAAACCAACAATTGCAGCTTCTGCTTTTTCGAGAGAAATAAAACACATCCTCATTTCTATTGAATTTCAGTGTATCTTAAATCAATAAATCTTCAATCTCGTTTTTTCTTACTGCTGCTGTTTCCGCTCATTTTTGGCGCTTGTACAGATGAGGTTCAAATTCGCAAATCAGCCTTGCGCTATTATAACGATGGCAACTCTGCACTAAAACATCGTGATTACCAAGTAGCAATCTGGAACTACCAGAAGGCAATAAGTTTAGACAGCGAATCTCCAAATTACCATTATAATCTTGGTCTAACCTACTACGAAATTGGCAACTACAGAGAATCAATTGAATCTTTCAAACGTGTAGAGTTGCTTGTTCCCAGCCAATCAGACACATATTACAATCTGGCACTTGCACACTATAAAATGTCTAATAGCCGCATTGCAGACATCTATTACAACCGCTATCAGGACATGTTGAGCTTGAGAAAAGCGCAGGAACGCTTGGAAGAAGTGAGAAAAAAACAAGAAAGAGAAGCCAAAATTGCTGAGTCTGATTCCAAACAGAAAGTACTGAAAAGAAAATCCCTATCTTCATCCAAAAAATCAGGGCTCAAAAAAAAGTTAAAACCTGGTAAATCAGAAATCCCTAATTGGGAGTAATGATTAATAACAGTCACAGTCTAGCTGCCATAAGGCAATCTACCAATTCTGCATCTGCACAAAAATACTGCTGATATTCCTTTTTCATTTCCTACCAACCCCTGCTCAGCTAATAGAATCCTTGAGTCTTTGAGTTTGAAGCGCTACTATTAAAGCGAAATCTCTCACATCCTCCCAAACATTTTATGCTCATAGTATTCAATGGCTTCAGCTCCACATAACTATTTGCAACAATTTGACCTGAAATATGGTTGCAATCCACATCAAAAACCTGCTTCAATTCACTCGATGAAAGGATATGATTTACCTTTTTCTGTACTGAACGGTCAGCCGGGTTACATCAATTTGCTAGATGCACTTAACGCCTGGCAGTTGGTGCAGGAGCTTGATGAAGCACTGGGATTACCTGCAGCTACGTCCTTCAAACACGTCAGTCCGGCAGGAGCCGCTGTTAGTGTAGCGCTGGACGATACTTTGCTCGAAGTTTACGACTGTAAAAAAAACCAAGAACTTTCACCGTTGGCAACAGCATATATCAGAGCACGTGGTGCAGACCCTTTATCATCTTTTGGTGATTTTATCGCCCTCAGCCGAAAAGTTGATTTAAGCACTGCAGAGGTAGTCCGGGAAATGGTGTCGGATGGAATCATTGCTCCCGAATTTGATAACGATGCCCTCATACTGCTGAAAGAAAAAAAGGATGGAAAATATTTAATTTTAGCGGCTGATCCTGAATTTAAAATACCTGAACTGGAATTTAGAGAGGTTGCGGGAGTAGGATTTTCACAATTGAGGAACACGATTAAAATTAACGAAAATACTTTATTGACTAAAGTTGTAACGAAAAATAATGATTTTTCGGCTGAGGCACGTCGTGATTTAGTTTTAGCCTCCATCACCCTGAAATACACTCAGTCTAATTCTGTAGCATATGCTTTGGACGGTCAAATTATCGGCATTGGAGCTGGTCAGCAAAGCCGTGTGGACTGCACCAAATTGGCCGGACGCAAAGTCGAAACCTGGTTTATGCGGCAGCATCCTAAAGTTTTGAATCTGCCTTTTCACGAACAAGTCAGGAATGTAGAGCGGATAAATGCCCGCATTCTTTGCATCGAGGGTGGAATGACTGAACCTGAACTGCGTACTTGGCAAAGTCAGTTCAGCCGGCCAGTCGAAGCACTTTCTCCTACAGAAAAAGGAGAATGGCTCACCAAACTGGAGGGAATCAGTTTGTCCTCAGACGCGTTTTTTCCTTTCCGCGACAATATAGACCAAGCATCAAAACGCGGTGTAGACTACGTTGTTCAGCCGGGTGGAAGCAACCGTGACAAGGAGGTCATAGCGGCAACAGACGAGTATGGAATGGTGATGGCCTTTAGTGGAATAAGGCTTTTTCACCACTGATTTGTTAAGGTTGCTGAGGGTGCAAAATAAATTAAACATTTATGACAAACTCATATAAAAGTTGTCATTCTCGCAAAGGCTAGAATCCAGAGAATTGTAAATATCTCAATTAACGGGGAGATGCTCCTCAATCCGATCTACAACATGCTTCACGTGAATAGCAACTTTTTAAGGAAACAGCGAAAATAGGGCTTAGTCAGGAGGCGCACTATGAGAAAATTGTATGATTTAGCAGGTGCAGATGAAAATAGAAGATTCAGCCCTTATTGCTGGAGGATACGAATGGCACTGGCACACAAGGGGTTGGATGTAGAGTGCATTCCGTGGCGTTTTACAGAAAAAGATGCACTCAGTTTTTCAGGACAGGAGAAAGTTCCGGTTCTGGTTGATGGAGAAAATACTGTCTCAGATTCATGGGAAATTGCCAAATACCTGGAAACAGAATATCCTGATACACCTTCATTGAAACTCGATCAAGGAGAAGTGCTTTTCATTAAATATTGGGTAGAAACGACTTTACATTCGGAGATGCTGCAAATCTTAGTAATGGACATTTACAATAGTCTGGCCCAGAAAGATCAAACATATTTTAGGGAAAGTCGTGAAAAGCTCTTTGGCAAAGCATTAGAAGAAATTGTAGTAAACCGCAAAGAAAGATTGCTTCACTTCCAAAAATTACTTATCCCATTAAGGACAACTCTCAAAAAACAGGAATTTGTTGCAGGAGGAACTCCAGGTTTTTCAGATTACATTGTTTTTGGCGCATTTCAGTGGGCCCGCTGCATTTCACACTTTTCTCTGCTGAAAGCTGATGACTCAATCTATTTATGGCGTAAAAAGATGCTTGCTCTCCATCAAGGACTGGCCTTGAATGCAGTAGGCTATCCGGTTTAAAACAATCGATAAATAAACAAAAGTCCAAAATATTATTTCAAAAAACATGACCGACAAAACCTCATCACCCACACCAGCAACAGATTTTATCCGCAACATTATCCGTGAGGATTTGGCTTCTGGGAAACATCAGCGCATAGTAACACGTTTTCCTCCAGAACCAAATGGCCACTTACATATTGGCCACGCAAAATCAATTCAACTGAATTTTGGTATCGCAAACGAATTTGACGGAAATTGCTTCATGCGTTTTGATGACACCAATCCACTCAAAGAAGATGAGGAATATGTTGAAGGAATTTTACAGGACGTCCACTGGATGGGATACGAGTGGGGAGAGTATCTTTCTCATGCATCAGATTATTTTGAAGAACTTTATGAATTTGCTGAAGAGCTGATCAAAAAGGGGAAAGCCTACGTTGAAAGCCTGAATGCAGAAGAAATCAGAGAGCTCCGTGGAACACTGACGGAACCTGGAAAAAACAGTCCATTTCGGGATCGAAGTATTGAAGAAAATCTGAAACTGTTTAGGGAAATGCGTGCTGGAAAGTTTTCAGACGGAGATCATGTTTTGCGCGCTAAAATTGATATGGCTGCAGCAAATATAAATCTCCGTGATCCCGTCCTCTACCGAATTCGCAAAGTCCCACATCAGCGAACTGCTGATCAGTGGTGCATTTATCCGCTATATGATTTTACCCATGGATTATCTGATGCAATGGAAGGCGTTACTCATTCCCTCTGCACACTTGAATTTGAGGACCATAGGCCTTTGTATGATTGGATTCTGGCTGAAGTGAGCGCACCATGCATTCCTAGGCAAATTGAATTTTCTCGACTGAACCTGCGTTACACCGTCTTGAGCAAACGCCGACTGATTCAGCTGGTAGAAGAGGGACACGTTAATGGTTGGGATGATCCGCGCATGTTAACGCTTTCCGGAATACGGCGCAGAGGTTATCCGGCATCAGCAGTCCGCTTATTTTGTGAACGCATTGGAATTTCCAAAAGCGAAAACAACATTGACATGAGTGTGCTGGAAGACTGTGCCCGAGAAGAACTGGACAAAATTGCACCTCGCGCAATGGCTGTTTTACGACCACTAAAAGTTGTGATCACAAATTATCCGGAAGATAAAATTGAAGAATTTGAACCGGCCCGCCATCCAAAAAATCCGGAAATGGGATCACGCAAAGTGCCTTTTTCACGAGAGATTTACATCGACCATGACGATTTTCGCGAAGATCCGCCACCCAATTATTTCCGGCTTGCTCCGGGAAAAGAGGTGCGGCTGCGTTTCGCATACGTCATTCGCTGCGATGAGGTTATTTATGACACTGAGGGCAAGGTGAATGAACTCCGGTGTACCTACGATCAGGCAACTAGATCCGGAGCAAAAGCTGAAGGGCGCAAGGTAAAAGGCATTATCCACTGGGTCTCAACCAAGCATTGCGTACCTGTGGAAGTTCGCTTGTATGACCGACTGTTTGCTAAACCCCTTCCGGGAAGTGATGACCCGGAAGGTAATTTTCTCAAAGATTTAAATCTGAATTCCGTGGAGACAATTAACTCCTGCAAGGTTGAACCAGGATTAGAGGAAGCCCAGCCGGCAGAAGTTTTTCAATTTGAGCGGGTTGGTTATTTTTGTGTGGACTCAAAAGAATCACGTCCGGATACCTTAGTTTTTAATCGGACAGTAACTCTGCGTGACACATGGGCCAAGCTGGAACAGGAGCAAACTAGACAGAGCTGAGGGACATAAAAAAATGGCCATTTTAAAACTGCAGCGACTTTCGTCTTTTGCTTTTTTCATGATTGCCTTTATAAGTTTATTAACCGGGCCAGGATTCTCAAAGGTCTGGGCATTTGATGATGCTTCAGAAATACATCATTCCTACCTCAATCAGGAAAATTTTCTTGATCTAAAGTCCTATCAATTTCACAAATTAAAAGAAGACGCATGGCATGAAAGCCCCGGAGGTTGGCGCCTGACCGGTGGCAGTCTGGGATTGGACCTGCTTTATTCTCATCTTGAGGTGCGCATACCTCATACATTGTCTGAAGAAACCACCGTTTTATTTCATGCATCACAGGAAGAATTTTATGAAATAAAACCATTCCGTTATCTAGTGGAAGTTGAGTGGCGCCCGGATGATTGGGCTGCATTTTCCCTACTTGGAATGCCTGAATACGACAAGCGCAAGGCAGATCAGGGCGGAAGCATAACACTGGGGAAGCGACCTTGGAATTTCCTGAGGTTCCAGCAATTATTTCAGGATCTGTATTACAACGAAAAGAATTTTTACGACACTTCATATTATTCCCCTCATCCTGTGGAAAATTATTTGGAAGGTGCATTTCGCTGGAATAATTGGCGCGGCCGCTTCAGTTATGTGCAGGATAAACCGTTCAAACAGGTTTTTCCAAAACAGGAGCTTACATTCACATATAAAAGCAAAGACAACAGCGCCACGCTGGATTACCACTATGGAGAACAGGGGATTGCCGGACTCAGCTGGCGCAGCTTTGATATTCAAAAACACCGGAAAACAAAATATCCCACTGAAACTTCCTCTACGGATAACCGAGAACAGCAACTGCTTTATTCATCAGCTGATTTGTATTGGCTGCATCCGCTGAGCGCGGAATTGCATAGTACTATTGGATTGCGTGAAGACCGCTTTCAAAATTTATTCCGCCAGCTCGATGTTGCCTATGATAATTACGATTTCCATTTATGGACTTTACAGCTTTATGGCATTCTTCGTCACCAAACTGCACTGGACAGGTTTTGGGAATACGGACTGTATGCAGGAGACACAGACAAAGTCACGAATTATCTGAGCACAGAGAGAGTTGACAAAAAACGCCGCAAACCAGAGATCAAGCTACGTGTCAGCTGGGAATTTCTTTACTTGGGCAATCAGTCTGCATTTATGATTACCACAACTTGGAATGTCGATGATTTTTTCAGAGATTTTTGGGATGGTGGAAATATTTCTTATCAGCAGACATTTTAGTTAATTACGAGAAGGTTAGATAATATATTTATATTGATTGAATAATAAAGATGACGCTAATAAATCAGTGAACAAGAGTGAGAACTCATGAAAAAAAGATTGAAAATTTTTCTTGTTAAATTTAATCACGTGCATACTCATACCACTATGAATTAATGAAAGTCTCGCCAGGAGTTTCGCTTGTGTTAAGGTTCGTGACAGCCGGTTTAAAAACGCATAAGCTACACCCAGCTGTCCTTTGCCCAAAACATTGAGAACAAAGTTTCTAGCAATTTTTGTAGTGCCATTAGTGTGTGAATCTGCTTTAGTACGTACAGCTACAACGGTTGGATTGAATGAAGCTTGCGTTACCCAGCTCAAAGTTACCGCATAAATCCGATCAACTTTGCCTTCGGCAGTCATGAAGTATAGTCCATAAGTAATCATCCGCAGAGTGGTTTATTGATATTCTCATCCACAAAGCATCTATTCAATGAAAATTAAAAATTGGGGGATAAATTGCCTATCAACCGCTGTTCTCTCAATAGCTTGGATCTTGTCAAGTTTTGAATGATAGTTTATCTTATTGCAAGGACCGCTTGGAATCTTGCAGTACTGAGATTAACTATTGTATCAGATTTATACTAAACAACTCTTACTCACCTCAGACAAGCTCAGTATTTGCTGAAATTCGCTATTTCGCATTGCTTTTTGATGCCTTCTCTTTTACTTTCTTGATTGGCCAGCACTTTATGATGTCCTAATTTGGGATATCGGGAATAGCTCCCCAAACATAAATATGGGTTGTCATGAAAATTTCAAGCTAATTGCAGGACATATAGAACAGTCTGGTGGGGTTTAGCTCCGTCGGAATTAAGAAATTTTATGGTAGATGTTGAAAGAGTAAGACGGCTCGGGCGAGTACGATCTGGCGGCCGTTTGGCACGGAAAGCTCAAAGAAGTTCAGAAATCCCAATGCAGGTAGTGCATGCCGGAATGCCTGGAGGAGTATACAAACCTCTAAGAGAGAAGGATCTTGAGGGAATCCATCATGCGGCTTTAGAAATTCTGGAAACCGTTGGAATTGCCGAAGCTACCCCGGAAGTGATTGAGCTGGCGACAGAATGCGGATGCATTATCAGCGATAATGGACGCTTATGCTTTCCTAGTGGATTGATTGAAGATGTCTTGGCAAAAGCGGCCAACGAATATGTTATATATAGCCGCAACCCAACCCATGCTGATTTGCAAGTTGGTGGTAATCGCGTGCATTACGCCACCAGCGGTGAAGCAGTCACCATCTTTGAACTAGGTTCCAAAACCTATCGCCCATCAACGTTGCTCGACCTTTATGATGCCTGCCGGTTGGTGGACAAATTGGAATACATACACCAGTTTGGACAAACCGTTATACCAACAGAGATTTCGAACTTGGACGAACATGATTTCAATGTGGCCTACGCCTTAGTTTCTGGGACGGAAAAACCCTTTGAAATGACATTCAACCGTGCACAGAACATCAAAAGTGCGGTGGAAATGTTCGACATGGTTTTGGGAAGAGAAGGTAGTTTTGCCGAAAAACCATTTTGTTCTTTCGGCGGGTGCCCGATTGTCTCACCGCTCCGTTTTGCCAAGGAAAACCTGGACGTACTGGTCGAAAGCAGTCGTCTTGGCTTGATCAATGACATTGCGATTGCTCCTCAAGCTGGGGCAACTTCTCCCGCAACACTGGCAGGAACGCTGGTTCAAGTGACCGCTGAGGGGCTGGCATGTTTAGCAATTGTCAATTTTATCAACCCAGGTTGTCCAATGAGCTTTGCTCTTTGGCCCTTCATCAGTGATTTGCGCACAGGCTCCTTCTCTGGAGGAAGCGGTGAAGAGGCGCTCATTATTGCGGCTGCGGCACAAATAGGAAAGTTTTACAATTTACCTACAACAGTGCCTTCCTGTATGACCGATTCAAAAATCCCTGATGCCCAAGCCGGTTATGAAAAAGGAATTAGTGCTGTGCTGGCAGGTTTAGCGGGTGGGAACCGGATTCTTGAATCCGCCGGAATGCTGGGGAGCTTAATGGGCTGTTCTTTTGAAGCGCTGGTGATCGATAACGACATGCTAGGCATGGTGCAACGGGTCATTCGCGGAATTGAATTCACCGAAGAAACTCTGAGTGTTGAAGTGATAAAGGAAGTTGCGTTAGGGGCGGGACACTATCTCGGGCATCCACAGACACTTGACCGCATGCAGAGCGAATTTTTATATCCAAAAATAGCAGATCGTGCCACTCCAGGAGTGTGGGAGCAGGAAGGCTCCAAGGATGTACTCGAACGTGCACATGAAACTGCTTGTGATATTTTGTCCACCCATTATCCGAATCATATCAACCCTAAAACCGATGCGGCCATTCGGAATCGTTTCCATATTTTACTATCCATCGATGCCATGAACCCCAGCACCCGCTGGAGAAAGTCTAAATCTTAAAGATATAAAAAAATGATCCTTGAAAATATTGAAGAAATCCAAAGTTTTGATAACAAGAATTTCGTACATCCATGGGAATACATGAAGGATGTAGGGCAAAACAAACGTATGTTTGCCGAAAAAGCAGAGGGAGTTTATCTCTACAATGAGAATGGTGAAAAATTGATCGATGGTCCCGGAGGAATGTGGTGTGTGCAGATAGGTTACGGACGACGGGAAATGGCCGAGGCGATTTCCGAGCAGATCCTGAAGGTTCCGTACTATTCGCCATTTAATATGAGTTCTTCGCCGAGCGCCATGCTGGCGAACAAGATCGCTAAGCTAACTCCGGGGGAATTGAACCATGTCTTCTTCACAACCTGTGGCTCAACTGCAGTGGACAGTGCGATCCGCTTCGTACATTTTTATAACAACGTGTTAGGGCGGCCTAAAAAGAAAAAGATCATTTCGCGAGAAAAATCCTATCACGGTAGCACCTACCTGAGTGCGACCATGTGCGGTAATGCACGTGACAAGGATTGGATGGACACCGCACACGAATTGGCTTACTTTCTCCCGGATGTCAACCCCAGTCGCCGTCCAGAAGGAATGAGCTTTGAGGTATTTCTCGAGGAAAAAATCATCGATCTCGAAGCCGCGATTCTTAAACTAGGAGCCGAGACAGTTGGAGCATTCATCGCAGAGCCTGTTCTGGCTTCTGGAGGAGTAATTGTGCCTCCAAAAGGATATCATCAGCGTTGCCTGGAGGTCTGCCGCAAGTATGATGTACTATACATTTCTGATGAGGTTGTGACTGCTTTTGGACGTTTGGGACACTGGTTCGCCTCTAAAGAGGTGTTCGGCATTGAGCCGGACATCATCACCTGTGCCAAGGGTCTAACCTCGGGCTATGTGCCAATGGGAGCCTGTATAATTTCCGATCAAATATTTCACCAAATCTCCGGAGAACGTTCTCAAGGAGCTGAGTTCAGCAATGGCTATACATACTCTGGACATCCTGTCAGTTCTGCAGCTGCGCTCAAAAACATTGAAATCATCGAAAATGAAGGATTACTGGAACATGTTCGTAGAATCTCACCCTATTTCCAGCAACGCCTTCAAGAGTTAGGGAAACTGCAGCTAGTGGGCGACACACGTGGAGCAGGGTTGGTCGGTTGTGTTGAGTGCCAAATTAACGACCCAGATAGTGATCATGCATTGGAAATGGACATTGCAATTGGTTCCCGCATCGACAAGCATTGTCAGGAAATGGGGCTGATTGTACGTCCGCTTAGGAACATGTGCGTGTTCTCGCCACCGTTGATTATTACTAAGGAACAAATTAACGAGATGTTCAACATCCTGGAACAAGGTATCCTCATGGCTGCAGAGGAGTTGAGTAAAGAAGGATTGTTGAAGGGATAACTCAAGATGAACCGACGTGATCCTCGTTACGACATTCTTTTTGAACCTGTACAGATTGGCCCTCTAACCGCGAGGAATCGCTTTTATCAGGTACCACACTGCAATGGAATGGGATATTTGCGCCCCAACACGTTGGCGACGATGCGTGGAATCAAGGCCGAAGGTGGCTGGGCTGTGGTCTGCACGGAAGAGGTGGAGATCCACGCCAACTCTGACAACGGCTCGGCAGCAGAGGGACGGTTGTGGGACGACGGAGACATACCGGCGTTGGCAAAAATGACGGAAGCCGTGCATAAGTATGGTGCATTGGCCGGAATCGAGTTGGTGCATGGCGGCTATTCCAACGCCAACAATTATAGCCGGATTCCACCGCTTGCTCCCAGTGCGATCTCCGTCAACTCCTATGATCCGGTACAAGCAAGGGCGATGAATAAAGCCGATATCCGTGACTTTAGGAAGTGGCACCGTCAGGCTGCGTTGCGCGCCAAGCAGGCGGAGTTCGACCTCGTTTATGTGTATGCCGGACACAACCTGACACTACTTATGCACTTCCTTTCACGTCGTTTCAACCAGCGCACAGATGAGTACGGTGGCTCTCTTGAAAATCGAGTACGTCTCATCAGGGAGATATTGGAAGAAACCAAAGAGGCGATAGGGGACAGCTGCGCTGTCGCCGTGCGTTTTGCCGTGGACGAACTACTAGGGCCACAAGGCATCACCGCTGAAAGCGAAGGCCGGGAAGTTGTGGAAATGCTCGCGGAAATCCCTGACCTTTGGGACGTTAATATCAGTGAATGGGAAAACGATTCAGCGACTTCCCGCTTTGAGAAAGAGGGATATCAGGAACCATACATCGATTTTGTAAAATCACTCACAACCAAA
>Ga0209019_1001244_pt1 | contig 12766 bp, 10 predicted proteins | sample METZYME_3_300m_FD_187549 | JGI IMG/M metagenome (GOLD analysis project Ga0209019, IMG submission 187549) | Marine microbial communities from oxygen minimum zone in mesopelagic equatorial Pacific - METZYME_3_300m (SPAdes) (version 2) | ecosystem: Environmental > Aquatic > Marine > Oceanic... | reverse complement strand
TGTATCTGGCCGGCATGTCGCCAGAACGACTGGCAAGGATTTACTACCGTCGCAACATTCGGGCTTAGTGTCGAGAGGTTTTAGGCAAATAGTTCGTATTCCCCAGGAACCATTTGATATGGACGCTAATTCGCTTATCCACCCACTCGACGAGGCGAACCTCAAGTTGCTGTCACATGTACGTCCTAAGAACTGGAGGAATCCTACCGGTGACGAAGTCTACGATTTACTGGTTATTGGTGCTGGCACAGCCGGTCTTGTGACCGCTTCTGGTGCGGCAAGATTAGGGGCGAAAGTGGCGCTTGTTGAGCGGGCACTTCTGGGTGGTGATTGTTTGAACGTGGGGTGTGTGCCATCTAAGAGTTTATTGAGGGCAGCTCGAATCGTAGGTGAAATACGAAAGGGTGAGGTGCTAGGTATCAGTGTTGGTGCAGTGGAAGTTGATTTTAAGGAGGTTATGCGGCGGATGCGCCGTCGCCGAGCAGATATCAGCACGCACGATTCGGCCCAACGTTTTACGAGTCTTGGTGTAGACGTCTTTTTTGGTGACGTCCAATTCACCGGACCGGCTGAGGTTGCCGTGAACGGGCAGGGGTTACGGTTCAAGCGCGCGGTTATTGCAACGGGTACGCGGCCAGCCGTACCATCGATTCCTGGTCTCGCTGACATTCCCTACTTAACGAATGAGACCCTGTTTTGCTTGACTGAACGACCAAGTCGATTTGTGATCATTGGTGGAGGGCCTGTTGGCTGTGAGATGGCTCAGGCTTTTGCGCGGTTTGGTAGTGAAGTGACATTACTTGACTTGTCGACTCAGCTCCTAGCCCGGGAAGACCGCGATGCTGCTGAGGTGGTGGCAAATCAGCTTCGCCGTGATGGGGTGCGAACGGAACTAGGGCTACGGCTTCAGCTGGTGAAGTTGATTAATGATGGTTTCCAAGTGCAGTTTGAGCGGGATGGCGTGCAAAGTGAGGTTATCGGCGATCAACTGCTTGTGGCGACTGGTCGCACGCCGAACGTGGAAAATCTTAATCTTGAGGCCGCCGGCGTTGCTTACAGTCAGCAGGGCGTGGTTGTCGATGACGGGCTACGAACATCAGCGGCACGTGTTTTCGCCGCCGGAGACGTCTGTTCTTCATTTAGGTTTACTCACGCAGCCGATGCGATGGCCCGTATCGTCATTCAAAATGCTCTATTTTTTGGTCGGAAGAGCGCTAGTGCATTGGTGATTCCTTGGTGCACCTATACTGATCCCGAGATAGCTCATGTGGGTATGTATGAGCAGGAGGCTCGAGAACAGGGACGACAGGTCTCCACGTTGACGGTCCCGCTTTCTGACGTCGACCGTGCGGTAATTGATGAAGAAGCTAATGGATTTGTGCGGGTCCATCACGACCGAGGCAAGTTACTTGGATGCACTATTGTGGCAAGGCATGCTGGTGAAATGATAGGTGAGGTAGCGTACGTCATTACTCATGGTGGCAGTCTTGCTGACCTATCTGCAACGATTCATCCTTATCCGACCCAAGGGGAAGCGCTTAAGAAGATTGGTGACATTTATCGGCTGAAGTTATTAACACCGCGCTTACGCACTTGGCTTAAACGTTACTTCGCTTGGTGCCGATCAGGGTAAGCCTCGATTGCCACTGAAAAATATTAGTCTTTGATACGATGAGGGGGCATGGTAGACCGTAGTGGTTACAAGCGTCGCCCCGGCCAACGACAATAGGGAAATGGAGAGCATTTATGCTGATACAGCCTCCGCCGGACATCGCCTCCTCTGAGATTACCGAGGAGCGCATCTTTCTAAATCGGCGGGAGTTTATCCATACTGCGGCCGGTGCCACACTTGGTGTCGCGACGGGCGGTCTTGCCCTGGGAAAGGATGCTGAGGCGATGTCGCTGGGTCAGGAGCAGATTTCAAATGTTCAACCCGGCCCTTTTGGAACTGATGAGCCAAAGAATTCATTTGAAGACATTACGAGTTACAACAACTACTACGAGTTCGGTCTCGATAAACGTGATCCATCACGCAATGCACATACATTAACTACGTCACCATGGACCATCAGGGTCGATGGTCATGTGGCAAAACCTGCGGATTATCACATTGAGGACCTCCTTAAAGGAATCTCTTTAGAAGAGCGTGTATATCGCCTTCGCTGTGTTGAAGCTTGGTCGATGGTCATACCTTGGGTTGGCTTTCCCCTTTCCACTCTCATTAACCGTTTTCAGCCAACATCCAAAGCGAAGTACGTAGAGTTCACTACGGTTCTCCGCTTGTCGGAAATGCCAGGTGCGCGTCGGCCGGTGCTCGAATGGCCGTATGTTGAGGGCCTTCGTATGGATGAAGCGATGCACCCACTTACAATTCTCGCTGTTGGGCTGTATGGTAAAACGCTCCTCAATCAAAACGGTGCTCCAATCCGACTAATAGTGCCGTGGAAATACGGTTTCAAGAGTATTAAGTCAATCGTTCGAATGCGATTTACAGCTGACCAGCCAAGAACTGCGTGGAACAAGGCCACTCCAAACGAGTACGGGTTTTTCGCCAATGTGAACCCCGCTGTTAACCATCCGCGATGGAGTCAGCGTTCGGAACGGCGCATCGGTCGTTTCCTCCGGCAGCCTACTTTGATGTTCAACGGGTACGACGATCAAGTAGCGTCCCTCTATAACGGTATGGACCTGCGCCGGTTCTTCTGAGGCTGTTCGGTTCGAAGTAGTGAGGTTTCGTTGTGGGTCTCGGCTCTCTCAAGCGAGCGGTATTTGTGGCTTGTGTTCTGCCTGCCCTTTGGTTGGTCGGTAGGGGGCTCGCAGATGATCTTGGTGCCAATCCGATCGAAGAGATCACCCATCAAACAGGTATTTGGACCTTTCGTTTCCTCCTAGCCACCTTGGCGATCACTCCGCTGCGCTACTTGACGGCTTGGAGCCGGCTTGTGCCACTTCGGCGGATGGTCGGCCTGTTCACATTCTTTTACGCATGTCTGCATTTCCTGACCTATGGTGTCGACTACTGGTTTTTCGCTCTGGACGAGATTCTTGATGATGTCATCAATCGGCCATATATAACGGCTGGATTTACCGGATTCATCCTGTTGATTCCATTGGCTGTCACATCGACACACGCCATGGTCCGCCGACTTGGTGGTCGGCGATGGCAGCAACTACACCGGCTGGTCTACTTTAGCGCTGGCGCTGGCGCTGCACACTTTCTTTGGCAGACCAAGATCGACTTTAGGCGTCCAGGAATATATGTAGGTTGTCTGGCGTTGCTATTCGGGATCCGGTTATGGGAGCGTTTTGGTTCGAGATGGCTGAGCAAGGTGACGAGATAGCGACCCGAAGGATTTATCGTTCACTGATGTCATTCAAGGTCCAGTCGTACTTCAAGAACCTGATTCTTGGCGTTCCGGTATGCGCTAGTGAAGCGATTTCCCTAGGTCCGTAGGTTGCGACCAGTCCAAGGAGGGCCCTGTCACGTTCAGCACGATTAGCGCTGACGGTATGTCCAAAGTGCGAAACGAAGTCTTCGCCGAACCAGTCAAGGATGGCTGTTAGGTACAGTGTATCGTCATGAAGTCGCAGCCAATTGGTTTTTTCGAGGGTTTTTCGGGTTGAATCAGTAAGCTGAATCTTGAGGGTATCGGCGCGATAAGGCTCGTTTCTCAATGGTGGACAGCTTACCGCGGCGCAATTGATAGCGAAGTGTAGAAGTGGTTCATTGAAGGTCGGACGAAGAATGTCGTGTTCAATTTCGTCCAGAGTAACTGTTTGCCCACCTGCCTTCCACGTAGTAGTGTCCCACGCGCCGTCGATCTGTTGAATGCTGTTACGAGGATAAAGGCTGAACCAACTTCCTTGGATGGGGTAATGATCAACGATAGTTCGCAACGTGAACAAATTGTAAGCGTTTATCCAATAGGCGAGGCGCTTCTCTCGGCTCCACGCGCTAAACGTTAATTTCGAAACTGTAGATAATTCTTGAACTACGGTGTCTAGACTATCGTGATTGTCAGCTAACCTACTGTAATCAACGCGGTCATCGACGACAAATTGGGACAGGATAAGGGCATAGGTTGAATAATCGTGATCGAATTTCGGCTGGGCAATACTTGGGGCAGTGATGGTAAGAGTTCCTCCAAGCACGATTCCGACGAGCCCATGTCTCAGCATGTTTCTGTTCTTCTTTGGTTTTTGAAGGATAGCGCCAAACTGGACTGCAAGATCCACTATTTAAAAAATCTTTCGCTGCTGAACTCGCTGCTTTGCTGAGAGAGCGAAAAGTGGCTCGACTGGTCCCTCGTCTTCGATGCGATCGGCCACGTATTTCCCGACGGCCGGGCCATGCTTAAAGCCATGGCCTGATCCTCCACCAACGAGCCAAACATTGGCATACTCAGGATGACGGTCAAGCAAGAAATCACCAGTCGAAGTATTTTCGTATTGGCAGACACGGCTCTCCAATAAAGGCGCCTTATCAAGCACGGGGAAACGGAGTCGAAGGAAAGTGTGGGCCATACTTAGGCCGTCAGAAGAAATTCGTCGGTCGCCAGTGTCGGGGTCGAAAGCGGGACCATGACGATCGATTCCCACTTTTATACCACGTCCTTCGACATCGGGCATGCCGTACACCTCGTTGTCGAAGTCAATCCAAGCTGGCAATTGGGATGGTGCGAACGCTTGGGTTCCACTTGGACAGCCAAAATAGAAGACCTCCTGACGGGTCGAGAAAATTTTTTCGCCGAGTAAAGACGGAAACATTTTGGGTAGCCATGCCCCGCATGCGTAGACGTAAGTTCTGGCGTGGACTTGTTCACCATTTACTGTGGCTAGGGAGGCCCAGTGGTCTTCCGGTGGCGGCAGGACTTCGGTGATTCGGTATTCCACCCCTAGGTCGATCGCAGCATTGACAACGGTTTGGACTGCGCGCCTTGCCATGAGCACGCCAGAATCTGGTTCTAGAACAGCCCATGCCTTCTTACCCAGCTTCATCTGGGGATAACGATTAGCAAGCTCATCGGCGTTAAGTAACTTGCATCGTATTTGCAGCCTCCGCAATGTTGTTAGGGTTGCTTGCGTTAGAATGTCATTCGGTCTTGCGATCCACAGAACCCCGGTTTGATGGAAAAGGGGTTGTTGCTTGGCGGCGAAAAGGGCCCTCCACCCGGTTAGGGACTGCACTGCCCACCGTGAGTACAACTCGGCATCGCCGTAGCCCGTCCTTATAAGGCGCGATTCACCTCCAGAACTGGCACGCGTGTGTCCTGCTCCATAGGTGTCAAGCAGAATGACCGACCGACCTGACTGGCGCAGATAATAAGCGGTCCAGGCTCCAAAGACTCCAGCGCCAATGATAGCTACGTCGGCCGAAGTCGAGCCTTTCGTCATCTATATTGGCCACAGAAGCGTCAGGAAATGGCCGTCAATATCTATCCGCCGCGGGTGTGCATTTCGAGGTGGGGTTCTTCTCGAAGCCGCCGAACGGGGATCAGCGGTTCACGTTGGCCTTCTGCAAGGCGCATTTCAGCTCCACGGTCGACTCGCTGCTTCCATACGGAGGTGATCTGATCTTGGAGGTCACCGATTGAGGCACCTTCACGAAGCGACTTTCGAAGGTCAGTCCCAGAATGAGCATATAAGCAGAGATACCAAATACCATCTGCAGTCAACCGACTGCGATCACAGCTTCGGCAGAACGGTTGGGTTGTCGAAGAGATGATGCCAAAAATTGTACCGTTCGGTAAGGTGAACCGGTCTGCGGGTGCGGAGTTGAGCTCCTTAACCGGCGTGATAGGGCCATACTTCTCGGAGAGAGTACTGAGCATCTCGCGCCTTGATACAACCGCTTCATTTGACCATTGCGTAGCTCCTCCGACATCCATGTATTCGATGAAGCGGACCTCCAAATGGCGTTCACGGCCGTAGTCAATTAAGTCTGATAATTCGTCATCATTGACGCCTCTAATGACCACAGTGTCGAGTTTGATGTTGTCGAATCCAGCGTCGATGGCCGCGTCGATACCGGCAAGTACGGCTCGATGTGAATCCAACCGTGTCAGTTTGACAAAGCGCTCGGGCCTAAGGGTATCCAGGCTCACGGTGATACGGCTTAGTCCAGCGGAGCGCAGTGCTTGGGCTTGGCTGGATAGGAGAACGCCATTCGTTGTAAGTGCGAGATCGCGTAATTCAAGTTTCGACGCTAGTAAACTGATGAGAGCGTGAAGATCCTGGCGAAGCAATGGTTCACCACCGGTTAAACGGACTTTATCTACGCCCAGGGCTGTAAATGCACCGACAAGGCGGGTTGTTTCCTCGAATGTGAGGATACTCTCGCGTGGAAGCCAGACATAATCGGCCTCTGGCATGCAGTACTGGCATCGGAGATTACATCGGTCGGTGACCGATAACCGTAGGCTGGACAACGGACGGTTGAGCGCGTCGCTGACTCGCATGGGACCTACAATTATGCCATGATTGATGGCAGTTGATGATTATCCTTCCCTTGGAATTGCCACGATCATTTACTGCGACCCTCGCCGTGTCGTCGGTCGCTGAATAGCTCGTGAGCACACGACATAGATGATTTCAGCCGTTAGAGGAACGCGGGACATCCTACCGGACCAGGTGGAACGCTGGCAGCGGGTGGAGGAAGTCGCGCGGCGGATTTGCAGCCGTTACGGATATTACGAGTTACGCACTCCCATTATTGAACGGGAGGAACTGTTCTCGAAAGGGACGGGTGAATCGACTGACATTGTTCAGAAGGAAATGTATGCATTCGACGACAAGGGTGGTCAGCGGGTAACACTGCGTCCTGAGGCGACGCCTAGCATTGTCCGGGCGTTTGTCGAGCACTCTCTCGAACAGTCACTATCTGTGGCGAAGCTCTTTACGCTAGGTCCAATGTTTCGGTACGAACGGCCGCAAAAGGGAAGGTATCGACAGTTTCATCAGCTAAACGTCGAGGTCTTCGGTGTTGCCGAAGCGTCGCTTGATGCGGAAGTCATGGAGATGGCCTGCACATTCGTTGGTGAACTGGGGATCGACGAATCCGAATTGGTGATTAATTCGGTGGGGTGCCCTGACTGTCGGCCGATGTTTAGCGAGGCTCTGCTAAATGCATTGGGAGGAGACCTGTCGAAGCTGTGCGGAGATTGTCAGCGGCGAGCAAAGACCAACCCACTACGGATTTTCGATTGTAAGGTAGAAGCTGACCAGTCGACTATTGACCGACTGCCACACTCGACGGATTATCTGTGCGATGCGTGTCGTGGGCACTTTGAGGCCGTGCAACAGCACCTACGGCTATACGACCAACCGTTCCGATTGTCTCATCGTCTGGTTCGGGGTCTCGATTACTACACCCGAACGACTTTTGAGCTTCTCTCATCGAAGCTGGGCGCGCAGAACGCATTGTTAGGTGGCGGACGCTACGATGGTCTTGTCAAGCGCCTAGGTGGACCAGACCGACCAGGCATCGGTTTTGCAGCAGGCCTTGAGCGATTGGTGCTAGCGCTGCCGGATGTGAATGATCAGATGGCGCCTGATGTGTTTGTGGCTGCGATCGGTTCGTTAGCACAGGATGCTGTTTTTGTGCTCGCCCGAGCGTTACGGGCGGGAGGGCTCAGAACGCTGGTGGACTATGAGGCTCGAAGCGCCAAGGCGCAAATGAAACGCGCCAATCGTGCTGGAGTAAGCCATGTGGTGATTCTTGGCGATGATGAATTAGCCACCGGCGAGGTGACGGTCAAGACGATGGCCACAGGAGAGCAGTGCAAGGTGGCGCGCGACAAGATTGTAGAAGTATTGTTATCAGCATCATGATTGGGGAATCACAGCTCTAGTGAGTGAACAACTAAAGGATCTCGTCAGGACCCATACCTGTGGGGCGATAAGGGAGGCCGATGTTGGTAAGCCGGTGGTCTTGCTCGGCTGGGTACATCGCGTCCGTGACCTCGGTGCACTCATCTTCTTCGATGTGCGTGACCGTTACGGTGTAACACAAGTGGTTGCTCGGGATGACAGTGATTTGCTGGCGACTGCCAAGCGGCTGCGTCCAGAGTTCGTGGTGGCGGTTATCGGCTCAGTGGAGATGCGGTCGGAGGAAACTGTGAATCCTAAGTTAGCCACGGGAACAGTTGAGATTGCTGCCGGTGACATTCGAGTGCTCAATGAAGCCGTAAGACCGCCATTTCAAATTGCTGAAGAGACTTCTGTGTCTGAAGATCTTCGCCTGCGGTACCGTTATCTCGATCTGCGTAGGCCGCGAATGCAGCAAAACATTCAGCTCCGCCACAGGGCGACCAATGTGATCAGGCGGTTTTTTGATACCCATGATTTCTTGGAAATTGAAACACCGGTTTTGACTAAATCGACACCGGAGGGCGCAAGAGACTACTTAGTGCCGAGTCGAGTTCACGCTGGACAGTTTTTCGCCTTACCCCAGTCGCCGCAGATCTTTAAGCAACTGCTGATGATTGCCGGCATGGATCGTTACTTCCAAATTGTGCGATGTTTTCGTGACGAAGACCTCAGAGCCGACCGGCAACCAGAATTTACGCAGGTCGATGTTGAGGTCTCGTTTGCCAGTCAAGATCAAATCTTTGAACTCATTGAGCGATTGATGCAGGAGTTGTTTGAGGCTGTTGGACTCGGGAGCATTGAAATACCGTTTCGGCGACTGGCCTATTCGGAGGCCCTAGCTCGTTATGGTAGTGACAAACCTGACCTTCGCTGTGACCTAGCTGTGGAAGATATTTCCAAGGCTTTTGTTGACTCGAACTTCAAGGTGTTTAGGCAGGTGGTGGAGACAGGGGGGGCAATTCGAGCCCTGCCGATTTCTGGTGGTGGAACTGCGTCCCGGCGTGAGTTGGATGACTTGGTGGCCCGCGCCGGTGAGTTGGGCGCGGCTGGACTTGTTTGGGCCCGTTACGGTCCTGACGGAAAGGTGCAGAGTTCGGTGCTCAAGGTGGCTGGTGAAGCGGCCGTGCGTTCGGCGCTCGAGTTAGCGGGAGCCGGGAAAGAGGACCTCATTCTGATTGCTGCGGGCGATGGTGTGGTCGCATCGAAATTACTAGGGCAGTTACGGCTGGAGATCGCTCAAAAGCGCGGATGGCTCGACCCGAACCAGTTTGTTTTTACTTGGGTGGTGGACTTTCCGCTGCTTGAATGGGACGAAGCCGGTCGCCGGTACACCGCAATGCATCATCCCTTTACTTCCCCAGTTGATGCTGATTTAGAACGGCTTTCAAGTGAGCCTGGGGCTGTACGGGCGAAGGCCTATGATCTTGTGCTGAATGGAAGTGAGATCGGTGGAGGTAGTATCAGAATTCACGACCAGGCGACACAGCGACGGATGTTTGAGTTACTAAACATCGGGCCTGAGGAGGCTAAGTCGAGGTTTGGCTTTTTTCTCGATGCTCTTGAACACGGTACTCCCCCGCACGGAGGTATTGCGCTTGGCCTCGACCGAATTATCGCTTTACTCGCAGGTGAGACTTCTATCCGGGATGTGATTGCTTTTCCAAAGACTGCAACGGCCGTGGATTTGATGGCTGGTGCACCAGCTGATGTAGACCCGAAACAACTCAGGGAACTTAAACTGCGTTCAAACGGTTGACACGAGCATGGCTCCGACCTCTTCATCCCCCATTCGAAAGATACCGATTCCAGTTGAGGGGATCGAAACATTATTCGGATCGTTCGACGAGAATCTCAAGAACTTCCAACTTCTCTTCAACGTTACAATCCGTACAAATGGGAACGAGCTGCTGGTCGAAGGACGCGCGACTGACATTGATAAGCTTTCGGGTTTGGTTGAGCAGTTGGGCGCGTTATTGCGAGATGGTCACGACTTCGCTAAAGGCGACGTAAAACGGGCCGCCCAGTTAGTAGCCCAGGATCCGGCTATCGATCTCTACGATTTTTTTCTTCGCGGCACGGTGGTTCCCTTGGGCAAACGACATGTGAGGCCCAAGAGTATTAATCAGCGTAAATACCTTGATGCCATTGAGAAATTCGATATCGTCTTTGGAATTGGTCCAGCAGGAACAGGAAAAACCTATCTTGCGATGGCCGAGGCGGTGTCCTTTCTGGTCGACAAAAAGGTCAGCCGGATTATTTTAGCTAGGCCGGCTGTTGAAGCTGGTGAAAGGTTGGGTTTTCTACCTGGCGATCTTCAGGAGAAAGTGAATCCCTACCTGCGTCCTCTTTATGATGCACTTTACGACATGCTCGACGCTAAAAAGGTCGAGCATCTCCTTAGCCGTGGCGTGATCGAGATTGCACCAATTGCGTTCATGCGTGGTCGAACCCTGAACGACGCCTTCGTCATTCTTGACGAGGCGCAAAACACAACGTCTGAGCAGATGAAGATGTTTCTTACGCGCCTCGGCTTTGGATCGAAAGCTGTAATTACGGGTGATATTACCCAAATCGATCTTCCGTCAGACCGCGTATCAGGCTTAATTGAGGCGATGGACATCGTTCGTCAGATCAATGGGATCGCGTTTATCAAATTCGATGACCGCGACGTTGTGCGCCACGGCCTTGTGCAGCAAATCGTTAAGGCCTACGATGTATTCTCGCCCGGTTCAGTGAGAGGTGGAGGTCTGAAGCGACCGGTGCGTGGAGTCGAAAGGCCTTGGCCTTCAGTTGTTTCCGACAGAGACGACTAGTCATTTAAACGCTGATATGTCTATTGGCCGCGGTCGGGGTTCCCGAGGGCGACTAGTTGTCACTGTGACCGACGGATTGGGACGAGGCATTAGGCAGAACAATCTGAGAAAGTGGCTTCTCATGGCTGCACCAGCCTCGGCGAACGGGGTGCTTACGATTGCGTTGGTATCGGACCCGAAGATCCGCGCGTTGAACAGACAGTTTCGTGGAATTGATCGGGTGACTGACGTACTGTCGTTTCCAATGGAAGAACAGGAAACTCACCTTAAAGAACGCAGAGCGAAACGATATCTTGGGGATATTGTTATTGGCCTGGGAAGGGCCACTCGTCAAGCGAGAAGAGTGGGTCATTCTAGGATAGCCGAGTTGAAGATCCTCGCACTTCACGGGTTACTGCACTTACTTGGCTACGATCACACTAGTGACAACGGGCGCATGGCTCGAGTTGAACGGGAATGCCTTCGCCGTGGTGGTGTGAACATGGGACTGCTTGCCCGGTCCGATAGTGATACTTCTGATCACTAGTGCTCCCAGTGTAGTTAAGCGCTTATGAAGGCTGGTTTCATATCCTTAGTCGGGCGACCCAATGCCGGGAAGTCTAGCCTCCTCAACAAAATTATTGGGACGAAGCTTGCAATTGTTTCGGACAAGCCACAAACAACACGAAACCGGATCATCGGAGTCAAAAGTTATCCATCTGGCCAGGCGGTCTTTATGGATACGCCTGGAATTCATCGGCCCTTGCACCGTATGAATGTTCGGATGGTAGAAATGGCCCTTGACTCGATTCGTCGTGTCGATGTGCTTGGGGTAATAGTGGATGCTGCTGAGATGATTGGTGGTGGTGATCGATTTATATTGCAGCAGTTGAGGCGCGTTAAGAGTCCAGTGTTTTTGGTGCTTAATAAGATCGATCTAATAGCGAAACCGAAATTACTGCCGATGATTGATTGGTATCGCCAGCGATATGAGTTCGAAGAGATTGTGCCGGTATCGGCGTTGGTTGGTGATGGAGTGCCTGAATTGGAGTCGTTGCTTCTGAAGCATCTACCGGATGGTGACCCGCTTTATCCCGAAGACTATTTGACCAATCAACCCGAGAAATTCTTTGTAGCCGAAACCGTTCGGGAAAAGTTATTGCAACATACGCACGCAGAAATTCCCTTTTCGAGTGCGGTCGTGGTAGACCAATTTCAAGAGGTGGATGAACGGGGCATAATCCGTCTCCATTGCTCGATCATAGTGGAGCAGGCCTCGCAGAAGCCGATCGTGGTCGGTCGAGGTGGGTCGATGGTGAAGACGATTGGCATGGAAGCTAGGAAAGAGCTTGAAAGCTTTTTCGACACTAAGGTCTATCTTGCTCTACATGTTAAGGTGCGTTCTGACTGGCGTGAAAGCGATCGCCTTCTCAACGACCTCGGTATGCTGAGCTCTGGCGACTGAGTTGGTCTGAGCACGCCGTAACGATTCAGATTTCCTAATAGTCCGGTCGAGAGAATAAACGGTGGGCAGCACACCCGAGGGGGTGGTGCCGCTGTTTGTCTGAAAAAGTTGGATGGTAATAAGACAAAGAAAGTTTGATGTTCTTAGTTTATTCTCGTGCTTTGATGGACATAGAGGATGTCACACTTAGAGAGTTCTGTGGTATCGTGAGGGGTTACTGATCGCCCTATGAACGACGACAGTTACCCATCGGACCGGAAACCTGCTGCTGTGAGAATGAACCATGCCTGCCCAGCGCCGAATCGACCTGGTGCTCGAGTCAGTCAAGCGACTGCAGCGGATCGGTGCGAACGCTAACCTCCTCAATCTCCTCCAGAAGCAGCATCCAGCAGACCTCGCCCAAGTATTTGGTGAGCTGACCGAACGCGATCGGCGCGACAGTTTCGCGTTGCTAGTGGAACGTTACAGCAGGCTCGCGATGGAGGCGATTAGCGAGTTGGGACCAGAAGCCGGTGCTGCAATGCTAGCCGATCGGTCAGCTGAAGACCTGGCTGAGCTACTTCAAGAGCTGCCGAGTGATGATGCCGCAGCGCTAATCGAACATCTTCCAGAGACGTTATCAATCGCAGTTCTCGATTTA
>Ga0209019_1001243_pt1 | contig 12770 bp, 12 predicted proteins | sample METZYME_3_300m_FD_187549 | JGI IMG/M metagenome (GOLD analysis project Ga0209019, IMG submission 187549) | Marine microbial communities from oxygen minimum zone in mesopelagic equatorial Pacific - METZYME_3_300m (SPAdes) (version 2) | ecosystem: Environmental > Aquatic > Marine > Oceanic... | reverse complement strand
AGTTTTACAAGTTGGTTCCTACAAAATTAGAGGTAAAAGAATATTTAATATGGCACCAATTCACCATCATTTTGAATTAAAAGGCTGGGCAGAACCTAAGGTCATTGTTCGTTTTTGGATTATTACTGTTTTTTTGGTGTTAATTGGGTTATCTAGCCTTAAGATTCGATGATTAGAAGACAAACTATATTCCTAGGATAAGTTTTGGTTTCAGATAGACGACACATCAATCTTTTTCATGGCATAGACCATTTATTTGTCATCGTCACTCTTGTTCTATTGATAGGTGGATTGGTGATGTTAGCTTCAGCTTCAATGCCAATCGCAGTTAAGAATCTCGGAGATCCCTACGGTTATGTCTATAAACAACTCTTCTCAATTGGATTAGGCCTATCAGCTGGTTTTATAACCTTCCTAGTTCCAAGTCGTGTGTGGGAAAAGTTTGGAATTCTTCTCCCAATATTAGCGATTGTACTCCTAACTATAGTGTTCATTCCTGATGTAGGGGTAACAGCAAACGGAGCAACGCGCTGGATCAAGATAGGTCCCTTACCAAATATACAAGTAGTAGATCCAGCGAGGTTACTGCTCTTAATTTATATTTCTGGTTATTGCTATAGACAGCAAGAAGCCTTAACCAGTGATTTTATGAGTTTTGTAAAACCAATGATATTCATTATCCCAGCCTGCCTTCTGCTTTTAGGGCAACCCGATTTTGGCTCAACAGTTATCATACTTTCAGTCACTGCCGGCTTATTCTTTATTGCTGGGTTTAAAATAAGATACTTCTTAGCACTGATCATCATTTTAGGGCTTGCCTTTGCATTTCTAATATATATTGAGCCATACAGAATGAGCCGCCTTGCAGGTTTTCTTGAGCCATGGAAAGATGCACTCGGTGCTGGTTATCAATTAACCAATTCATTAATTGCTATAGGGAGCGGGGGAATATTTGGTGTTGGTTTAGGTGAGAGCATTCAAAAATTATTCTATTTACCAGAGGCTCATACGGATTTTATTTTTGCCATTATTGCTGAAGAATTAGGGTTAATGGGTACTGTATTGATTCTGTCTTTGTATGGCCTTCTAATTTCTCGAATCTTTATCATTGGATTTAAAGCCATAAGATCAGAGCTTATGTTTCAAGGTTATTTGAGTATCTCCATAGGGATATGGTTATCACTTCAAGTGATTATTAATCTTGGGGTTAACATGGGCCTTCTTCCAACCAAAGGGCTTACGTTACCTTTGATTAGTTATGGAAGCAGCAGTATTGCAATAACACTGATTACTTTAGCCATGGTATTGAGAATTGGCTGTGAAAATCCTCAGCCAAAGAAAAATGTAAGAACCGGTGACTGAAGAAAAAAAATACACTATCCTAATTGCTTCTGGAGGTACAGGAGGTCATATTTTCCCGGCTATAGCACTAGCGAAAAAGTTCAGATTGGATGGGCATAAAGTTGTTATTGCCGGAACTGGTAATGAATTGGAAAAAAAAATATTTTCAGAGCATGATGTTGAAATAAAATATTTTAAATCAAGACTTAAAGGGTCTTCTTCAATAAAGAAATTCTTTCTAAGTTTGAGAATAAATAAGGAAATTAAAGGCTATTTAGAAAAACATAACCCGGATTTAATTTTGGGAATGGGGGGTTACGCTTCTACCGAAATTTGTTTAGCTGCAAAAACGGAAACTTGCGTTATTATTCATGAACAAAATTCTATAGCTGGTCGCACCAATAAACTTCTTCTCTCTACAAAGAAAGCCAATGCTGCTATTGAAGGATTGCCAGGGTCTTTCTCTTGGCTGAATAAATTCATGATGACGTTTTCTGATGATCTAGTTTTTCTTGGTAATCCAATTAGAGAAGAAATCTTGAGTATTAAAAGAAATACGAAATTATCTCTAGATAGCTCAAAATCAAAAAGAATATTTATAATGGGAGGAAGCCAGGGTGCTAGATCAATAAATATAAATGTTCCTAAAGCTTTAAAGTTACTCACTCGTGAACTGTCAGTTGAAGTAATACATGATTCTGGAGAGACAGATTTTGAATCAGTTAAGAGTGCATATAAAGAAATAAACATAGATGCAAAGGTTACCGACTTCAACCCTAGCATAGAAAACGCATATCAGTGGGCAGATTTATTTATTGGAAGAGCAGGCGCAATGACAGTTTCTGAAATAAGTGCAATAGGGCTTCCATCAATATTAATCCCTTACCCTTATGCAATGGATAATCATCAGTTTTATAATGCTCAATTTCTTGAAAATAAAGGAGGAGCACTAATTATTAAAGATAAAGACCTTAATCCAGAGATCCTTGCAAAAAAAATTCATAGTATTTTTAACGAAGATAGAAAGTTAGAAAGCATGTCCGAGGCTGCTTTTGATATGAATTTTGTTGATGCAACTGAGAACATTGTTAATTTTTGCTATAAAACTATTGAAAAGCATCGGTTATTTCATCTTCATGATGATTATCCAAATCAGACGTCATGGGATTAATTAATTGTCTTCGTAATGAGCTCTTATCTAATCATATTTCATGGAAGGTAGGAGGTCCGGCAGATATTTTCTTTATGCCAGATAATCGTGATGATTTATCTCAATTCTTAAAACTTAACGACGATAAGCCCATCACATGGCTGGGCAATGGAACCAATGTCCTAGTTAGGGATGGTGGTATTAGGGGTGTTGTTATTTCAACAAAAAAATCTATAAATAAGATAAATATCGAAGCTAAGAATTCTTGCCGAGTTGAAGTGGGTGCTTCATGTATGGATTTGGCATTGTTTGCAGAGAAGAATCAATTGGGACCTGCAGCATTCTTCTCTGGGATCCCTGGATCAGTCGGTGGAGCATTGACAATGAATGCGGGTTCATTTGGTCATGAAACTTGGGATTTTGTTGAGTCTATAGAAGTTATTGACGAAGATGGAGTTATAGATCACTTGGATCCAAAAGATTTCAGGTTTTCCTACAGGACAGTTGAATTTCCCTACCCCCTCTGGTTTGTCTCTTGCCTAATGCAATTTCCTGAATCTGAAACAACCACTAAATCAGAATTGAAAGCAATGAGAGACCAGAGACTTAAAACACAGCCTCTCAGTGAGGACACTTGTGGTTCAGTTTTCAAGAATCCAGAGAAAGGACATGCTGGAGATTATATTGAGAGAGCAGGCTTGAAGGGGCATAGAATTGGTGGATCTTCTATATCGACTAAGCATGCAAATTTTATTGTCAATGAGGGTAATGCCACCTCAGCAAATATAGAGGATTTGATTAAACATGTTCAAAGCGTCGTCAAAACCAAGTTTAATGTAAACTTAGAGACCGAAGTCAGAATCATAGGCGAGAAAATTCATGTCGATGACAAATATTGAATTTGGAAAAGTTGCTGTTTTGTTTGGTGGTAATTCATCAGAACGAGAAATTTCTCTACTATCAGGTGAAGCTGTTTATAACGCCTTAAACACAAAAGGAGTCGATGTTCACCTAATCGACACCAAAGAACCTTTTATAAAGCGATTATTAGATGAACAATTTAATAGTGTTTGGATAGCCCTCCATGGAGCAGATGGAGAGGATGGGAAGGTTCAAAGTTTATTAGAACTATCAGATATACCGTTTACGGGTAGTCGGACCTTGAGTTGTTCTTTGACCATGAATAAGTTATTTACAAAAAAAATACTTACTGCTAATAATCACCAGACACCAGATTTTTTGATATTGGATGACATAACAACTTTCTCAGAAATCTCAGATACTTTAGGATCTCCATTCATTATTAAGCCTTGTTCTCAAGGATCTAGTTTGGGTATTTTTATTATCAAAGATGAGGATCAATACAATGAGAAATATTTAGAAATTGATCAATTAAATGATTGGATAATTGCTGAAGAATATTTTGATGGACCTGAATACACCGCTGGGTTCTTAGCAGATAAGGTGCTGCCCTTGGTAAAAATTGATGCCAGCAATGAAGAGTTTTATAACTATGAAGCTAAATACTTTAGTGATGAAACAAAATATATTTGCCCAAGCGAGTTAGATAAAGAGGTTGAAGAGAGTATCAAGAAAGAGTGTTTAATTATTTTCGAACTTTTTAATATAAGAGGATGGGGAAGAATGGACTTTTTCTTAAATGATGAAAATCGACCGGTGATTCTCGAAATCAATACTGTTCCTGGTATGACAACTCATAGCTTGGTGCCGATGGCAGCTAAAGCACAAGGAATAGATTTCAACACCCTTTGCTTAGAAATTTTAAAACGCCAGTCTTGATTAATTTGAGTGTTCTAAAAAAAACTAAGAAGAATAAAAAGAAACAGAGCCGTTTTAATTTTTTTAGTAAATTTCGCCGAAGAAACAAAAACAAACGCCCCTATAAGTTCCTTATACTTGTTGTAATAGTTGCTCTAATACTATCGTTTGTTCTTGTGTCTTTGAATCAACCCATTCGTGTGATCAATATAGAAGGAGATTTTAAGCGAGTCTCATTAAAAGCGTTCCAAACTATTACGTTAGATATTAAAAACGAAGGATTTTTAAGTTTTAGACAATCTTTATTTAGAAAGAAATTGGAATCCCTTGATTGGGTTCAATCAGTTCAGTTGACTAAAGAGTGGCCTGACACTGTTAATATCAATGTTACTGAAGATGATGTCGTTGGAATATGGAATAATGAACTGTTATTGAATTCATCTGGCAGTTTATATGCTTTAGATAAAAGAGTTATTCCAGGCGAGTTAATACAGTTTTTCGGTCCTGACGAGTTAGTTGATCAAGTCTATAAGCAATTCAAACTGTATAATAATGAATTGATTGCAAGGGGTATTCTAATAGAAAAAATAGGCCTCGATTTAAGAGGCTCTTGGAGTGTAACAGTGAGACCGGGTATAGAAATCAAATTAGGGGATCTGAACACAGATGAAAGATTTAATAGATTTTTAATGATTTGGGATGAATCTCTATTAGAAAATTTTGAATTAATTTCTTATATTGATCTTAGGTATGCAGAAGGTTTTGTGATAAAACGGAAGAATTAGGTTGAAAATATAATGTCCAGAAGTAACTCCACTGAAATCATAGCTGCCATTGATATTGGCACATCTAAAATAGTTGCCCTTATTGCAGAGATTAATGATGATTCTGAGCTAAAAATTATTGGAACAGGTACCCATAGATCCACAGGACTAAAGAAAGGAGTGGTTGTCAATATAGAAGCCACTATTGATTCCATTGCTAAGGCCATAGAGCAGGCAGAACAGGTAGCAGAGTGTGAGATTAATACAGTCTTTGCAGGTATAGCTGGAAGCCATGTAAGAAGCTATGATGGTCATGGTTTTGTCAGAATCAATAGCGGGGAAGTTAACCGTCATGATATAGCAGGTGCTATTGATGCTTCTAAGGCCATGAAAATCCCCTCCGAAGAAAGGATATTACATGTGTTACCAAAAGATTATGTTATAGACGGTCAGGATGGAATTAGGGATCCTATGGGGATGTCTGGCATTCGTTTAGAGGCAGATGTTCACATCGTCACTATCTCAAGAAGCGCTGAGGAAAATATTATTAAGTCACTTGAACGTTGCAATTTGGAAGTGCAGGAAATTGTATTAGAACCTCTTGCATCCAGTATGTCTGTATTAACCAAAGATGAGAAAGATCTGGGGGTTTGTCTAATTGATATTGGGGGCGGCACAACTGATATTGCTATTTTTAAAGATGGCCAAATTCTTACGACAAAAGTTATACCTATTGGTGGTGATCATGTAACCATAGATATTGCTCATGAGTTAAAAACACCAATTGATAGCGCTGAAGAAATAAAAATAAAACACGCCTGTACACTGTCTCAGTTGAACGGATCTAATGACATGATTGAAGTGCCAAGTGTGGGTGATCGTGCCCCGAGACAAACAGATTTAAAAGTTCTCTCAACAGTTGTCGAACAGCGTTATCAAGAATTATTTGAAGTTGTATTAGACGAAATTGGCAAGATGAACACTGACAACCTTAGAGCCGGTATTGTTTTGACGGGTGGTACTTCACAGCTCAGTGGAGCTGTTCAATTAGCAGAGGACGTTTTTTCTTCTGATGTCAGGCTGGGTTATCCCCGACAAATGAGCGGGGCTTTTGAAACCATAAATAGCCCAGAGAATGCAACTGGTGCAGGGTTACTTTTATATGCACTTAAAAAGTTTCGGTCAAACCCTGAAGAATTGATAAAACAAAAGTCCTCTGCCTCGTTAATTGAAAAAACGAAAGCGTGGTTTAACTCAAATCTTTAATTCTCAATAAAAACAAACATTTGAGTAATAATCTTTGTTTATGATAGTCTTTAGCTGTTTTAGAGATTTCTAAGAAATAAAGAGAGGGTTAAGATAATGCTTCATCAGCGAACCTTAGGTAAAAAAATATCTGCAGCAGGCGTTGGACTCCATAGCGGCGAAAAGGTTGAAATGACCTTAAGACCTGCATCTGAGGATACAGGAATCCGATTTAGAAGAGTTGATTGTAATCCCTCACAAGAAATTGAGGCTCATGCTAACAATGTCACTGATACTCAATTAGGAACCACTATCTCCCAAAATAATATTTCAGTTATGACAGTTGAGCACCTTTTAGCTGCTTTTGCAGGATTAGGGATCGACAATGCTTATATTGATATCCATGGACCTGAGGTGCCTATAATGGATGGGAGCGCAGCATCATTTATTTTATTAGTTGAGTTAGCAGGCATCACAGAACAAAGCAAACCAAAGAAATTTCTTAGGATTAAGAAAAATATTAGAGTTGAAGAAGATGATAAATTTGCTGAATTCAAGCCTTTTGATGGTTACCGACTAAGTTTTCAAATTGAATTCGAGCACCCTATGATTCAACATAAACTAACAAAATTTAGCTTTGATTTTTCTACTCTTACTTTCCTAAATGAAATCTCAAGAGCTCGGACTTTTGGCTTTCTAAAAGAGATTGAAACATTAAGGGCAAATAATTTAGCTCTAGGTGGGAGTTTAGATAATGCCATTGTCCTTGATGATTATCGTATCTTAAACCAAGATGGATTAAGGTTTGAAGATGAATTAGTTAGACATAAAATCCTTGATGCTATTGGCGACTTATATCTTATGGGTCATATTTTAGTTGGGGAATTTAATGGCTATAAATCTGGCCATGAACTAAATAATAAACTGATAAGAAAGCTTTACGCTGATGAATCGGCATGGGAAGAGGTCGAGGAGTCAGAAATCACTGACATACCTATTTCTTATTGGACCGCAGCTTTAGGTAAAGCTTAGTAAGCCTTTTTAACTAAACACTTTATTTTCTTTGGAACAAATCCTATTTGTTCACAAAGTTTTTTAATTCTTATTTCTTCAAAGCGTATTTTAGATGAGGCCTCAGGATTAATTGATTCGATAATCAAAACATTATTTTTTTCAAGATATGCATCAGTTATATGCTGACCTAGTGCCCCCATATTTTTCTTTAAACTTTTTAAGATGATAGTTTTTTGATCTAAAGATTCTGAGATTTTACTAAAATTACTTAAGTCATTTTTTAATACATCTGAAATGTGTTTCATTGTGCTTCTATCTATTTACTTATGAATGATAATATTTTTTAGCTTCAGGTTATAATATCAGCTCATAAAACCTAATAAACTTAAATACTTATATTTACTTCTGATCTAATTAATATCTGAGGCAGCTTTTGAAAGAATTATTTAAAAGAATTTTTGGTAGCAGCAATCAAAGATTATTGAATCAGTATTCTAAGATTGTTCATCAGATTAATACCTTAGAGGATGAAATTACTAGCTTAAGTGATAGTGATTTATTAGCAAAAACAGATGAACTCAAATCCCTTTATGAGTCAAATAAAGATCTAGATAGCTTTTTACCGATGGCTTTCGCAGTGGTCAGAGAAGCTTCAAAAAGAACCATCGGGCTTAGGCATTATGATGTTCAATTGATTGGAGGCATCACTTTGCATCATGGGAAAATCTCTGAGATGAAAACCGGAGAAGGCAAAACTTTGGTTTCAACATTACCTGCTTATTTAAATTCATTATCTGGTAATAGCGTGCATATTATAACTGTTAATGAATATCTCGCAGAAAGAGATGCTGAATGGATGAGACCTATTTATGAATTTTTAGGTTTAACAGTGGGCTGTATTAAATCAAACCAGAATCATGCGGAAAAGAAAGCGGCCTATGAATGCGATATTACTTATGGCACAAATAATGAGTTTGGTTTCGATTATTTAAGAGACAATTTATCTTATGAAAGCGAATCACAATCTCAAGGTAAATTAGCTTTTGCTATTGTTGATGAGGTTGACTCGATTCTTATTGATGAAGCAAGAACCCCTTTAATTATTTCTGGTCAAGCAGATCAAAGTACTGATTTATATCAAAAAATGAATTCAATAGTTAGTCAATTAAACCCTGCAATAAGTGAATCAGAGACAAATGATTACACGATTGATGAGAAAACTAAACAAATCTACCTCACTGAAACAGGACATTCAAATGTAGAAAAGATTTTAATGAAGATGGGTTTATTGGAACAGGGTGAAAGCTTATATGATCCAAAAAATATAAGATATATGCATCATATTAACGCAGCAATTAGAGCACATAAACTCTTTAATAAGGATGTCGATTATATTGTTAAAGATGGTGAGGTAGTCATTGTTGATGAATTCACTGGACGAACCATGGCAGGTAGACGTTGGTCAGATGGTCTTCATCAAGCGGTTGAAGCAAAAGAAAGATTAAGGATTAAAGAAGAGAATCAAACCATAGCATCAATTACATTCCAGAACTATTTTAGACTCTATGACAAACTCTCTGGAATGACTGGTACTGCTGACACAGAGGCTTTTGAATTTGATCAAATTTATGGCTTAGAAGTGGTTGTTATACCAACTGATGAACCAATGATTAGAGATGATCAGGCTGATTTGGTGTATTTGAATATGGAAGGGAAGTTTAAAAATATTATTAAAGATATTAAGAATAGACAAGAAAAAAATCAGCCAATTTTAGTTGGAACTGCCTCAATAGAGAATTCGGAGTATATTTCAAATCTATTAAATAAAGAAAGCATTAAGCACGAAGTGCTAAATGCAAAACAACATAAAAAAGAATCAATAATAATTGCACAAGCAGGAAAACCAGGTGCAGTGACCATTGCTACCAATATGGCAGGAAGAGGAACTGACATAGTGCTGGGTGGTAATTTTGAGGCAGAATTGAAATTATCTGGTAATGAAGTCAGCGACGAAAAAATGGTACTTCTCAAAGACGATTGGCAGAAGAAACATGATGTGGTTATTGAGGCTGGGGGACTGCATATCATTGGCACTGAACGTCATGAATCAAGAAGAATTGATAATCAGCTTAGAGGACGAGCTGGTCGACAAGGCGACCCTGGTTCAAGCAGGTTTTATTTATCTCTAGATGATGATTTATTGAGAATTTTTGGTGATCCGGAGAAAACACAGAACATGTTATCTCGAGTTGGCATGGAGGAGGGCGAAGCTATAGAGAGTAACTTGCTGACTCGTCAAATAGAAAGAGCTCAAAGAAAAGTTGAATCACATAATTTTGATATGAGGAAAAATCTTCTTGAATATGATGATGTTGCGAATGATCAAAGAGCAGTTATTTATCAATTAAGAAATGACATTCTAACTGCAGAAAGTATCAATGACATGCTTGAAGGGATAGGCGAAGAAGCTATTCAAGAATTGACTAGCCAATACATTGATCCGGATTCCATGGAAGAAACTTGGGATCTTGATGGTTTGAGTCAGTCTATCTATAACGATTTTATGATTTCTTTAGATCTTGAATCAATTATAAATCAAGATGATTCATTAAATGCTGACAATATTTGGAAGGTTATTTTTGAAGAATTCACACGAAACTACAGTGCTAAAGAAAGTTCAATAGGTGAAAGACCAATGAGAGAAATTGAAAAGGCTGTAATGCTTCAGCAACTTGATATGCAATGGCGCGAACACCTAGCAGCAATGGATCATTTAAGACAAGGGATTCATCTAAGGGGTTATGCACAAAAGAACCCAAAACAGGAATATAAAAGAGAATCTTTTGAAATGTTCTCTTTTATGATGGATCAGTTGAAATTTAATGTAATTAGTATTCTGTCTAGAGCGCGATTCAGAGGTGAAGAAGATGCAGAGACTGTGAATGAGCAAATGCCAAATGTTGATGAGGTTCAACTTCAACATAAAGATGCTTCTATATTTAAGTCTGCCGATACTAAAGCCGAACCTGTACAAAACATAACTAAACCTTTTATAAGAGATCAGAAGAAAATAGGAAGGAATGAACCATGCCCCTGTGGTTCAGGCAAAAAATATAAAAAATGTCATGGGGCTATCGAGCAATAGGTTTTTGTGAATATTCATGAAAAGCCTTTGCAGGTAGTCATTGGCATTATAGGTAACTCGAAGGGTGAATTTCTTTTATCAACCAGACACACTAAGCCTATCTATGATGATTATCTAGAATTCCCTGGGGGTAAGGTTAAATCTCCTGAAACAAATGAGGATGCCCTAATCAGGGAGCTTAGAGAAGAGATTACCATCCATGCTGAGGAATTCTACGCAATGGATTCTGTTGTTTGTCTATTTGATAACCTTAACATTGAACTTCATCCTTATAGGGTTAAAAGTTTTTCAGGTAAGCCCATGGCTAATGAAGAAGAGGATATTATATGGGTGAGTAAGGAGCACCTTAAGGAAAAAAAAATCTTACCTGGAAGCATAGAGGTTTTTGATAATTTATTAAGCTAGATCAACAAAGAGAAATTTTGAAATCAACATTCTCTTGATATTGCTGATAATTATCGTCACCAGTGTTTTCAAAAAATCGAACGGCAATCAAGTGCTTGCCACCACTAATTTCAGGGAATATTTTTTTATTTTTTAGAAAAATTCTCACAAGTGAAATTTGAGTTCGCCTTTCTATTTGATGATTATATTGACCTCCGACAGCTATCGTTGCAATTGGTTCACTGCTTTCCCTTATGATCCACATTAATTTATCAATGCCTTCACTAATTGGACGGACAATATCAACCCAAGTAGTGATTTTTTTACTAACAAGTCTCTTATCTCCTTCAAGAAAAAATTTGTATTTAGGTAAATCAAATTCAGCTTTACCACCTGGTAAAGTATGTCGATGTAACAGAGATGCAAGAAATTCATCTGTTCTTAACGGGGTCAGGTAATCAGTTCCTATATCAACTACCTCTTCTTTAATTAATTCTAGATCTTCAAGGATATTTGTCACCGTATTAGAATCAGCATCAGGAACCGACTGAAATCGTTGCATTTGCATTATGTATCTATCCAAATCTGCTAAAACTTCTCTGCGCACATCAGTTCTAGATAAAATTGAATATATTTCCAAGATAGTATGAATGACTGTCCGAGTTTCCCAACTATCTTTTAAATCAGATGAGAAGTATCTTAGGCGAGCATAAAGGAATTCAATTCTCATGAATGTCCTTAGTCTTTCGTTTAATGGGAGTTCATATACTCCTTGTTCCATACATAAAGCCAATTGTTAGAAAAGTATAAAATAGCACTTAGGGTTATTGATGTAACCTTTTTATTTATAAAGTGCTGTAAAAATCGTTTAGTTGTATTACTTCAGTTTTGAGTTGATCAAAACTGGTACCTTCTTCATTAACAATAACATCATCACAAATTGCTCTTTTGCTCTCTAAATTTGCTTGGTTTTCAATAATACTCTGAGCTTGTTGTTTAGTGCAATTGTCTCGTTTAATCAATCGCTTGATTTGAGTTTCAATTGAGCAATCTATAAGTAAAACTCTATCCATTAATTGATTCATGCCTGTTTCAATCATGAGAGGGACAGCGATTATTAAATAAGGCGCAGTTGAATCAGAGATATTGTTATTAATTTCATTCAGTACTTTTGGATGGATTATATTTTCTAAGGCTTTTTTTTCAGCTACATCATTAAATATTATTGATCTTAATTGCTGTCTATCTAATTCGCCATCTAACCCAAGTATTTTTTTACCAAAATGATCTAAAATTTCTTCGAAAGCCAGACCATCCTTTTTTGTTATATCGTGTGATATTTTGTCTGCATCGATGATTTCGACAGATAGTTGTGAGAATAAGTCACAGACAGTTGATTTACCTGAAGCAATGCCACCTGTTAATCCAATTTTTAAAGTATCGTTCATAAAAATAATAAAAAGGTTTAATTCATTACTAGTTTAGATGAAAATAGCCTTTTGTTATAACTGAGTAATAATTATTTAAATTTTCTCATCTAATGAATTTACACGAATATCAGTCAAAAGAACTATTTTTGAACGCAGGCATACCTGTTCTTAAGGGAGCTATGGCTGCAAGCTCGGCCAAGGCAAAGTCTATCGCTGAGCAACTGGGTGGTGACACTTGGGTTATTAAGGCACAGGTTCATGCAGGAGGTAGAGGTAAAGCAGGCGGTGTAAAAATAACCAACAATATTAATGAGGTAGAGAGTATTGCATCTTCCATGTTGGGCTCTAATCTGATTACAAAGCAAACTGATCAGAAAGGATTGCCAGTTGATTCTGTCTATGTTGAATGTGGAACAGAGATAAGATCTGAGTTCTACTTAAGTCTACTTATAGATCGAGCCAAAGAATCTTGGACCTTTATTGCTTCTTCTGAAGGAGGAGTGGATATAGAGGCTGTT
>Ga0209019_1001239_pt1 | contig 12792 bp, 7 predicted proteins | sample METZYME_3_300m_FD_187549 | JGI IMG/M metagenome (GOLD analysis project Ga0209019, IMG submission 187549) | Marine microbial communities from oxygen minimum zone in mesopelagic equatorial Pacific - METZYME_3_300m (SPAdes) (version 2) | ecosystem: Environmental > Aquatic > Marine > Oceanic | place... | reverse complement strand
AAGATCATCATCAGTCCTAAAGCAGATAGAAAAAGACTCATAAATATATGCGGCTTTTGTAGAATAAGGTTACAATCCGATCCTGCAGAGTGCCACTTTTTTACTATGTAAAGATCGGTTTAGGCGCCATGCCCAACAATTTTTTACGGACGGTATTGCAAGTGGAACATTTAATGCTATTGACGATTATCTTGAATGTAGAAGATGGAGTCAATAAATATTTAGGTGAGCGGGAATAGGGGTTGTTAATAAATAATTTGGCGTTGTATAATATTTACATGATTAACATTTATGTTTTGTTACGCTTGTCTTACTTCTATAGCAGGTTTGTCAGGTGATTTTCAATTTGCTGTATAAGGCTATTAAATAAAAAAGTTCTTTAAGTTTTAGGGCTAGGCTTAGTTTTTAAGGAAGAAAAGCGTTAAAAGCTTTTAGGGGAAGCATTAATAAATTTTTTAGTAAGGAGCGAGGTTTTCTGATGAATTTTAATGTCACTAAGATTGTGTTCCCATGGTTTTTTCTTGTGGGTTTTTGCTTTCCTATTTCATTTGAGGTTGAAAATAACACTTTTCCGTTGATGGGTCGGGCGTGGGCCCTGAGTTCCGAATCTATGCCATTGACGAGTAACATATTTGTCAATATTGCAAAACAACAGAATCCAGCTGTAGTCAATGTCAGTATGAGGGCCAAGGCACATAAAACTAGCGATAGATTTAAAAACCCCGGACGTCCGGGGCAGAAGGATCAATTTCGTGATTTCTATGATAAATTTTTCAGACAACAACGGCCAGGACCAGGTCAAGGTAAGCCTCCCCGACGAGGAGGGACTGGGTCAGGGTTTATCATTGATGCGGATGGATATATTTTAACTAACAATCATGTCGTTGAAGGGGCCGATGAAATTCTCGTTAATTTAGACGACGATAATGAATACACTGCGACGTTGATTGGTACTGACCCTAAAACTGACATTGCTTTGATCAAAATTAACAGGGAAAACGGTGATAATACGCCTTTCCCTTATTTGCGTATGGGTGATTCCGATAAACTAGAAGTTGGAGAATGGGTGGTAGCTATTGGCAACCCATTCGGATTACCCCATACCGTAACCGTAGGCGTTGTTAGTGCCAAGGGTAGAAATATAGGTGCGGGTAATTACGACGAATTTATCCAAACAGATGCGTCTATCAACCCTGGCAACAGCGGTGGTCCGTTGATAAACATCAAGGGGGAAGTTATAGGTATGAATACAGCTATTATATCTGGTCCTAGCGGGGGTGGGAACGTTGGAATTGGTTTTGCCATCCCTGTAAATGTGGCTAAATCGATCTTAACTGACTTACGTGAAAATGGAAAAGTTACACGAGGATGGTTGGGTGTAATGATTCAAAAAATTACGCCAGATTTGGCTGAATCATTTTCACTCAAAGATAATAAAGGTGCTTTGGTAGGTGACGTTATTCCTGAGGGTCCAGCTGCTAAGGCAGGAATAAAGCGCGGGGATGTAATTGTTGAGTTTAACGGTTACAAGGTAAAAAATATGAAGCAATTGCCAAAAATAGTAGCGCAAACAACCCCAGATACTGCCGTCAATGTTGTAGTGGTTCGTGATGGGAAGTCGATGGTTCTCAATGTTCATATCGCAATACTAAAAGATGGTGACCAAAAAATAGCACAAGGAGGCGCTACAGAAGATCCATTAGGTATGCAAGGGCAGGACATAACACCTGAATTAGCTCAGAGCTTAAATTTGGACAGCGAAGAGGGCGTTTTAGTGTCTGATGTTACGGTAGGACAATCTGCTGCAGAAGCAGGGATTAAGCGTGGCGATGTTATTACAGAAATTGACCGAAAACCGATCAAGAATATGTCCGAATATAAACGTTCACTTGGCGCTATTAGAAAAGGACGTACAGTTTTATTTCTTATCAAAAGAGGTGGAACAACCATTTACATTGCCGTTAGGATCAAATGATATTGCGGCATTTGCTGCGAGTTAAAGAATTGCTTTTCTTCTAACGGCAAGCCTTAAGGCTTGCCGTCTTCCGTTTTTCTCAATGAATTATTTTCAGGTTTTCATAAGAGTACTAATTCTAATTATTTTCTTATTTGGATCTGCTAGTTGGGCGGAAGAGGGCAACCGCAGAACCCCAATTGTTAAGGCAGTGGAGAAAGTAGGGGCCTCCGTTGTTAATATTAATACGGAAGAAGCCGCACCCGCAGTACGAAATCCATTTAGAGATTCGCGTAATCCATTTTTTGATCAATTTTTCAAAGAATTTTTTCCACGTTTAAATAATAACCGCAGGAGTCTGGGGTCCGGTGTAATCATTCATCCTGAGGGGTATATTCTCACAAATGAACACGTTGTCGCAAAAGCAACTAGCATTAAAGTAACCCTTATAGACAAGCGTGAATTTGATGCACGCTTAGTAGGAGCGGACATTAAGTCCGATTTAGCAGTTATTAAAATTGAAACTAAAGATAACCTGCCTCATGTCGACTTGGGTCGATCGGATGATTTGATGATTGGGGAAACAGTGATAGCGATCGGAAACCCTTTTGGACTCCAACATACGGTTACTACAGGAATTATAAGTGCTCTTCACCGTAGCATTAAGGGGGGCAAAAACCGGGTTTACAGGGGATTTATTCAGTTGGATGCTTCAATCAATCCTGGTAACAGTGGAGGTCCTCTTCTCAATATCAACGGCTCGCTGATTGGAATCAACACGGCTATTTTTAAACAAGCCGAGGGAATTGGGTTTGCTATTCCTATCAACAAGGCTAAGCGAATTATAAACGATCTTATTCGCTATGGCAAAGTTCGGCGTGGATGGTTAGGTGTTTCAGTGCAAGGTATGACTAAGGAAATGCTCCGTTTTTTTCATATTGACAGGATAAGAGGTGTGGTTGTCACTCAAGTTATGGAAGGAAGTCCTGGCGCACGAGCTGGTTTAAAGCAAGGGGATGTTATTTTATCTTTAGAGAATAATGAGGTCAGTGATAAGTCTGACTACAGCGAACGAGTTTCAACTTATCCAGTAGGGAATACAATAGATATGAAAATATTGCGGGACGGTAAGGAGAGGGCTCTTTCTTTGAAAGTTTCGTTACTTCCCAAAAGTCGAGTGGTTGACTACGTACAAAATTGGTTGGGGTTTACTGTGAATAAAATTCAACAATCATTAGCGCGAAGATATCGTTTGGCAACCAGTCAGGGCGTTGTGGTGACAAGCGTGACTCCAAACAGCGTGGGTGGTAAGATAGGAATTCAGCCAGGGGATATCATTCGTCAGGTTAATCAGGTAAGAATTGAAAATGAGAAAGATTTTAGGATGGCTATAGTGAAGGCCGCAGGGCGAGACAGTGTTCTTATTCTGATTCAAAGAGGACAAAATGGATACTACGTGACGTTGGAGCCTTGATCTTCCACATAATCAATTCCCTAGGTACATTTAGGGAAACAAATGCGGGCTATAAATGGTCTTGTTTTTTGAGAAATTATTAGTCTGCGTTACTAGTGCACTTCTTAGTATATTTCTTACACGCTTTGAAAGTTTTCTCATTAGATCCGGTGAGTGTTCTAACATCTGGTGACTTAGTTAGATGGTAAACTCCCTCCAGAAAGTAGAAACGCGCTAAAATTATGACTGTTCTCTATGTTGATGTTATGCGGTGGTCATTTAATTCTTGGTGTAGGTAGCTCACGAAACAATTACCATGTTGAAACAGTGCAAAAGAAAAATTGAACGTTTGCGTAAGGATATTAGGCAACACGATATCCTTTATTACGTAAATGATAGCCCCGTGATTTCAGATCGCGAGTATGATTTGCTAATGCGGGAGTTACAAGATTTAGAAGAAAAATTCCCCGAGTTTGTGTGCAAGGAATCCCCAACTCAGAGAGTGGGCGGTAAGGTATCTGAAAAATTTAATACCGTGATGCACAACACCCCGATGCTTAGTCTCGATAATACGTACAGTGTTGATGAGTTAAGAGAGTTTCATACCAGGGTTCTTAAAGGCTTGGGAAACTTTTTATCGAAAGACATTGAGTACTTTGTGGAACTTAAATTCGATGGTCTGGCGGTAGTGCTTACTTATGAAAACGGAGTTTTTGTTCAAGGAGCGACTAGAGGAGATGGAAAAGAGGGTGAGGATATAACAGCCAATTTGAGGACCATCAAATCTATCCCGCTCACCATCCCAATGGACAAGGAAAAAATTGATTTTTTGGAAGTGCGAGGTGAAGTATTCATGCCTCGCGAAAGTTTTCGTGAACTCAATAAAGCTAGGGAGAAAGATGATAAACCTCTATTTGCAAACCCTAGAAATGCCGCCGCAGGGTCATTGCGTTTGTTGGATTCTGCAATTACTGCTTCTCGAAAACTTGATATCTTTGTTTATGGTATAGGCATGGAGTCTGCTCCCGTCAAGACTCATAGCGAAACTCAGGATATGTTGCAAAGGTTGGGATTTAAGTTAAACGTGAATCGCTACATTTGTGGAACCTTTGAGGGGGTTCTACCTTATATAGAAAAATGGAGGATCGAAAAAAATAATCTGAAGTATGATGTTGATGGGTTAGTGGTTAAGGTCAATTCTCTGGATTTTCAAAAAAAATTAGGTACGACTACTAAGTTTCCACGATGGGCAGCCGCCTACAAATATGAGGCAGAAAAAGCAGAGACAAAGGTGGAAAATATTGTTTGTCAGGTTGGACGGACGGGGGCGATAACCCCTGTGGCGCTTCTCACGCCTGTATTTATTTCTGGCTCAACAGTCAGTCGTGCCACCTTGCATAACGAAGATGAAATCAAGCGAAAGGATATACGCGTTGGGGATAGGGTAGTGATAGAAAAGTCTGGGGAGATCATTCCAAAAGTAGTTAAGGTGATCCAATCGACTAAGATGAAACGAGGCCCCTCGTTTAAAATGCCTGCTCAGTGCCCAGAATGTAAGGGGGCTTTATTTCGCCCCGAGAAAGAAGCGATATTGCGTTGTGTCAATTATTGTTGCCCTGCGCAGTTAAAAGAGCGGTTGTTTCATTTTGCATCAAGGAATGCTATGGATATAGATCATCTGGGCCCCTCTATTATTGAACAACTTGTAGAAAGTGGTTTGGTTAATAATTTTTCGGATCTTTATAAATTAGATCATCGTAGCTTGGCAAGACTAGAACGCATGGCTGATAAATCGGCAAAGAATTTAGTCGAGGCGATACAAAAAAGCAAATCGGCAGGACTGGCGCGTTTGCTTCATGCTTTGGGAGTCCGTCATGTTGGTCAAAGAGCAGGAGTTATTTTAGCCAGGCACTTTCACTCCATGTCAAACCTTCAAAATGCAAAGACCCAGGAATTACAGTTTGTTATGGAAATAGGGGAGACCGTTGCTAACAGCTTGGTAGATTTTTTCAGTTTACGATCTAACAATGAAGAAATAATACGTCTTAGAGAACTTGGCGTGGGAATGAAGGTGACAGGGGAGACTGTAGGTGATGGACTCCTTGGGAAGCAGTTTGTTTTGACAGGTTCGTTAGAATCCTTTACCCGCGATGAGGCAAAAATGAAAATCTCAGCATTGGGTGGTCGCGTTACTTCCAACGTGTCAAAAAAAACAGATTACGTTGTTGTGGGAGCAGATCCGGGTTCTAAAGCCGATAAAGCAAAAAAACTTGGGGTAGCAATAATCGGCGAGAGGACACTTAATCAAATGTTGAATAAATAAAAAGAAAAAATACGGCTAGGTAGAGATTGTTTGTTTTTCTATACTACTCAAGAGCACGTAAACATTTTTTCTGTTTTGTTTTATTATGTTTTTTTTGAGAATTTTAATGCTGTGCTTTTGAGGAGGGACGGCGACTTTGGCTCTTAGGGTTACGGCTAGTCCGGCTTTGGTGTGGTTTCCCAGTGTGGTTTCGACTGCCTGTTTTTATTGGAGAGCGCCTTTTGAGAGATGGAGCACCTTCCTTTGCAGGTAAGAATAATTCTTCTTCGGCCCACTCAACCGGAATTTTATTTTTTAAGTATTGTTCAACACGATCAAGGTGGAACGCATAGTTTTCACAGCATAGAGTAATCGCTGTTCCTTCTGCACCTGCTCTTGCGGTACGCCCGATTCGATGAACATAATCCTCGGGGTCCTGGGGAACGTCATAGTTTATGACGTGAGTTATATTATCTACATGAATTCCCCGTGAAGCTACGTCTGTGGCGATTAGAATATTCAGTTTTCCTATTTTAAAATCTTCCAGTACGCTGATACGTTTTTTTTGATGAAGGTCACCACTGATCAGAGCCGCTACGTAGTCATTATGCTTGAGCAGTAACTCTAATCGTTCCGCCCACATTTTTGTGTTGCAAAAAATTAGAACTTTTTCCCCGGATTCTTTTTTCAGGAGACCGAGTAACAGGTTGAACTTTTCATGTAGTCCTACGTGATACAGTAGTTGCGTTACTTCATCGACTACCGTTTTTCCCGGCTCGACCATTACTTTTACCGGGTTATTCATATGCATATAGGCCAACTCCATGACTTTGTAGTTCAGCGTGGCCGAGAACAGCATAGATTGCCTTTTGTCGTATGGAGAACAGTTTCTGAACAAGTACCGTAGATCTAAAATGAACCCCATATCAAACATACGATCTGCTTCATCCACGATCAGTACTTCCAGTTCTTTTAGGCTGAACAGTTTTTGCTTGTAATAATCAATGATCCTACCTGGAGTGACGATAAAAATATCGGCTCCGCTTTTAATCTGGTTACGTTGTTTTTCGTAATCCATTCCTCCATAGATGCAGATGATGCTTAATTTACAGTGTCCACCAATCAGGCGTGCGTCGATTTCAATTTGCCTCGCCAGCTCGCGCGTTGGAGCTATCACTAGAGCCCGCGGAGACACCCATCCTTTCACCTTAGGTTTGGGTTTTGGGTTATTTAGAAGCCTGGTAAACAGAGTGATCAGGAAAGCAGCTGTTTTTCCTGTTCCAGTCTGAGCTTGTCCCGCGATGTCTTTGCCTGAAAGGGAAATCGGAAGAGTTTTTTCCTGTATCGAAGTGCAATATTTAAAGTCTGCATCTCTAATACCCTTTAGAACGACTTCGGGAATGGGTAGGGACTCAAATGTAATCTGGTTCAATTAGTACCCCGGGCTGCGGAATAGAGAGAGTATTGAGTTCCAACAATAAAGGTCCAACTAAGGGAGGAGTTTTCAATACGACAGGTTAGATTATCTATTTGGTCATTATAGTTTGTCTAGGTGGTTTTGCAACCCTGAAACTCATTTTTCTTGACAGTTTGTAGACATCAGTGATTGAATGCTGGGTTTCATTTTCGGCTCGGTAGACTGATGATTCTTCCTGCCGGTTGCTTTAATATTTCTAATGTAGACCAACGTAGAACAAATGCACATCGAAAGATTTTTTTAGTTTTAAATTAAGGGGTTGTAAAATGGCGGTGGTTGACTATGATGCTGTTTTTTATGGTTTGTTGGTAATGTGCGAGTTAGCGAAAAAAGAGGTGAATTTTGATTAAGCACGACATTGTTATTGTTGGTTCTGGGTTGGCGGGTATGAGGGCTGCCCTAGAAGTTTGTGAGGGGCTAGATGTTGCTATTTTGAGCAAAGTTTACCCTACGCGTTCTCATTCAGGAGCTGCGCAGGGAGGGATAGCCGCTTCGCTAGGGAATTCTGAACCTGACAGTTGGGAGGAGCACCTGTACGATACCGTTAAGGGAGGTGATTTTCTTAATGACCAAGATGCGGTGGAGGAATATGTCAAGGCCGCCCCTAGAGTGATATACGAACTGGAACATTTCGGTTGTGTGTTTAGTCGTACACCTGATGGGAAGATCGCACAACGTAGTTTTGGTGGGCACTCCAAGCCCAGGGCATGTTTTTCTGCAGATCGCACGGGTCATGCGATTCTTCATGCTTTGCACGAACAACTTTTGAAACGTTCAAAATCAATCAAAATTTATTCCGAATGGTATATGCATTCGCTAGTCCTCGATGGTGATCGGTGCAATGGAATCGTAGTCAGCGACATTCGTACGGGTGCCGTAGAAGTTATGCAGGCTAGAGCTGTAATTTTTGCGACGGGGGGATATGGGCGAGTTTTTAATATTACATCCAATGCGTTTGCGAGTACTGCGGACGGTGTTATGGCTGCGTTCCGGGCAGGAATCCCTTTAGAAGATGCAGAATTTGTCCAGTATCATCCTTCCGGGCTCTACCGACAAGGAATCTTGTTTTCTGAAGCAGCCCGAGGTGAAGGTGGCTATTTGCTTAATGGTGAGGGTGAACGGTTTATGGAAAAATATGCTCCTTCACGAATGGAACTGGCGCCTAGAGATATCGTAGCGCGAGCAGAGCAAAGTGAGATGGATGCTGGACGCGGCGTTGATGGGAAAGACATTATCCACCTTGACTTGAGGCACTTAGGTGAGGCACGTATTATGGAGCGTTTACCACAGATTAGACAGTTAGGGATTGACTTTATTGGTGTTGATTGTGTTAAAGACCCCTTGCCTATACAGCCAACAGCGCACTACTCGATGGGAGGAATTCCAACTGATAAGTTTGGGCAGGTTATAACCGATGCAGAAGGAACCCATGTGAAGGGATTTTTTGCTGCTGGCGAATGTTCGTGTGTTTCAGTTCACGGAGCCAACAGGCTGGGGACAAATTCACTTTTAGAAGCGGTGGTTTTTGGCGAACGTGCTGGTAAGTCTGCTTTTGAATATGCAAAAACGGTTGACCACGCTCCTGTCAATGAAAGCCATGAAAAAACCAAAGTACTTGAACAATTTGAGGGTATTTTCCAACAGAATGGTGATGAAAGCTATAATGATATTCGCAACCAAATGAAAAAAGTAATGACAGAAAATTGCAGTGTTTTTCGAGAAGAGAAGCAATTGAAAACTTGTATTGAGACAATCGAAAAGCTTCAAGAAAAGTTTAAAAATGGAAAAATCACAGATAAAGGGAAATTATTCAACACAGAAATCTACGAAATTTTGGAACTTGAAAATATGTTAGCTATGGCTGAAATCATCGCTAAAGGAGCCCTTGACCGTAAAGAAAGTCGTGGTGGACATTACCGCATAGACTACCCCAAACGTGATGATAAAAATTTTTTAAAGCATAGTTTGGCATATAAGACAGATGATGGTATCGAGATCAAGCATAAGCCCGTGGTGATCACCAAACATCAACCTGCTGAAAGAACATATTGATGATTACTTTTAAGATAAAAAGATATAATCCAGAGAAGCAGGCCGAGCCCTATTTTGAAGATTTTAAATTGGATGTTCAGGAAGACTTGACCCTGCTGGATTGTATGAACAAGATCAAGTGGACTCTAGATGGCAGTTTGACCTATCGAATGTCCTGCCGTAGCGCAATATGTGGATCTTGCGCAGTAAAGGTTAATGGTCATGCCACACTAGCTTGCCAGCGCCAAGCTGCTCATCTGGCTAAAGATGATACTATTGTCTTGGAACCTTTGGGCAATATGAAGCCGATTAAGGACCTTGCGGTTGATTTTAAACCTTTCTGGGATAAGATTGACAAGGTTAAGCCCTACCTGCAGCCGAAACAAAAAGCACCAGAGAAAGAGAGAGTTCAGTCACCTGAACAATTCAAGCTTATTGACGATTCAAGTACCTGCATCATGTGCGGGGCATGCCATTCAGACTGTAATGTTCTTGAGGTGGATGAGAATTTTTTGGGGCCAGCTGCCCTTGCTAAGGCACAGCGGTTTGTGCAGGATTCACGCGATGGGAAAACTCTGGAACGCGTGAAGAATTTGAGTAAGCCAGGTGGAATTTGGGATTGCACTCACTGCGGGGAATGTGTTGAACGATGTCCCAAACCGGCACGACCCTTTGATCGAATTAAAGAAATAATGACGGTCGCTTTGGAACAGGGTGTGACCAACAACAATGGTGCCCGTCATGCGCTGTCATTTGCAAAGTCGGTAAAATCCAGCGGCAGGCTCAATGAAAATATTATTCCTGTAGAGTCAGTGGGATTTTTTAATTTCAAGGGGTTGTTTGATTTGTTGCCGGTTGGGTTACGTATGTTTTTTAAAGGAAAGAATCCACCGATTTTGCATAAGTCTATCGACGAAGTAGAGGATGTTAAGCGGATTTATATGGAGCTAGATGAGTGATGAAATTTGCTTTGTTTACAGGATGCGTGGCCAAAGGGGCTACTCGAGAGTTAATGCTTTCAACGATGAAATCCGCTGAAGGGCTAGGTATAGAATTCATAGAAATGAAAAGCGCTGCTTGTTGTGGAGCCGGGGTAGTTTCTGAAAAAAATCCACTTTTGGCAGATGCATTAAATGCCCGTAGCATTGCAATAGCTGAAGAGCAGGATTTGGATCTTGTTACTATCTGTTCTACCTGCCAAGGAATTTTAAAAAAAACAGAAAGTCATGTCGACTCCGATCCTGCCTATAAGGAAAAAGTTAATAATGTGCTTGAGGAAGGTGGACACCATTATGCTGGTGGAAAAATAAAAATCCAACACTTTGCTAATGTGCTTGGTACTGAGGAAGGATTAAAACTTTTACGGGATAAAGTGAAGCGTCCGTTAACAGGACTCAAAACGGCGGCTTTTTATGGGTGTTATGTTTTGCGTCCATCAGGATTATCCTTATATGAAGATCCTGACAATCCGACCGGGATGGAAGAGATTTTTGAAATCTTGGGTGCTACACCAGTTTACTATGATAGTCGTACCAAATGCTGCGGATTCCCTATTATTATGATGAACAAAAATGCCTCACATGATATGGCAGGCAATGCTCTTATCGATGCCATCGATAGTGGGGCAGATTGCGTGGTGACCGGATGCCCCTTGTGCCACCTAAGCCTTGATGCCTATCAACCCGAAATAGATAGAATGAATAAGAAGGGCTGTTCGATTCCAATTCTGCATTTACCGCAACTAGTGGCTTTGGCTTTGGGTTATTCGCCCCAGGAATTGGGGATGGATAAACACATTATTTCTACTACCAGATTAGATGAAATTCTAGCCTAATGCTCGTCCACGCTTTTAAGTCTTAGTACGAGCGGTTACGATTCTTTTTCCTTAATAATAGTTTTTGCCTCTTTAAGGAAAAATAAAGAGCATGATCAAAACTTCTATTTTGTTTAAAAAATACTTACAGCAGTAGTCGCCTTCGATGTGGTATGAATTTTTTTTATATCGATGATTGGGTGTTGTCATTTTTTTGATTTATGTAAAAGATAAAGTAGGTTGATAAAATATAAGTTAATCAAATAAAAGATTGGATAAGAGCGATCTTTACCATGCCAGGAGGATGTGTTGACTGATTTGCAGCCTTTATTCAAGAAAAAATTTTTTGTGCTAGTGGGTGGGTTGATATTATTTTCAATTGTTTTATTCATGCCACTTCCAGAAGGGATGACTTTTTCCGGGAAACGCCTCTTGGCAGTTATTGTTTTGATGGCCTGCTGGTGGATTGGTGAAGGGACTGCTATCGCAGTTACAGCGCTCCTCCCCCTAATTCTTTTTCCGCTATTAGGAATTATGTCGAGTAAACAGGTTGCGCCTAACTATGCCAATCACTTCGTGTTTCTTTTCTTAGGTGGTTTTATGATTGCGTTGGCTATGGAGAAATGGAATTTTCATAAGCGCTTAGCATTATGGATTATTGTGCTGATAGGAGCAGGGATTAAACGGATCGTGCTGGGTTTTATGATGGCTTCAGCTTTTCTATCTATGTGGATCTCAAACACAGCTACGACCATGATGCTTCTTCCTGTAGGGATGGCAGTTGTGAAGCAAGTTGCCCGTCAGTCTACTTTAGATGGAAAGCACGATAAAATTTCTGAACAGCGAGTGATAGAAAGCTTAGGGTTAGTTCTCATGCTCGGGTTAGCTTACTCGGCTAGCATTGGAGGAGTTGGCACACTAATTGGTACAGCGCCAAATATTGTCTTTGCTGGGTTTTATAAAAACCTTTATCCGGAAAATCCGGAAATCAGTTTTGCGGAATGGATGGCGATGGCGATTCCCGTGGTAGTTCTTTTTATTCCCATTGTATGGATTTATCTTTGTAAATTTGTGTCTCCTGTTCCGTTGAACCGGATTGAACTTTCCAAGGGCAACGAAGATGTTGTTAAACATGAACTCGAATCTTTAGGAAAAATTACTCGGCCAGAAAAAATGGTTGCCTGCATTTTTGCCATGACCGCTTTGATGTGGATTTTTCGTAAACCCCTTGTGTTGGGATCAGTCACAATGCCCGGATGGTCTGGTCTATTTCCGAATCCGGAAATGTTTCACGACTCAACAGTTGCAATGATAATGGGTGTTTTATTGATGCTTCTTCCTGTCCATTATAGAGAAGGAATTGTGAAAAACGATCAGCGTGAATATTTTCTTCTCGACTGGAAAACAGTAGAGACACGCATGCCTTGGGGAATACTACTATTGTTTGGTGGTGGGTTTGCTCTTGCCTCGGGGTTTACTGAAACGGGATTGACGGGTTGGATCGGGAATCAGTTGACCGGATTGTCGTCGCTTCCTTTATGGGCTGTAGTTTTATTCGTGTGTTTGGGAATCACGTTTTTGACCGAGCTTACATCCAACACCGCTACATCTACTATAATTTTGCCAGTGATGGGAGCCGCTGCGGTGGTTGCTGGTTTTCACCCGTTAATGTTCATGTTACCTGCAACACTTTCGGCATCGTTTGCATTTATGCTGCCCGTTGCAACACCTCCTAATGCTATCGTATTTGGGAGTGGATGGG